>Ga0172368_10000825_pt1 | contig 43872 bp, 40 predicted proteins | sample Lak11m_FD_114540 | JGI IMG/M metagenome (GOLD analysis project Ga0172368, IMG submission 114540) | Freshwater microbial communities from Kabuno Bay, South-Kivu, Congo - kab_022012_11m | ecosystem: Environmental > Aquatic > Freshwater > Lake | place: Democratic Republic of the Congo: South-Kivu... | reverse complement strand
TGGCTGTGCAATATTCGGCTTACAAAAAGGCTTGATTTGCATTGGTAACATCTCCTTTCTCTGGTAGATCTTTAAGACTTTCTATCATACCAGATTTGTTACCGATGTATCTCAGCCTACGCATATCTCCCTTTTCTTGGCTTGCATAAAGTTACAACTAATGCTACAATATGTTTAAGGTTTTCCATTTAATTTTCAGGAGGTAATCCTATGAAGAAGATTATATGTGTCGCAACCGTGTTCCTTGTAACAGTTTTACTTTAGGTTAGAGAAGTAAATGAAATTTCCCAAAAATATTTATGTCATCAGCGCAGATCCTATGCATTATTCTCATCTAAATACCCTGGCTATGGCAGAAAAAGAAATGAACGAACGGGTTTCGTTAGTAATCTGCAGCAATGGACTCAAAACATGGGGTATGTTCAGTCTCGAGGAAAGAAAAGAAATCGCTTCAAGCTACATGGACCCAAAAAATATTTATTTAGCCCATGATTATATGGAAATTAAAAAATTCTTAGCTATGTCAAGGAGGGTGATTCGGGGAATTCGAAATAACCAAGACTACGAATATATTGAAAAGCTAGGAAGTTTTTACAAGGTCGAAGATATGGAACCAAAGCTCTATCTCATTAAAGTCCCAGATAAGTTCAAAAAAATCTCCTCTTCAAACATTAAACGTCTGGTCAGGGGGGGGCAAGTCGAGGAAGCTGGAGAGTTCTGTAACACAATGACGCTACGCGAGGTCGAGAAAAAGTATAAAGCTACCAGTGTAAAAGTCGAACTGAAATAACCATCTCTGAACCAAAAGTAAAATAGCCCGCACATTTTCATGAGCGCGGGCTATTTGTTTTTAGAATGCTCCTTTCAAAAACCCTTAACACTCCTCACTTCCTGTTATTCAAGGTTCGATTTTACACTATTTAACCTTATTTCCTTAGAATTTAGAATGCTAAACAAACTACTTTAGTTTAGTTTTTAAAATTGACCAAACAAGTTATTGAATAAACTACTTTAGTTTAGTAAAGTAGTAATATGGATAACAAGAGAAAAACTAAATATTTGGGCAACAGGCTTGTCTGGTATAAGGATGATATTGAAGAAGTTGTTAGTTTACTTTTAAATTTTCAAAAGAAAGAAGATATTGAAAATCTTTTTGACAGAATTCTAACTCCCAGAGAAATAAATGATATTGCCAGAAGATATAAAGTCCTCAAAATGATAGACGATGGCGCTTCATATAGTGATATCATAACTGAAACAGGGATGAGTTCAGTAACTGTAAGCAGGATAAGCGCCAAGTGCGGTTATGGTTTTCGGAAAAGTGCAAATATCAAGAGCGCAAAAAAAGAAAAGCCCAAAAGTAACCCTGGTCTAAAATACAAAGGAATCAAGATAAGGTAGCGCAAACTACTTTAGTTTAGTTTACTTATGAAAAAGTTTAAATTTGAATTAGAAAGACAAGACGGGCAGGCGAGAGTCGGGAGAATAACAACTGCACACGGTGAGATTCAGACGCCGGTCTTTATGCCCGTGGGTACTCGTGCTTCGGTGAAAACTCTATCTCCAAATGAGGTAAAAGACATTGGTGCAGAAATTATTCTCGGTAATACGTATCATCTCTATCTGCGTCCGGGAACAAATATTATAGCTCGTCATGGTGGACTTCATAAGTTTATGAACTGGGACGAACCGATTCTTACTGACTCCGGTGGTTTTCAAGTATTTTCACTCGGATTTGGCTCTAAGGGCAGAAATGCTGATAAGTTGGTAAAAATTAAAGAAGATGGGGTGGAGTTTCGCTCTCATCTGGACGGTTCAAAGCATTTTTTTACTCCAAAGTCAGTGATTAAAATGCAAAAAGAAATCGGTGCTGACATTATGATGGCTTTTGATGAATGTGCTCCGGCAGATGCAGAGAGAGAATACGCTAAAGAAGCGATGAAGAGAACTCACAGATGGGCAGAAGAGTGTATAGAAGAACACAAAAAGATGAAAGCTCTATACGGATACGACCAAGCCCTTTTTGGCATTGCGCAAGGTGTTACATATAAAGATTTACGTATTGAATCGGCACAGTACATTTCTTCGCTAGATTTTGACGGCGTTGCTATAGGCGGGCTTGCAGTCGGTGAACCGGAAAAAGTCAGAAATGAGATGCTTGATACAGTAGAGCCGTACCTACCAAAAGATAAGCCAAGATACTTAATGGGTGTGGGATTTCCTCAGGATATTTTAAATGCGGTAGAGAGGGGAGTTGATATGTTTGACTGCGTCTTGCCTACCCGCTTGGGTAGAAACGGCACTGTCTGGACATATGATGGAAAGCTTAACTTGTTAAATTCAAAGTTCCAGACAGATTTAAACCCGATCGAAAAAGGTTGTGGCTGCTACGCATGCCAGAATTTCTCTCGTTCCTATATTGCTCATTTAATCCGCGAAAGTGAGATTTTGGGGATTAAACTCACCTCACTGCATAATTTAAGATTTATGATGAGGTTTATGAAAGACATCCAAAACTCGATTAAAAACAAAAAATTTCAGAAATTTAAAACGGATTTTGGGAATAATTTTCATTGACAAAATACGCCAATGGACTTAATATGAAAGAGTTAAAAACCCGCGCTTAATTTTAAGTATTGGGCAAGCAAAAAGCAGAAACAAAAAAGAGGGCGTTATCTTGGATGACAAAAAAATAAAACAAATACAAAAGCTTTTAGACGTTGCTGAGGGAAACTTATCATCAGCCCGTCATTTGCTTTTAGAAATCACTGGCAATAAAAAGACAGGAAAAGCTGATCACTCAGAGTCGGCTCGCGACCTGTCTATTTTAAATGAAGGTAAAGTTATAGAGGGAGTTTTTGATGGCGAACAAATGATTGCGCCGGACGGCAAGAAATATCCGGTACCGGCAAACTACGCCTCCAAGTCAAAACTTGTAGAAGGTGATGTTTTAAAACTTACAATATTAGAGGACGGAAGTCTTATATATAAACAAATACATCCTGTATCAAGGAAAAATCTAATAGGAACACTGTCTAACAATAACGGAAACTATACAGTGCTAGCCGAAGGAAAAAACTACAAGGTACTTTTTGCTTCTGTCACTTACTATAAAGGAGAGCCTGGAAACAAGGCTGCCATTATTATCCCTGATGATAAGGACAGCACTTGGGCAGCTATTGAAAGTATTATTCACGAACATAACGAAAGTCAAGAGACCAAACCGACGGAGGGGGATACCGAAAAAGAACCAGAAAAAGAGGTTCAAACCGAGAAGACAGAAGAAACTACTGACGTATCATCCGAAAAACCGGAGACTACGGAACCTCAGGATGTTACGGAAGCAGTAAAAAAGAGTAAAGATAACACTCCACCACCAAAAAAAGTTGATATTCCATCTGAAAACAAAGAAATTCTGGAGGAGATAAATACAAAGTATTCAGAAGGAAATAATTCCCTAGATGACAAGACGCTAATTTTTGGAAAAGGCGAAGGCACTAAAGATGAGGATAAAAAAGCCAAGACAAAGTATACACCACCAAAAATGGATTCCCTGTCGGAAGACATGACTGTGAACGAAGCCTCTCAAGTAGCATCTGAAGAAGCGGCAGCGAAAGAGCAGTTGGAAGCAACAACTTCTGAGATTAAAAAAGAGGCAACTTATACTCCCGAACCCGAAGCAACTGTCAAAGTAGAACCAGATACAAACTCGCTTGGCGAAAAACCCCCTGCTGCCGAAGAAGCCAAAGACGACGAGATAAAAGAGCTCGAAATTTAGTGCAGTTCTATACCTATAATCTTTAAGTCCTCTCTCTTAGTTAGCTTTTCAATCTCATTTAAATAATTTTTCAAAAGATCTTTATCCCGTAAAATTTCATAATTTTCGGGATATTTTTCTTTTATTAAGCTTGCGCACTCTGTTCCGGCTCCCCGTAGATTCATAATTTCAAACCAGTAGTAGTCAGCATATGGTTTCGTTTGGTCGATAACCTTTTCAAGATTAGTTACGCTCGGAATTATTGGTGCCACAAAAGCGTATGTTTTGATGCCTGACTGCTTTAAGATCTTCATTGCTTGAATTCTTCTGGAGTTGTCAGGTGAATCTGGCTCAAACAGTCCTTTTTCTTCTCCTGAAAATGAATTTATGGTAAACCCAACTTCAACATCTTTGAATTTTTTAAGTAACTCTATATCCCTTAAGACTAAATCTGACTTTGTGAGGATTGAGAGTTGAATATTTTTATCTATACTCTCAAGTATTTTTCTGGTCAACTCTAAATCTTTTTCAATCGACTGATATGCATCACTAACTGAGCTCATAAAAACTTTGCCGGCAACATACTTGCCTTTGACAAGATCCGGGGCATTTATTTTTGCCTCAATCCATGATCCCCATTCTCCATGGCCTTTCCATCTGCTCATAAACCGAGCATAACAGTAGTTACAGCCGTGTCCGCAGCCGACATATTGGTTTATCACCCAGTCAGCCCCAGGCAGTTTAGTTTTAGTAAATATCTCCTTAGCTTCAGTTTTAATAATTTTTGATTCCATATATTCATTTTAATTCAGAAGTAAAGGGATTCAAGTATACAAAACCTTTGTCCACAAGAAAAAACGACTTATAAACACTCAAAGCACAAACAAGAGGGTTACTTTTTTTATTGGGAGAATGTAAAATAGGAAAGCTAAAGAAGGAGGACATGTGGCGAGAATAGCGCTATACAGAAAATATAGGCCGACGACTTTTGACGAAGTGAGTGGGCAGGAGCATATCATGAAGGTTTTAACGAGTGCTGTAAAAACCGGTAATTTTTCTCATGCTTATATATTTTGCGGGCCTCGCGGTATCGGCAAAACTTCCGTAGCGCGCATCATGGCAAAAGCGGTGAACTGTAAAAATGCAGATTTCCGTCTACATGGGAGTAACACAAAAGGAAGCAAGAATAACAAGTGGGATGGCAACCCTTGCAATAAATGTGCGTCTTGCGTCTCCATTAATAATCAAACTGCCCTTGATATTATAGAGATTGATGCCGCATCAAACCGCGGTATTGACGAGATTCGCGACCTACGGGAGAAAGTTAAGTTCACCCCAAGTGCACTGAAATATAAAGTTTTTATTATTGATGAAGTACATATGCTGACCAAAGAAGCGTTTAATGCGCTTTTAAAAACTCTTGAGGAACCGCCTGAGCATGCACTTTTCATAATGGCTACTACCGAAATTCATAAAATTCCTGCAACTGTCATCTCCCGTTGCCAGAGATTTGACTTTAAACGAATCTCCCAAAAAGAGCTAACTGCCAGGCTGGAAAAAATCGCAAAAGCAGAATGTATCAAAATAGACAAGCCTGCCATAGAAAAAATCGCAAAAGCAAGCGAGGGTGGACTAAGAGACGGTGTGTCAATTTTAGATCAGGTATCAACAAACGCGGGAAATAAAGAGATTCGAGATAAAGATATCTCAGAACTTTTAGGCATGGTTGACTCGGAGAAGCTGGAAAAACTTATTTCACTCATTGAAAATGGAGACAAGAAGGAAGCGTTAGAACTTTTGTCTATTTTGCTACAAAACGGTGCGGACATTGGGCTTTTGGCCAAAGGACTTATGACTTTATATAGAGGGAAAATAAAAGAAACTATTGAGATAGACAAGAATACCGAACAATACGTTTATGCTATAGAAGCTTTGAGCGAGTGTAACAGGAACTTTAAACACGCACTCTACCCCCAACTTTCTCTTGAGATAGCAATACTGAAAATAATGGGCATAAAACAGCCCATATTACCTCCAGATAAGCATGTCGATAATGCCACATCGGCCAACACAACAGAAAGCCAAAAAACTGAATATAAGAAAGAGCGAAAAGAAACTAGCAAAAAATCTTCCGATGAAAATGCTCTGGAAAACTGGAGCCAGGTACTTTTTGAGATTAAATCAAAAAATAACTCGATTCATGCTTTTGTTAGAGAATCTGAAATCACGGTTCAAGGAGATGAAATTCATCTGGTATTTCCGTATAAATTTCATAAAGAACGCATTGAAGACAGGAAGAACAAGAAGGTCGTAGAAAAAGCAATATCAAAAGTTTGCGGCCGTGAATTTCGAGTAGTTTGTAAGTTAGGGAAAAGACACACCTCTCAAGAGAATGATACACCAGCTCCGACAGTAGAAAATTCAAATAAAAAATCAACCTCAATAGACGAGTTTTTGGATGTTTTAGGAGGAGAAGTAGTTGGGTAAAACTTTAAGGTAATTTTAACTTTACATTAAAAGAGAGGGTAGGAAGGATGAAAAATGGCAAACACTGCAGAAGGAAGAACGCCACCACATAATGAAGAAGCGGAAATATCTGTTCTTGGTGCGATATTACTGGAGAAAGATGCGATTATCAAAGTCGCAGATATTTTGACAGAAGACGATTTTTATTCAGACGCTCACCGTATAGTATATGCAACGATGGTCGATCTTTTTGAAAAACATCAACCAATAGACCTCATAACTCTCACTAATAAACTAAAAGAGAAGAAACAACTCGACGCTGTAGGTGGAGCCGGATATATATCTACACTGGTAAATGCAGTTCCATCAGCGGCAAACATAGTCCATTATGCAAAAATTATTGCCGATAAGTCCCTTCTCAGAAAACTTATAGAATCCTCGGGAGATATAACAAAACTTGCCTATGACGAAAAAGAAGATACTTCACGAGTACTTGATGAGGCAGAACAGAAAATCTTCAAAGTTGCAGAAAAACATTTAAAAGGGAAGTTTATACCGATCAAAAGCATCCTTGAAGATTCATTTGAAAGGATTGATGAACTTCACAAAGACAAAGACAAACTCCGTGGGGTACCAACGGGCTTCAAAGAGCTTGATGGTATACTGGCAGGACTTCAGCCAAGCGATCTTATTATCATAGCTGCCAGACCGTCAGTGGGTAAAACTTCTCTTGCGCTCAATATGGCCGAAAATATTGCCGGCAAAGATGGCATACCTGTAGCAGTTTTCTCTCTAGAGATGAGTAAGGAGCAACTTGTGGATCGATTGCTTGCATCAGAAGCAAAAATAGATAGTTGGAAACTTCGCACAGGAAACTTAGATGACAACGATTTTCCTAAAATAGGTAGGGCAATGGCAACCCTTTCAGAGGCGCCGCTTTTTATAGATGACTCACCACTTATAAATGTTCTCGAAATGCGAACAAAGGCAAGACGGCTCCAGTCGGAAAAAGGACTAGGTCTTATCATTGTTGACTACCTCCAGTTGATGCAAGGACAAGGCAGTAAAAACTCGGAAAACAGAGTACAGGAAATATCAGCAATTTCAAGAGAACTAAAGGGCTTAGCCAGAGAGTTGTCAGTTCCTGTTGTAGCGTTGTCTCAGCTTTCCAGAAGCGTGGAGTCGCGTCCGGACAAACGACCTATTCTCTCAGACCTCAGAGAATCCGGTTCAATAGAGCAGGATGCTGATGTTGTAATGTTTATTTATCGTGATGAACTTTATAACTCTGAAACTGATAAAAAAGGTATTGCAGAAATAATTATCAGAAAACATAGGAACGGTCCAATAGGCAGTGTAGAACTTTTCTTCAAACAAGAGCAAACCGCATTTCGAAGTATTGATAAAAAACACGCGACAAAATAAACAAATCACGAGCATGATAGAGATTTTCTTTTTATTTATAGTGTTGTTTACTCTTAAGCTTTTTGGTAAAATTTAAATGTAAATCAATTAAATATTGATTCTGGTCAAGCCAGAATGACCCATGCGCTATTTTATCCACATTCTTAAAGCCAAAAAAGGGTAAGAAGTGCGGGGAAGACAAAGGAGTTGAAATGGGTGATTCAAAAAAAGATTATAAAGCTTCTCTAATTATCGGCATAGTTGCCGCCGCGCTTTCTACGGTCATGGTAAAGAACTTTGGGATAGAAAGTCCTATGGTTTATATGGCGGTTGCTCTAGCGCTTCTTGTGATGCCGCCTGTTGGTATATTTGTGGCAAGGTTTATCGGTAAAAAAACAATATCGTTATATCAGTTTATAAAGTTTGCCGAAACAGGCGGACTAAACACATTCGTCGACCTGGGAGTACTAAATCTTTTAATTTTAATTACCGGACTTGAATCCGGTATTTATTATTCTATTTTCAAAAGTATTTCTTTCGTATCAGCAGTCATAAACTCATATTTTTGGAACAAACACTGGGTTTTTGAGTCTAAGGCAAAAGGCAGAAAAGAAGAAAAAGAGTTTGCTAAATTCCTTATTGTAAGCGCCTTTGGGTTTGGCATAAATGTTGGAACGGCATCAGCCATTTTATATTTCACTAAAGACTCTTCTTCACTTGACCCGAAAGTCATGGCAAACATAGCTGCTGCAATAGCATTTATTATGACCATGGCATGGAACTTCCTGGGTTATAAGCTAGTTGTCTTTGTAAAACCAAAGAAAAAACAATCAGCCCAGACAGTGTAAACTCCAGACAATGGGAACAAAAAAGCTCTCACAAAAAATAAAAGGCAAACTTCCGTCTCGTTCCAAAAAGTCGGGAGCTTCTCCGGATATTGCTACAAATGTAAGTCCGGAAAAAAGACAGACGGAAACTACAAAAAAAGTTTGGCAGATACTCGTCTATACTAAAGATTTGCTTTTAAAAAAGTCGTATCTTTGGGCGATTTTGCTGCTTGCTTTTTTGGCTAGAATGTACCGGATCGGTGGCATTGGCGCGAATGGGCAAGAGCTCCAAAACATTGACCGAATATTTACCATGGGAGATTACAGGAAGTGGCTAGGACCAGATGCATGCACTAACCTCTACTATTTACTGCAAAACTTATGGGGTAAAATATTTGGGTTTCACTCTTTCAACATGCGCCTATTCTCGGTGGTTTTATCACTCATAGGACTTTACATATTTTTTAAATTCACCGAAGAATGGTTTAACAGAAGGCTCGCATATATAGCAACCTTCCTGTTGTCTATCTCTAGTTTTCACATCTTAGTTTCCCGAAATATTTCACATGAGATCTTATATCCTGTCATAATACTCGGGTCTTTGCATCTTCTGACTTTGGCATATAGATACAAAATATGGCAATACTTTTTGCTATCCGGAGTACTGCTTGGCCTTGGTTTCTACTCAAGTGAAATAACTTTTGTTCTTATACCAGTATTTATAGCAGCCGGTGTTTATTTCTATTCAAAAAACAGAAAGTTTTTTACAACATTTTTTAAAGAGAAAATAATATTTCTGGCCGCTGCGGGCATATGCGCTGCGCCTTTTTTCTACTCAGTTCTAACCAGTCCAAGCGGACTTTTTTCAAACTTTACCTATAAGCCGAGTATTTGGCTTGGTAATGCAAAGGACCTGATATCTTCTATTATATATGCATCTCCCCAAGATTATATGTACAACCTCGGCACTGACAGAATATTTGACCCCTTGATTGAGATAACCTTCCTTTTAGGTCTCACCTATATTGTCATGCGGATAAAACGTAGGAAGTTTTATTTTCTGGTCGTATGGCTTTGCATTTTAGTAGCAGCGATAATAATGAAAAGTTCATTCTCGCTGGGCAGTTTTATCTATCTTACGCCCATAATGTTTATCATGTCGGGACGCATACTAATATATGTTATTGATAAATGGTTCAAAACCTTTCCTTTTAATAAATTTGCGCGAATCATAATGGTTCTTGGCATTGGTTTTCTTTTTGCTCTTTCGCTCAGCTACAATTTCCAAAAAGTATTTCTAGGTTGGGAGAAGTTTCCCGAAAGGCGTTTTATATATAATACCCAGCCGACAGCGGCAGAAATAGAGAGGCAAAAAACATATCTCTATAAAACACCTTATTCTAAGTCGGTTCTAACCTCAGTAATGAACATAAAAGAAAGTGATATTGAAACTTTGTCAGATGCTAAAGTTATAGAAAACGATACAAAATCAAATATTATTACTTCCCCTCAAGAAATTTTTACGTTACAATCTAGTGTAGAGCGCAAGGAGTTTAAAGGCGCAAATATTATACTACTAAAAGGAGAGTCTAAATGAGTGAAGAAATTGGTTTATCTGTAATAATACCATGCAAAAATCAGGCCGACAGAGTGAAAATAACTCTTCAAGATATACAAGAGTATTCTAAAAAGTTTGACTTTGAAACAGAGGTAGTTTTTGTTGATGGAGGAAGTACAGATGGTAGCGCTGAAGTCGCAGAAAGCTTTAGAGGGGGGATCAAACATTTACAAATATTGCATGAAAAAGATTTAGAAATAGGTCCTCACTTTACGGGGAAAGGAGCAGCTGTAAAATGCGGTATGGCTCATGCAAAAGGCGAGATACAAATGTTTATGGATGCTGACTCTTCAACAAAGTTTGAAGAAATAGACAAACTCCTACCGTATTTCAAAGAGGGCTATGATGTTGTTATGGGCTCCAGATATACCAAAAAGCCAATCCCGGCCACCAACAATGCCCTAAGGGCTTTTGGGAAAGCCACAAAAGAAGTTTTTGAAGTATTAATATATGGACATTCAAAAAGTAATACCACAATCAAAAAACAAGGTCGCTTACGACAACTCATTTCTCGCGGGGGCAATCTGGCATTTGTGGTTCTTTTGGGACAAAGCTTTGCAGATACACGGTGTGGATTCAAGGCATACACCAAAGAGACTGCAAAGAAGATTTTCAAACTTCAGACTTTGCCAGGTTTTGGTTTTGATACAGAAATACTAGTTATTGCAAAGAAATACGACTACAAGATCATCGAAGTTCCTGTAAAGTGGTATGACGATGCCGAAGATACAAATGTTACCATGGGTGATGCCATAAAATCATTTGGAGAAATATTTAAAATAAGATGGTATAAGTTAAGTGGCAAATACTCAGGCGCAAAATAAAACCATAAAGAACCTTGTCAAGTTTTTTACAGCAATATTAGTTTTAATTTTAATGTGGTCATTTTTTAACGATTCAACATATAACTTATTTAAAAGGCACTTTGTTAAAAATGCAGATAAATACATAGAAATGTATGCTTACACAAAAAGTAAACCGGCATTTACAGAAAAATATTTTGTACTTCAGGGTAACGATAAAGCAAAAAGCTTCTTTAGAGATGAAGTAAGTTTCACTGACGAAGAAAACTTAGAAAAAATCAAATGCTCTAAAGATGAACTAATCTTAATTTACGAAAAACCAAGCACAAAAGTGAATGACTTTATCCAAAAAAAAGGTGGGGAAGAGCTAGTTTTAAACAAAGGAACAGATATAGAGTTTTATGTAGCAAAAATACAAGGTTCACCGGAATCATGTAAAGTAGGAGGGTAAAATAGCTAAAAATTCAAAATTAAAAATTCAAAATCATGGATCATTCCTGGAGAAAAATAAGTTTCTGAAAGAAAACTGGATTATTGGTCTGATTTTGACCATTGCCGCGTTTTTAAGATTTTATAAACTGGGTAGTTTACCGCCGGGACTCCACCCCGATGAAGCCGCAAATGGTCTCGACATCATCAGTATGTTTGATGCTCATAAATTTCAAGCCATTTATGACACAAATGGACCGAGAGAGGCACTCTTCTTCTATTTGCAGGCAATCCCAGTTTTCATTGGAAAAGTTACCGGTTGGGCATTTTTAAACTTTACACCACTGTCACTCAGAGTAGCACCGGCGTTCATTGGTGTTTTAACCGTATATGGCATTTATCTACTTGGCAAAGAGTTTTTTAACAAAAATGTGGGACTCTTTGCTTCTCTAGCCCTAGCTGTAAGCGCTTGGCATATTCATTTTTCGCGTAATGGCTTTCGCGCGATAATGGCACCGCTTGCCCTTGTGTTCTTCTTTTATTTTTTCATTCGAGCTTACAAAAGTGGGCGGCTGAAATATTATGTAGCCACCGGCGTTACTCTTGCGCTTGGTTTCTATACATATTTATCATTTAGAATGCTCCCCTTAGCTCTTATAGCTATTTTGGTCTATATTTTGGCTACAAATAGAAAATTTTTCAAAAAGAACCTATATAATCTTACATATTTTATAATCGTATTTCTTATAACCTTGATTCCTCTTTTTATACATTTTGCTCGTGTGCCTGCCGATATTGCCGGGCGTTCATCAACAAGCATATTTAATACCGAAACAAATGGCGGTAGCGCTTCAGGGGCGCTAGCCGATAACATAGTCAAGACAGCAACTATGTTTAACTTAAAAGGCGATCAGAACTTTCGTCATAACGTAAACGGAATGCCAATGCTTGATATTTTTGTCGGCATACTTATGTGGGCAGGAATAGTGGTTTCGGCGATTAACCTAAGAAAAATAGAAAACTTCATTCTTTTTGCATGGTTTGGAGCCTTGTCACTTCCTGAACTTTTAACTTCCGAGGGGATACCGCACGCGCTTAGGATTGTTGGAGTGATACCTGTGGTATTTTTATGGTCAGCTATAGGACTAGAGTGGCTGCTTGAAAAGATTAAGGTAAAAAAAGTTCTCTATGCAGGGTTAGCCCTCATCCTTGTGGTTTCAGGAACTTTAGGGTTCTATAAATACTTTGTCCTTTTCCCCAGTCTTTCAGAGTCGAGGGAAGCATATGCCGAAAACATGGTGGAGGTAGCGCGAGATATAAAAAAACAACCAGTTAACACTAAGATTATCCTCATTATGGGAGAATATGGGACAAAAACTGTCGATTACATTATCTATCCAACAGGAAAAACTTACGAAAGATATGAAGTCTATACCATAAAAAATTTGAAGCTGCCTAAGGAAAAATATAAAATATACGTAGAGCGCGAGTGGAAAGATGACGCAGTCAAAGAACTTCAGAAAATCGGTTTTGACAAAGGATTTACTGCTATACCATCAAAGGATGACAAAAGGATAATTTATTATGAATACTCCAAATAAGCCAGTATCAAAAAACCCAAAAAAACAAACTTCTCAGAGAGAAGAATCACTGTTTAGAAAAATCTTCGCAATCCCGACAGAAAAGCTCTGGGTTTATCCTTTATTTTTTGGTTTTCTTATTCGCACAAGCGGTATGACAGCTTCGAACATCTGGCACGACGAAGGATACACGATGTGGCTAATCAAGTATAATGTCATAGAAATTATCCAACGTACGGCACGTGATGTTCATCCGCCCCTCTACTATCTCATCGCCAAACCTTGGACTATGATATTTGGCAGTTCTGAAAGTTCTATCCGGTTTCTTTCAATTTTTTTCTCACTTGGCATTATATATTTAGTATATAAAATCGTTGAAAGGCTTTTTAATGAAAGAGCCGCTTTTTGGGCGTCCATGCTTGTGGCACTCTCACCTTTTATGGTTCGCTTTGCCCAAGAAGCCAGAATGTATGGCGTTGTAGCATTCTTTACAACACTCGGTACATACTTTTTAGTAAAACATATTCAAGATAAAAACAATAAAATATTAATTCCTTATATCTTTGCTATGACCGCAGCAGTTTATACTCAGTATTACGCTTTTTTTGTGGTTATGGCGCATTGGATTATAGTTGCTGCCGTAACACCAGGATTTTTTGCCCACCCCATCATGTCATTCCCGCGAATACGGGAATCTATAAAGAAAAGAGTGGGGATATTCAACGTAGATTGGATTTTGGCCGGAGCTGCACCAGTACTGCTTTTTTTGCCTTGGGCACCTATTGCCTACAAGCAGGTTACAAGAGTCTCAACAAGCTACTGGATAAAGCCTGAATGGATAAATATTCGAACTATTCCAAACAGTATTAGCCAGTTTTTAATCTATACTCATTTAGATGGAGATGCATACAAAACACTTGCCGGGATAGTTTTTTACTGGGTGGCGGCACTATGTCTCGTTGGAGCTTCGCTAATAGTTTTAACCAACAAGAAATATCGCAAGAAAGGGTTGATGTTTATTCTCTACGGATTCCTACCAATGATACTTGTTTTTATTCTTTCAAAAGTTAAAACTCCTGTATATCAAGATAGATACTTTCCATTTTCAGCAATAGCTATTTTAGCTTTATGGGGCATCGCGATATCTTTAATACAAAGTAAAGCCATCAGGGTGACAGTGGGCGCTTGCGTTATAGTTTTACTGCTATTTGGAAAATCTGAAGTTGAGATTCAGTCTCATCACCAAATGAAGAAACTTGCAGATGCGGTACAAAAGGAGATGAAGCCGGGCGATTTAGTGCTTTCTGGCGAATTATATACATTTCTTGATGGCACTTACTACTTCGGCGATAAAAAAATCAAGCTTATTTCCGAGCCGGTAGATGGATACGGAGAAACATCACTTTTTTATGATCAACAGGGTCAATACCTCGTTTCAGAGAATGAAACAATAATGCTAGGGCAAAAGGGAAGAGTATTTATAGTGGGTAAAACCGGGGATAAAAAATATTTTTCAAGTTGCTTTTTAAATAGCTTAAAATCGCGTGTCATTTTTGAGGATAATGAAGAAAACGGCGTCAAAGCAGTACTCTACGAGTAATTTTCAATTTTCAGTGCTCAGTTTTCATTGAATTTTTCATTTCAACATTTGAAATTGATTGGAAAGTAGAAATTAAAAATTGTAAATTGAACCGCGTTCTTAAGATCTCTTCCTTTCAACCAAGATAAATGTTAAAATATTGCTGTTACTAACCAAGGAGAAACGATATGGCCATGTTTGGAAAAGCAAAAGAGCAGTATGAGTTTGTTAAAAAGGCGCGGGAAATTCAGAAAAAACTAAAGTCAGAAATAGTAGAAGGAACATCTGGTAACGTTACAGTAAAAATGAACGGCGAAATGAAAGTTCAGTCAGTCGAAATCGATGCAGAGTCTATAGAAAATATTGGCGAACTCGAAAAAAATGTAAAAAGCGCCGTAGAGAGCGCGACAGAAAAAGCCCAAAAAGTTGCCCAGGCTATGATGAAAGATGTTATGGGAGATATGGGTGGCGGAATGCCCTTCTAGTTAAAAGTTAAAAGTAAAAAGTTAAAAATTGGAGCCCGAAATCGTCATTCTGGCTTGTCCAGAATTAATGTCGTGTCATTCTGAGGCAAAGCCTAAGAATCTACATTCAACATTATTTATTCACATTTAATTATTCAAAATTCTATGAAAATAATTCCACCAAATGTTCAAAACCATCCCCCCTGCCATTCCCGCCCTCCTTTGTCATTCCCGCGGAGGCGGGAATCTATATAACTAACGGTTCTGGTCAAGCCAGAATAACGAATAAAAAACATGAAAGTAATACCCAATAATGTCCAGAAACTAATAGACGAGTTTGCCAGTCTTCCAGGTGTCGGACCAAAAACCGCACAAAGGCTGACTTTTTATCTGCTTCGAAGTTCTGAGAAAGATCTAAACGATTTTGGTAATGCCGTTTTGCAGCTTAAAGATGACATAACAACTTGCTCAGTTTGCTCAAATATCGCAGAAAGTGATCCTTGTCATATATGTGACGACGCTAGACGTGAAAAAACAAGTATTTGTGTGGTAGAAGAGCCGCTGGATGTCGTTGCAATAGAGAAAACAGGGAAGTTCCAAGGCCTTTATCATGTCCTCGGCGGAGTTATTTCTCCAATTGAGGGCATTGGACCGGATGAGCTTTTTATCAAAGAGTTAGTTGAACGCCTAAAAGGTTCTGCTGTTGAGGAAATAATTCTCGCCACAAATCCAAGTGTGGAGGGCGAGGCAACAGCGCTATATATACAAAAACTTGTAAATCCTTTGGATATAAAGATCACCCGCATCGCCCGCGGTCTGCCCGTTGGAGGCGATCTAGAATACGCAGATGAAGTGACACTTTCAAGGGCTATCGAGGGACGACTAGACTATTAGGAGATTTTATGCAGGAAAAAAGCGAAGACATTTTTATAGCTGGAAGACACTCATCAAAACCAGCGAGGAGAGAGAGTGGTAACTTAGAATTTCCGTCATTGACAGATGAAGGGGTCTCAGAAGCTAGAAAAAAAGCCCATGAATTTAAAGCGGTTATAGATACGATGCCTGAAGATGGCGTTTTTATGATTTTAGGCGCTAGCTATGAAGACAGAACAAAGGCAACCGGTGAGATATATGGTGACGAGCTGGCAAAAATCTATGCAGACAGCCCAAATGTAAGAGTTATAACAAAAGGAAATTTATCCGAACAGGAAAATGCATTGGATTTTGCAAAAAGCGTTATTCATGAAAACGCCAACAAAAAGTTAGTGTTTAGCTACCCATTATACTTGAAGGAGTTTGACTTTGGACACAACTGGAGTTTGGAGACAGAGGAAGGCGCAAAATATTTTAACAAGATACTAGAAGATCATGATTATAACGAAGAGGCAGCCGTATCAGAGTGGATGGAAGATGTAGGCAAAGATTCTGATACCTTTATACCGAATCCGAATAGGATAGCAGAACAATACCTAAGTGGTTTTAAAAGGTTAAGGGGCTTCGTTAGGAACCATATTACCAAAGAAAGGCCCCTTATCATAACTACAGTGGCCCATCGTTGGGACCTCGATTCATTTATTACAAAGATGGCTAAAGGAAATGTTACGGCAGATACGTTCAGAGAGGTGATAGGATACTCCGATAATAAGCAGGGTTTGACGAATGAAAACGAAACTGTAATTATCAAAATGAAAAATCAAAAAACGGAAGTAAACTTCCGAGGTAAAAATTACACTATTCCAGAAGAATGAAGAATATTTCTCATAAAAAATGGATTGATGATTACAGTGAGGCTGTAAAGAACTTTACCTTTGGAGACCATGATGAGACTTCGCATCTACCTTTTAATGCCTTTTCCTTTTACCCACTCTACTTTGACCTGTGGTTAGACAAAATATATTTAGCTATTATCCAACTTGAAGAAAGGGGAGTAGGTGATATTAAAATTCATAGATCTTTACCAGATTATGCCTGTCTAAAATATATTTTTTATACTTTGGTAAACATGGCGGCATACTATAATTATGATGATAAAAAAGCAATAAAGATATTTGATTTTTTTATCAAAAATATGAGTTCGTTGACTAATTATGGTAACTTATTCAATGAAAAAAGCAATTTGATAAAAACCGAGGCAGAGATAAATGAAATAATTCAAAACCTCACAGAAACAGATGACGCACAGAGAAAACTTATAGCCAGACTTAGTGGTTCTCTTGCAATGTACAGCCATGCTCTCTATAACGATTATTCGACAGAGTTTGGTTATAATATTGAAGGTCCTTACCGAATTGGTGATAAAGTCCTCTTAATAAAAAATTACCCCGATCTTAAACCGACTAAACTTTGGAAAGAGCTGGAAGAAACCGAACTAAAAAATATTAAAATTTATGGCTTATATGGAGATAAAAATATCAAAATGAGATTTGTCAGTACCCATATACTAGCTAAAGAAAATTATCAAAAAACCCTTGAGAAACATTTAGTATTTCTAAATGGGAAAGTAGTTAATGATTTAGACGAGTTAAAAAATGCTACCGAGGAAATTGCTTTAAATGCTTCAAAAATTTACCTCAAAACAAAAAGTTTATCCTTTGAGAACGTAAAGCTAAAATTTTTAGAGCAGCAGGCATATGAACTAAAAGATTTTATGATATTATCGAGATTAGACTGGAAGCCCGATAAATCATTCAAGTTAGCTATAAAAAATAAAAAACTAGTGGAGGAGTTTATCAAGCTACCATATCCAAAAAATCAAAGAGAATATGAAGACTATATAGGCGTGAGTTATTTAAAGAGGATATATGATAAGAAATAGAAACAAAAAGATTAAAGGTAGAGTCGCGAATAAAGGCATCGCAAAAGGACCTGCAAAAATCGTGAACTCATTTGACGATTTTGAGCGCTTTGAACGGGGGGATGTCTTAGTTGCCAAAATTACCGACCCTTCTTATGTGATTATAATTTCAAAGGCTGCCGCTATTATTACTGATTTGGGAGGGGTAACCTCACATCCTGCAATAATAGCGAGGGAGTTTGATATACCATGCATAGTAGGCACAGAAGTCGGCACAAAAGAAATCAGAGAAGGCGACATACTGCTCGTTGATGCTGATAAGGGACTTATTTCTATAATAGGGTAATAATTTTACTTTCAATTTTGCGTTAGTAGCAGTAAAATAGTTGTGCTTATTTTTTGATTGGAGAAAAATGAAAGATTATTTACGAATTCTAAAACTCGGTTCATTAGAGAAAAGGTTGACCTTTCTTGTTATTTTTCTTGCACTTGCAATGACCGCTCTTGATGCTACCCTTCCTTTGGTACTAAAGCTTATATTTGATTTTTTAGAAAAACAGTTCAGAGGTGGTTTTGATCTGTCAAACTTAAACCAGCTTTACAAATATTTCCTGATTTATCTTTTTATTGTCATTGCCAAAGACACAATTAACCTAGTCGACGACTTTTATTCATCTCTTTGGTGGCTAAAAACAAGGAATAACATATCCCTCCAGGTGTTTAAACATCTGGAGAAGCTATCGATTACTTTCTTTGAGAAGGAGTCGACCGGAAAAATTACTGAAATAATAACTCAGGGTAGTAGCGACATTCAAAGTATTTTAGATGCATCTTTGACGGATATTTTCCCTCAAGTAATATACATACTGTTTGCAATGTTTTTTCTATTTAAAGTCAGTTTTGCGTTTGGTCTAATCATCTTTCTCGGTATTCCGGCATTTATCATGATAAGTCTTTTGTTCACCAAAACGCTCAATTTCTACCAAGACAAAGTGCGTGATGCAAGAGAAAAAGCAATGACTGTGAATGTTGAGACTATAAGTAATATTAAAACAGTTAAATCGTTTGCAACTGAGGAAAGGCATTCAAGAAAATTTAATAAAACCCTCTCTGATCTTTTGCATGCTAATATGCGACGAAATAAACAGAGAATCAAAATGAACATTTTCAGATTTTCTATCTCAGACTCTTCACAAATATTGATTTTACTGATTGGTTCATACTGGGCTGCTACAGGCAAGATCACAATGGGGACACTTGTGATGGCATGGACTTACGTTGGTAGGGCATATGGTCCTCTTTGGTATTTGACAAGAGTATATGACAACATCCAAAGGGATATGAGGAGCGTAAAACGGCTTTTTACCACGCTTGATACTAAAGAGGATATACAAGATATTGAAAACCCGACGAGTTTAAAGAAGGTAAGAGGAGATATTAAAATCCAAGACTTAAAGTTCAAATATCATCAGCGAGATGTTATAAAAAATATGAGTATCAAGATCCCGTCCGGAAAAGTGGTCGCAATCGTCGGAAGAAGTGGAGTAGGTAAGTCTACCCTAGTCAAACTATTACTCAGATTTTATGATCCGCAGGAAGGAAAAATCACGGTTGATGGTCATGATATTAAAGATGTAACTCAAAAATCATTGCGCGAAAACATTGGTGTGGTCCTACAAGACACTACGATATTCAATGATACCGCATATAATAATATTGCCTATGCAAAACCAAGAGCTACAAAAGAAGAGATTATAAAAGCTGCGAAGGTTGCCCACGCACATGAATTCGTGAGTAAGTTACCCGAAGGATACGACACAGTTGTCGGAGAAAGAGGTGTAAAACTCTCAGGCGGCGAACAACAGAGGATAAATATTGCCCGCGCAGTGCTTAAAAATCCACCCATTTTGATTCTCGATGAAGCGACATCCCACCTCGACTCTGAAAGCGAAAAACTTATTCAGGATGCATTGTGGAAACTGATTAAAGGTAGAACTTCCATCATTATTGCCCATCGCCTTTCAACTGTAATGAAGGCTGATTTGATAGTTGTGCTTGATAAGGGTAAAATATCAGAGATGGGCACACATGAAGAACTGGTTAAAAAAGAGGGTATCTATAATAAACTATTCAAAATCCAGTCGGGAAGTTATCTAAAATAATTGTCATTCTGGCTTGACCAGAATCTAAATTCAAAAAATGAGCCTACAACTATACAATACATTAACCAGAAAAAAAGAGGAGTTTAAGCCGCTTAAAGATGGAGCGATTAAGTGGTATACTTGCGGGCCGACCGTTTACGACTTTTGCCATCTAGGTCATGCCAAAGGATATGTTTCGATGGATGTAATCCGCAGATACTTGGAATGGTCTGGTTACAAAGTTAAATATGTTCAGAATTTTACAGATGTAGGCCACCTAACCGATAATGACAATGAAGCAGGTGAAGACAAAATAGAGAAAAGGGCAAAAGAAAAACACGTAGACCCGATGTCTCTGGTCGAAGAGTACATCAATGCGTATTATGAGGACTTTCACGCTTTGAATGTCACAGATCCTGATGTCGCTCCTAGGCCAACACAAGAAATTAAGGAAATCATCGAATTTGTCCAAGGGCTGATCGACAAAGGCGTTGCATATGAATCAAACGGATCGGTCTACTTTGATGTAAACAAATTTGAAGATTATGGTAATCTCTCAGGCCAGAAAATCGACGAACTCAAGACCGGTGCAAGAGTTGAAGTTAGAGAAGAGAAGAGGAATCCTTTGGATTTTGCTCTCTGGATTAAAGCGGATCCTGAACATATTCTAAAATATGAAAGTCCCTGGAGTGTAGGATATCCCGGCTGGCATATAGAATGCTCTGTCATGGCCAAGAAATATCTGGGAGAAACTATAGACATACACGCTGGAGGAAACGAAAATATTTTTCCGCATAATGAGTCTGAGATTGCTCAATCAGAAGCTTTAAATGGAAAGACATTTGCCAACTATTGGTTACACTGGAATATGGTGAAAATTGATGGTGTGAAGATGAGTAAATCCAAAAACAACTTTACAACCATTCGCGAGCTATTAAAAAAATACGATCCCATGGTCGTAAGGTTAGCAATTATTAAGTCTCACTATCGTTCACCTGTAGAATTCAACGAAAAGGCTTTTGAGGATGCTAAGAAAAATCTGAACGAGATTAGAAATACCATCATCACGCTAAAAAATGTAAGTAGTCAAAAAGAAAATAGTATTGATGTAATGGAATGGGCCAAAAAAATCAAGGGAGACTTTGTGGAGCCTATGAACGATGATTTCAATACTCCTTGGGCTTTTTCGAATTTCCTTGGTTGGGTTGGTATCATAAACAAAGATTTAGGCAGAATAAACAAAGAGCAAGCAAGAGAGGTTTTAGACGTTTTATATAGTATCGACAAGGTTCTCGGTCTGAAGTTGGAAGACGCTGAAGAAGAAACAATCCCTGAAAACGTGCAAGAACTAGCCGAGGATAGGGAAAAGGCAAGAAAAGAAAAGAATTTTGAGTTATCGGATAAAATACGTGTTCAAATTGAAGAGCTCGGATATACGGTTGAGGATACTGAAAAGGGAACACAAATAAGAAAAAAATAATCGTCATTGCACCTTAGAATGACGGGGAATATTGACATGATTCTGGACAAGCCAGAATGACAAGATAAAAATGATTAAAAATTCTAAATTTTCATGGGGAGGGTTGAAGAAGCCTTTTTTTGTTTTGGCACCGCTAGATGGCATAACATCATCACCTTTTCGTCGTGTTTGCAGAAAAATGGGCGCAGACATAGTTTTTTCTGAAATGATTGCAGCTGAGGCAGTTTATTATAAATCAAAGAAAACACTTGATATGATGCGATTTTCTGAGGATGAGCGCCCGATTATTATCCAAATATTTGGTAATGATATGGAGAAAATGGCTGAAGCCGCAAAATATATAGAAAAGGAAATTAAGCCTGACGGCATAGACATAAACATGGGTTGTCCTGCTAAGAAGGTTGTTTCCGGCGGTCGCGGATCAGCATTGCTTTTGGATCCTAAAAAGGCGATTGAGTTAGCTGAGGCTGTAAGAAATGCAACAAAACTGCCACTATCTATCAAAACGAGAATCGGCTGGGAAAAGTTTGATATCCAACCTTTAATAAAAGAGTTTGAACGAGTTGGCATAGATGCAATCACAATTCATGCCAGAACAAAAACACAAGGATTCGCCGGTAAGCCGGATTTAGATGCGATTAAAGAAATTAAAAAACTGGTGAAAATACCGATTATTGGAAATGGGGGAATAAAATCAGTCAAAGATGCTAACGAAATGCTCAAAGCAACAAATTGCGATGGTATAATGATAGGGCGTGGCGCACTAGGAAATCCCTGGATATTTAAGTCTATAAAAGAAGGAAAAGACTATAAGCCTTCCTTTGAAGAAATTAAAAAATTGGTATTTTGGCATTTGGATATGAGCTTTGAAGAGTTTGGTTCCAAGAAAGGCATTTTTGATATGCGAAAACACTATGGGTGGTATTTCAAAGAGTTTGATGGTGCATCAGATTTACGTAAAAAATTAGTTGTGGCCGAATCAAAAGAAGAAGTAAAAAAAATTATTGAAAATTTTAAGAGCCGCTCGTAAGCGGCTCTTTTGAAGTTCCTAGTACACGTCCAGTTTGCTCACAAGGTCCTTGTGGACCAAAACACAACTATCATCTGACCCTATGCGATAGTTGTCGCCCGAGAGGCAAACTGGTACGCCTGTACCAATTAAAATATGTGGCCTTTCTTCTTGATCGCGTATATCAACTCCCTCGACACTTCTTAGCGCCTCAGGGATATTCTCTGCCTTTTTAATCCCTATGTACATTGCCACTGGCATATGCCACCCCCTTCAAAGTTGAGTGCAAGGTGCAGGTTAAAGCCGCCCATAGCCGAGCGGCTTTTTGAAAGGATTATCATTTGGGCAAAGTTTGTAGAAATTATTCCCAGTTTGTTTCCAGCACATGCTTCGTATGGAGAGGGTACCGTTTACCACGCCCACCTATATCAAAGAGGATGTGCTTTCCTTTTTTTTCCACCTTTTTTTCAGGAAAACTGAGGTGAACTTTGCCCTCGTCTGTAGTTTTATCGTCACAGAGTCTAAGGACGGTGCAGGGGAGCTTCTTGAATGTCTCTAGACTTACAGAAACCACTCTGTACATATAACACATCCTTTCGTAGAGTTTGGCAAAGCACCCAAATGATAGAGTCCAATGATAATACATATGGTTAAATAAGTCAAACATTGAGAAAACATCGTAAAAATGATAAAATAACACAGTCAATCGGAGATCGTCTAATGGTAGGACAACAGGTTCTGGTCCTGTTAATCTGGGTTCGAATCCTAGTCTCCGAACCAGTAGGAACTATGTACCCCATGCGAGCTATTTTTTATGATATAATTTTATCATGAAGTTAAATTTTGAATATTCAATAGAAACTGAACTTGCAAGAGTAAGGAATACTTTGCAGAAAAAAGATTTTTATATTAAAAACGGATATAAAATAATTATGCCACTAGGATACTCTCTGCGTAACAATGATTTTGACAATGTAGAAAAACAAATAGAAAAAGAATTTGATAAGGAAAAATTTAATAAGTTAGGGGATAATATAATTAGGGATTGGAATAAACACGAGGCAGAGATTAATGCCTTCCTAAATAGTTTACCCTATAAAATACCAACTGAACTGATCATTACATTTACTCAATACGGAGTAGGGGGATCCTACAAAATTCCAAATAAGATAATTATCAATATAAACTATAATGTAAATAGTTTTAGAAATATTATCCATGAACTCATTCATCTAATCATTGAGAAACCAGTCATTATGAAATTCAATATTGAACATTGGGACAAAGAGAGTCTTGTAGATTACCTATTAGTTACTAATATCCATTTAAATAAGTTATTTCCAGACTATAAATATCAAAAAAATAAGCCCCATAAGGGGTTATTAGATATGATTGAATGGAATTAAAATATAAAAAATTATTATAAAGCTTGGCTGGAGGTAGGTGCATTTGCACCTACCTCCAGCTTTGTTGCCGGGCTATGAACGGCATTCGCAATTGCTGCCGCAATTACATTCGCCGTCACATAAACACTGGCAATCACCACTAGCAGCCATATAGCTACCATCATCGTTCTTCTTAAGAGCAGGTTCTCTGTAACCTTTAACCCCCTTGAAGAGTTCTATACCAACCGGATTCTTCACTTGGTTACCTCCTCTCAAATGCATAGTCCACCAAAGTGGTGGGGTTGTAATAAAACCAGTTTATTGGGCAACCTCCTGTGCAGAGACCCCAATATTTACAATCCTTACAATGTGTTGATACATATGAGAACCGTTTTTTCCGGAAATCAATTAAATAGGGCTGATTCCAGGTTTTAAGAAACTCATTTTTGCTTTTGGGTATGAGTCGAGAGTTAGTATCCATTAGCCCTTCGACGATATACTTCCCAGAAAAATGAGCACAAGGAGATATCTCTCCGTTTGGCTCCCATACCAGCATTTTACCAAAACTCATATGGCACCCCGTCCTTATTGCCTTTGCTTCTAGCATCTCATCGAGGATATCACCATACATACAGAGAGGAATAAACTGGTTGAACGCAACCCTGATATCCCATCCTTTTGTTTTAGTAAAAATGTCAGTTATAATGCCAGGGATTTCTGTAATGTTGATAAGCCCGTCCATCTTCGCATTATTCTCGAATGGTGGAAGACCAAAACCGATAACGAAATCCTTGACTCCGACTTCTTCAACCATCTTGATGAAGTCGAAGATGCCCAGTAGATTGTCTAGGGTAATAGTTATCTGAACTGTTGTTGGGATTGATAAATCAACACAATTCCTGAGGCCATTGACGGTCTCCTGATAACTCCCAGGTCGTCGGGTAATGGAATCATGAACAGTTTGCTTGTCCGATTGCATTGATACCGTCGTTCCGAATGGAGCTATAGCCCGTGCCCTTTCAAGGAAATCCTTGCTGGCATACTTCCTACCGTTTGAAACAACTGCAGGGTAGATTTGCCTTTTTGAGAAAGCTTCTAAAATTTCCATGAAATTAGAATGAATAGTGGGTTCTCCACCGATGAGAATACCTTTCTTGCATCCAAAGGATGCCATCAAGTCCAAAATATCTTCTGAGTAACTTAAAGGCATTTCTCTTGATTTAAATTCCATCGTTTGTGCATAACACCACCAACACCTGTTATTGCAACTGTAGTTTGTTATGAGCCAGAACCCTTTGATTTCATCAATGATTCCTGGAATGAATTCTGTCGAATGCATTTTTTCATTCGCCTCCTAGGTTTGTAAGGTGCATTCTTTCTTTTTTACATATTTTATATGACGTTAGAGCGCCCAATGTAGCTAAGGAAATCGGAAAGATTAGTGTTGGGATTGTAGACTTAAACTATAGAAATGTCAAGCAATAGTTTGTATAATAAGTTCTAACAACATCAACTACACTAAACCAAAAATGAAAAAAGAAACAAAAGAAAAGAAAATAATACCTTTTAGAAAAGCTGCTGCTATATTTATATGGTGGGGAATACTGCTTTCAGTTGTTGGTTATGTTATGTATATAAAGGTTTTGAAACCCTACATCATCGATAGACCATACATTATAAAAGTAGAGAAACCGAAAGAAGATAATAAATAATCTTGTATTAATTCAAAGAAGTTATTATTCTTATACTAAATGACCCGCCTTCGCATTAAGCTACAGACGGGCAGAGGGGAGGTGATAGAGAATGAAAGAACTAGCAAAATATGCAGACTATCTTTTTGTAGTGTCCTTTTTGCCGCTAATGCTTGCTGCTTATGGAGTATTTACGGGCAGTGACATCTGGCTTGCATCAACACAGTGGGCACTGGTAAATATTGGTATGATTTGTTATGCGCTTTACATCAAGCTAAAAAGTACTGCTAAATAAAAGCAATTATTTGAAAAAGAGAATCTTTATTTTACAGGTTCTCTTTTTATTTTTTATATAGGGTGTAAGCGACTGATTGCTCAAGCGCCAACCATGAAGCTTGAATGATATTTTCATGAACCCCAACTGTTGCCCAAGTCTCTTCATCGTTTGAAGACTCTATGATTACACGAACCTTTGCGCCCGTACCAGCATCAGGGTTTATGATTTTGACCCGATAGTCAGTCAAACAAAAAGGAGGCATATCAGAGTAAAACTTTGGTAAAATTTTGGCCAGTGCGGTATTTAGCGCATCAACCGGACCATTTCCGACACTTTTTGATGTAATCCTTTCCTTCTTGAGTACTGCTTCTATTTTTGCCTTAGTCAAAACTTCATATCCATTTCCGGCAGAAATGATTTCCCATTTTCCTGCATCAAATATTTCTCCTTTGTGTTTTCTGCCGAGGGATTTTAAGACGAGAAGATAAAACGATGCATCAGCGCCGGCGAAAGAATATCCCGCACTAAGCATCTCATCATGAAGTTTGGTCAGTTTCAAAACATCTTCTTTTTTTAAATCAAACCCCAGCTCCTTTGCTTTGACGGCTACACTCGAGCGTCCGGACTGCTCAGAAACACCATATGAAGCACGATTGCCAACCTTAGTCAGATCCGCATGAATATACGATTTAGAATCTCGGAGCATTCCCGAAGTATGCATTCCCGCTTCGGTATGGCCTGCCAGAGAACCTACCCAAGGGTGGTTGCTTCTGTGATGAGCGTTTAGAAACTCTGCTGTCATATGAGAGAGGCGAGATAGCTGATCTAGTTTGCCGCTTTTTAAGCAAGTTGCATTTTCATCAAAATAAAGATTAGGAATAAGGATAGATAAATCTGTATTGCCACACCTTTCGCCATAACCGTTTATAGTACCTTGAATATGGCGAACCCCGCACTTGTAAGCAGTTTCAGCACAAACTACCCCACGCCCACGGTCGTTATGGCAATGAATGCCAAGTTTTTTGATTGGAATAGTTTTTTGCACTGACTTTATGCACTTTTCTATAAAGTCAGGCGTAGAAGCGCCATTTGTATCACATAAAACTATCCAGTCAGCACCGGTTTTGTAGGCGATCTCAATCGCCTTTAAGGTCAACTTTTCATCTTCGGCCATTCCGTCAAAAAAATGTTCTGCATCAAAAACAACGCTTAGCCCTTTGTCTTTGAAATATTTGATGCTATCTGATATCATAGCCAGATTTGTTTTTTCATCAGTTTTTAATGAGTTTTTGATATCTCTTTTTCTGACTTTTCCGACTAAAGTTGCTGTTTTAACCCCTGAATCTAAAATAGCGTTCAAATCTACTGCATTTTCAACCGTCTCGTTTTTCCCTCTAGTACGGCCAAAAGCGGTAATTTTGGTGTTTTTTAAATTTAAATCTACAAGCGCTTTTATTCTATTCATCTGATTTTCACCGGCACTGGCAAAACCGGCTTCACACCAAGAAAAACCCATATTATCAAGTTTTTGGGCAAAACGAGTAGTATCAGGAATCGTTATTTCGCGGCCGTTTTCCTGAAGCCCATCTCTCAAAGTTGTATCATAGCAAAACCATTTATCCATATGCGCAAGCATTAACTTCAAAATAGATTTTATCAAAAAACGGCACAAAAAGAAAATATTGACAGTAATATTTATATATGTTAAAATCGTGCTTGCATCTAGCAATTTTAGATGCTCCCTTTACTGGCCGGTTGTTTGCAAATACCAAGGGGCAGTAAGTTCGGCTGCAAACAACCGGCCATGATCTTTAAAACTAAAATTTTTTCCTCTATACGAGGGAAAGGTCGGGGGATAACCCGACTATGCAGTAGGAGCAGTACTGTCAGAGAAAAGGGAGCGCCAACCTCCCACCCTCCCGGTACTGCTCTGAAAAATCCACGGGGTCGACAAAAACCCCGTTATGCGGTCTGTTTAGCCTAAAGGGGCTAAAAGAGCCAATGCTGGGGAGCTGATAAATAGCTCAACAGACCGCACGGAAAGTTCCGGAGATATATTCTCCGTAATATAAGTTTTCTCCGGATGGACCCTCCCAGGCTTTGTCAACAACACATCCGAGAAAAACACTAGGGCGCCCCAACAAGGGCGCCCAATTTTTATTCACAAAACTATTGACAAAATAACCTATCTATAGTATAATCGAGCGGTTGTTTTGAAAAGAAAGGAAAACCTTGATAACATCATTGTTTGAAACACATACTATATTGTTTATTTTAGATACAGTGAAAAATAAGTCGCAGAAACTTATGCTCCTGTTCTAAAAACAAAAAAAAAGACTCCCGTTTGGGAGTCTTTTTAAATTCTCTTTCAAACTCTATACGGCTTCAATTTCCTTAAAACATAGTGTCCAGTAACTAGACAGAAAAGAACTAACAAAGCCGCCTGCCACCAAGATTGCCGCTATAAAGGCAGCCACTGCAATGACTGCGTAAATAATACCCGCGATTGGCGCCAAAAGATAAAGAAGAAGCCCAAGTAAAAATAGGATTATAGCAACAAAAATCATCGCAAATACAATAACCATTCCACAAACTATTGAGATACCAAGCGTTATTAGCCATATAAACAAGGTTTCTTTTTTTCTACTTTTTAAAAGTTCATATCCGCTTTTTATTGAAGCAATAATCTTACCGTCTTTCAGGGAGATATATCTAAGGGTATATTCAAAAATAACACCTATCAAAATCATTACGAAAAATAAAATAGGGAGGGCCAAAAATGTCAAAAATATCCCTAAAAATATATTAACAAACCAAGCTAGTACAACAGGTACTGCCAGGGCTGTTATAACTGCTAGAGAAACTAGTCCGAGCAATATGCCAGAGCCAAAAACACGCCAAAACTTATGCCAACCAAACTTCATTCCGGCCATAAAGGAACTTTCCTCGTTTTTAGAAAGACAGTCTACCGAATAAATCAGTCCGGCCTTTGCCATGTTTGATAAGAGAGCAAAAATGATTATTATTAAAAAAACAACGAGGGCTATAGCCATGACAAATATCAAGTTATCTTGTACCCATCTCAGTATCTCGTCAAGCCACTGATCGGGAGTATTTGAAGCTTTTTCCGCAACTGACGCAGCAGAAACGCTGTTTTCCTCTTTTTGCTGAAAAAAGTCTCCAAAGTTGACACCACCATTAAACCCTACGTTAGATCCTCCACCTGCCAAAATACCTAAATACCAAAGATAGCGATGGTGTCGAACCATGTTAAAAGCACTTTTCAATATGCCAAGATAATCTATTTGATCGACGCCGCTACCTGCTTTATTGGGTTTTGTTTCGGGCATTTATATCTCCCTTCGCATTTGATATAAAAAGTTTAAGCTTTTTAATTTCTTTTGTAAATATTTTTGTCATAGTAAAGAAAAATAATCTTTTACTCAAAGCTAACATTTATGGTAGAATATCGTTAGGTTAGACAATGAATATACCCAGTGATGAAAAACCGATACTTGACAAACCGGAGGGTAATGCGGCAAGCCTTACAGTAGCTATACTTATGGCGACCCTATCTTTTATCCTGTTTTTTGTATTGCAAATATCTATCTCAAAACAAAAGTTAAATATACTAGTCTCCGGAAACAAAGCGCTTGCTTTAACTGCCTTTTTCCTTATCTTTGTCTTTGTGGCAGCCGAAACACTTGCAAAATATAAACCCGCAGCACATAAATATCTGTCTGCCACAAGAAGAATGGGCGCTATCGGAGAGACAAATGCTTTTTTGCATATGCTTCTCGTTTTCTTTGTCCTGAAAGGAAACTTTTCTGAAAAATGGTTTCTTGAACATAATATATCCATGCTTTTTGCTAAAATATCAGCCACACTGCTAGTTTTAACTGCTATATGTTTCGTAAATGCTGTTAGCAAAAAGCTCGGGGCAAAAAAAACACTCTGTGTTCAAATACTTAGCTATTTTATGATCCTTGGTATCACACTGCACGCTCTTTTCCTTTCAAGCGACTTATACTACTCAACGGGGAGGAAAATTTTAGAAAATATTAGAGACCTAGAGCTTATTTTCGTTGGAATCTTCTTGGGAGCGGTGGTATTTATATCCATGCTTTTATACCTTGTAAATAAACATTTATCTCTTCAAATCAAGATTGTGATGCATACTATGCTTTACTTTATTGCTGCGGCAACAATCATTGTTGCATACACCGGCATTTCAGACACTGAGAAACATATAGAAGAGACTTTCCATACAAATGGACATACTGCTGAATATATTATTGCCCAAGCAAAAAATCTCGATCAAGAAAACCTATACAGACTCACCGACTCCTTAACAGAAACCTCAGGACAAGAAACAAATATTTTCTTTTTAAATAAAGAAAAAAGAATAACTCATCACATAGAGAAAAAGCTCGAAGATACTGCATACTTAGTATCACTAGATAAAAAATCAGAGAAGGAAAGCGGTCAGTGGAATATACAATATAAAAAAGGTGGTGATATATTGCTTGATAATATATACCTGCTTGAATCGGGTCAAGGGTATCTAGTTATATCAACTAACTATACAAAAGTTCACGGGAAACTGGATAGACAAATCCTCTATGCTGGTACAGTGATCTTTCTCATTATATTAGTAACAGGTGTAATGATGTTGTTTTTTGCGAAAAGAAATATTATAACCCCAATTAAAAAAATTACAAAAACTGCAAAAAGGACAACTGAAGGAGATTTTGATGCAAGAGTAACGCTAAAAACAAATGACGAACTTGCAACTTTGGCAGAGATTTTCAATAACATGTCACAAACAATGGAAAAACAGATTAGTGATCTTGTCAGAACCGATAAGCTGAAAAATGAATTTATTGCTATAGCATCACATAATCTGAGGACTCCTCTTACAACATTAAGAGGTTATATGGATATGCTAGCTTCAGAAAAGTCAGGTAAACTCACAAAAAAACAAAAAGATCTGCTTCAAAAAGCAGATAGAAGCGCAACTGCGCTAACTTCGCTAACTGAGGGACTCGTAAATATCACATCGCTTGAAACTCAAGGGGTAAAAATAGAAAAAGATTCTGTTGATTTAACTGAAATAGTGCACGAGATCTTGGAGGAAACTTCACCTCAAGCGAAAGCAAAAGAGATTAAGATAAAAAATAATCTTGGCGATGAAAAAATCATGACCATCGGAGATCACGCAAAACTTAAACAGGCTCTCATGGCCGTGATGGAAAATGCTATTAAGTTCAACAAACAAGGAGGAGAAGTTATTTTAGAAAAAATAATCGACGACTCCAGAAATCCTGTGATTGGCAGAAGAGAGATTACTATCACAGTCAAAGACACCGGCATAGGAATATCAAAAAACGAAAAAGAGAATGTTTTCCAGAAGTTTAATCGCGGCACTAGTACTTATACTTATGAATATGAGGGAGTTGGACTGGGTCTATATTTAGCTAAACTCATTATTCAGGCGCATCATGGTCGAATTTGGTTTGAGAGTGAAGAAGGCTTAGGAACAACATTTTTTATATCGTTAACAACCATGGAAGATAATGAAAAAAAGTCTGGAAAATAAAGACCCAAGGAAGAGAGTTGTTTATATAGCGCTTGTGATGACATGCGTAGCTTCTTTTTTTGTTTTGTGCTATCTAGTTTTTATTCTGATAAACTTTCAAGGCGCGCTAATAAAACTTGACGAAAGAAGCGCCAAAATGATAGGAGGGATGCTAGCAATTATAGGCGCGCTGTTTGGACAGTCTTTGGGGAAAAAATGGTGGCAGCTTGTCTATGTAGAAAGAGGCCGAGGCGCCTTTCTAAAAGTCAAAAAGTAATATGTATATTGCAATAGATATTGGCGGAACAAATACTAGAGTAGCTTTATTCAGTTCGCTTGATCCTAAAACAAAGATTGGCTATAAAAAAATTCAAACCAGCCAAAGCTATAAAGATGGCCTAGAAAATATTATAGAATCTATCAATAACCTTGTTCTTAATCAAAATATTCTCGCGATAAGTATAGCAATAGCATCAACCCTAGATACAGAGAACAAGAGTATTGTGAGTCCAAATATCACTGAGTGGAAAGCAGAAAAAGTTGCTACGGCTTTACAAAATACATATAACTCACCTGTCAAAATATTGAATGATGCGACAGCAGGCACTCTTGCTGAAGCTGTTTTGGGCATTGGAAAAAATTTAGACTCCTTTACCTTTTTAATCTGGGGAACAGGGCTTGGTGGATCCACAATAGAAAAAACAGGTGGAACATATACTATCTACGAATACGAACCAGGGCACTTGCAACTGGGAGATGAAGGCAGACTTTGCGGATGTGGGAAAACAGATTGTATAGAATGCTATGTCGGTGGGAAAGCCGTTGAAAAATATTTTGGTAAAAAAATGTCGGCAATGGATACGACAGAATGGGATGCAATCCTGAACTTTATGGCCCAAGGAATTCAGAAAATCTTAGAAAAACATCCGACTCAAAACTTAGTCTTAGGAGGAAACGTTATCTCAAAACATCCACACTTTGTTCAACATCTAAACAACATCTTTAAATCAAAGGGCTTAACTTGTTATCAATCCTTAGTTGAAGAGAATGCTCCTCTTTATGGCGCTTTAATATATTTAAAAGATGGTCTTCAAATCAACCTAAAAAAGAAATTCTTAAATACTAGTTAAGCAACAATATCTAAATAAAAATGCTTGACTTGGGGATAGATATAAAGTATACTTTTGTCGCTCTAAATGAAGCGGGCCGCCAGGCAGGTTTTGCCTAGTAGGCGGAGGCAGGCTTCCAACGAAGAGTGGCAGACACGCCTGGCGGCTCTAGAGCCCAAAAATTACCGGAAACAAGTTTCCCCGGCGCACATAATAAAAAATTTAAAAGTTGGGAGTGTTTATCTCAGTCAGCTCCCAAAACCCGGACAAACAATCTGCTCCAGCGGGGTCCGGAAAAGAAGGGCTAAAGCCACCTCGGCTTTAGCTTCTAAATACGGATAGTCCCTTCAAATCATTAGTCTCCGAAGGGACTATTCATAAAGTTTGGGAGGGTTGCCTACCTCCCGCAAGGGTTGAAGCGACCGCTAATGGTCGACTCAACCTCCCCGGGAGACCTCCAGATAGAAGTATTTCAACTTAAATTCTGGAGGTCTCCCACGAACAATATATCTCCCCTAAAGGGGAGACTTTTCTTTTGCAAATTTAATTATGCTCTCTAGCTTTTAGCGGGGTAAATTCGTACTCAACTGAACACAAAAAAGCTGTGGCAGCAAGTTTTTAATAAGATATAAGCTAACGATAGCAGTCATTCTGGCTTGTCCATAATCAACTTCTTGCTTTAAGAGAGGAAATTTTGGAGTCCTATTGTCTGTGAGAATAACAACACCTAGTAACTTGATATAAAAAAATGACCCCCGCTAACCAATGGGGAACCTAATGATTTGACATAAGACAAAATATATGTCTTAAGAAAAAAGTTGACAAACGTAAACGCTTTTGTTATAATGCTTTTTACAGGATTTTTCTTGCGCACATTGAGTTTTTAAAACTTGAGATAAATACTCGTCTCTTGTCTTGGTGTGCAAGAAGGATCAAAAAAAGCAGAGCTTGCGCAGAAGCGTATACTCTGCCAAAAAATGTTGATCTTCAAACCGCGAAAGATGTGGAAGGAGACCTGATGAAACTGAAACTTTAGAGGCACTCTCTGTCTGGGGGTGTCTCAGAAAATTCTCTCCATTTTTATTTTTTTTCGGGACTGCCATGCAGTCCTTTCCGAGGCGCAGTGTGAGAAGCTGCTAGGTCCCCGGCATTAGGCAACTTTTGGGGATCAGCTAAGCAATCACACTTAGCTGCCAAGGAAAAAATGACGGGTGCAAGCATCCTCTCCCGAGTATCATCTGTGTGTCTTCAGGACAGACGCCAAGGAACACGGCCCCGCGTCCGAGACTAACAAAGATATTTGGGAGAGATGCCTCTCCCCACCTCAAGTTTGTAGAATCTTCTCATAGCGAGACTGCCTTTTGGCAGTCTCAAATCATTTCTCCCTAAAAATAAAGGGAGTTTTTATTTACTTACTTTTGGCATTTTAGTTATTAACAAAATATGGTTTTACCATTACAATAAAGTAAGATATTTTTATTTCATTTTTATAGACTGATTGGGGTTCATAATGACTGAGGGTGATAACAAAAATAATCACATAGAACACAAAAAATCCCACAACCATCACAAGCAAAAACCAAAGAAAAAAACTAAATATATCAAGATGTGGTGGGTGGTTTTTTATCGTGTTCTCTTTAAAACCTTTGCACTTGCAGGGAGAGCTTTTTTAATTTTCATTATTATCCTCACGCTTACTGTTGGATTTTTTATGATTGGGATATATTTTAAATACGCAAACGACTTTAAAACCGCCAAGCCAAAAACCGGTGGGACACAAGCAATTTTTTACGATAAGAACGGAGATATTATTTATGAAGGTTTTGGTACAAGCGATCCCGATTATGTATCACTTGATCAAATTCCCGATGTAGTAAAGAAAGCAACACTTGCAGCGGAAGATAAAGATTTCTATCATCATGGTCCGATAGATATGAAAGGTATTGCCCGCGCTGCTTATAGAAACTACCAAGGAAGCAGCCAAGAAGGAATCGGTAAGTTTACGGGTCTTTTTAATGAAAATGAATATTCCCAGGGAGGCTCAAGTATTACTCAGCAACTAGTAAAAAACAGGTATTTAGCAGGAGAAAAGAGCTTTGAAAGAAAAATAAAAGAACTCGTCTACTCATATGAACTTGAAAAAAAGATGAGTAAAGACCAAATACTCGAGCAATATCTAAATAATATTTATTATGGAGAACAGGCTCTTGGAATAAAAAATGCAGCAAAAATATATTTCGGAAAAGACTTGAAAGATTTAGACTTGGCAGAAGCAAGCTATCTAGCCGGTCTTCCTGCCGCGCCAAGCAGATATTCTTTGATAAGCGGGGATTATGAGATTGGGAAAAAGAGGCATGAGTATGTGCTCCAGCAAATGATTCAAGAAAAATATATTACAGAAGAAGACGGAAAAAATGCAGTAAACCAAAGTCTGGTTTTGAGCGGTGAAAGAAAAAGCGTTATTAAATATCCCTATTTTGTGCAGTATGTGAAACAGGAGTTAATTAACCTATATGGTTCAGAACTTGTTGAAACAGGCGGACTGAAAATTTATACAACCCTTGACCCTAAAGTTGAAGATTTGGCTGAAAAAAAAGCAAAAGAGTATGTTAACAAATTCAAATATGCTCATGTAACAAATGCATCGGTGGTTGTTATGGATAACAAAACAAACAATATTTTGGCTATGGTCGGGGGAGTGGACTGGGATAAAAGCAAGGTCAATGTCGCAACTTCAAAGAGACAACCCGGTTCATCGTTTAAGCCCATAGTATATACGGCTGGCTTTAATCAAGGATATTCACCTCTAACAAAACTGCTCGACCAATCAATAAACTTCGGTGGAATTCCTCCATATATACCGAGAAACTATAATGGAGGATATATGGGTAATGTATCAGCAAGAACTGCCCTTGCTAACTCCCTAAATATACCAACCGTTGAAATGGGGCAGCTAGCAGGGATAGAGAACGTTATCAAAACAGCCCAGGATATGGGTATAACAACTTTGAACAAAGGTCCTGAAAACTATGGTCTTTCTCTCTCCCTGGGAAGCGGGGAAGTAAAACTACTTGATCTGGTTGAAGCATACTCAACTCTTTCAGATGCAGGGAAGAGAACTGTACCGACGGGCATAGAGAAAGTGCTTGATAATACAAATAACAATATTTATAGAGTCAATCGTCAAAAGAAGGAAGTTGTTGACCCCAGAGTAGCTTATATGACCACAAGTATTCTTTCTGATACAAAGGCGCGCCAGAAAGTTTTTGGAGCAGGCAACAAACTAGAAATCAAAGGGCATACAGTAGCGGCAAAAACAGGAACAACAGAAAGTTTTGCTGATTCATGGACGGTTGGTTTTGATACAAATATCACAGCTGGTGTATGGATGGGCAACAACGATCACAGCAAAATGGGCCAGATAAGCGGTATAGAAGGCGCTGCTTACGTATGGCATGACATTATGACAGAGCTTCTGAAAGGTACACCCGACGCTGCATTTCCAAAGCCATCAAATATAAGTGAAGTTTGGGTGAACCCTTATAATTTTTCAAAGGCACCAAGAAACGGCAGTCCTTACGTGGTTGAATATTTTATACCGGGCAAAGAACCATCTTTAAAACCAAGCTTTTCGTATTTAAATCAGTTTTCCAAAAAAACTGTTCTACCAAAAACCAACCAAACAAAGAATCCAGCAATAGTAAACCCTTAGAATAAACTGTGCATTCCCCCAAAAAAGTCCTCCTAAAATAAATATTTTTTGATGTTTCTCACAATGTTAAGATTCTCCATGAATATTATCCTTTAAGTCATGCTAAAAGAAAAAATAGAGGGCAAAAAACAGCCGGGGTTGACTGTAAAAAACGACGCTGGCAGCAGGGGTATTACGCCGCTTATTTTTGATATTGCAAATTTTAACTTTTCTCTAAAAGACTTACCGGGATCAATAAAAAGAATAAAAAACATTATCAAAAAGCACACTGGCGCGACTGGGTGTACTATTATGTTTTTAGACAACTACGGCTATCTTTGGAAAGTTGGTGAAGAAACAACATATCCATTTAAAGTAGGGGAAGGAGTAGCGGGGTGGTCAGCTAAATGCAAAAAAATAGTTTCTATAAAAGATATCAGAAAAGACAAAAGATACAAACCACTATACGGCGCTAAACTTGGATCCATAGTTTCTGTTCCTGTTATGAAAAATGGTCGGGTCATAGGTGTACTCAACTTGACTTTTGCAGAATCTGACGACAACTTTATCCCACCAGATAAAGCAGTTTTAAATATATTGGCAAAAAAAATGGAAAGTATTTTAGAGAATGTTTTTCTTTATTATGTTGCAGAAGGAGAAAGGAATGAGCTTAAAATTAGAAAATCAATATCTATTATTTTAGAAGATAAAACTTCTCTAAGAAAAAAGGTCAGCGCTATCAGAAATAAACTATCAAGACTAGTCAAGGTTCAGCATCTACATATTTGTATCGAAGATAAACCAAAGAAAGTATTGTTATGTGCCATACCAAAAGAAAAACACAAACGAATATTAAACAAAGACCTAATAAAAATCTACCTAGACGAAAAAGGCAAAAAACACGATTTCCTCGACTTATCTGAAATATTTAACTTTGATTTTGCCTCAACAAATGGATCGGGATACACAACTATATACCCAATTTTTTCAAAAGGAAAAATGGTGGGCTATATATTACTGGAGGACGAAGTGAAAAATACCGATAACTTATCTGCTTTGGAAAAAAGGTTTATAGATATTACTTCTAAAAAGCTGGGCAACTATCTAGCTGAACAAACCTCATCTGAAAAAATGCTTGCCGAGAAAGAAAGGTGGAGGACAATCTTTCACAACGTTGATGATGGAATCTTGCTTTTATCTAGAGGCGGAACAGTTATGGAAGCAAATCTGAAAGCAAGGGAACTGCTAGGTGTAAATGACCAAAGTGGTCTGGCAGATAAAAGTTTTTTTTCGCTCTTTGATATCCTAAACCCTGAGGTCGAGTCGCCGACTATTGCATCCATAAAAAAATTAAATAAATTTAAAAGAACTGATTCTAAGGAACTGTCTAAAAAAATTGATTTATTTTTTACCTCTTCTAAGGCCTTTCGACCAAAAGAATATTATATCAAAACAAAAAGTGGTAAATACTGGGTTACGATTGGTATGAAAACAGCTCTCCAAAATAGGCAATCAGAAATATACGGTATCATTCATTTAAGGGACATCACGAAAACTAAAGAAGTTGAACAGGACAAAAATGAGTTTATGTCGATGGTTTCACATGAGCTCAGAACCCCTCTTTCCGCGATGAAGGGGTATCTCTCCATGGCTCTGAATGAAGATTATGGCAAACTTAACAAAAAGCAAAGAAAATCACTTGGCCGAATCAAAGAAAGCAGTGAAAGGATGGTGAGTCTTGTCGAAGATATCCTAGATGTATCAAGAATAGAACTAGGCAAGTTCGACTTATATAAAGAACCTATAAACTTTTCCAAAATAACTTGCGCGGTTTTGAGAGAACTAGGAGCAAAAATACAGGCGAAGAAAATATCTATAACAGTTCAGGGAAAAAAGATTGACTGTTGCCTTAATGCAGAACAAAATAGCGGCATTAAACATCAATGTCAAAATCTCAACATCTATGTTCTGGCAGACAGAGACCGTATAATGCAAATACTGACTAACCTTATCGATAACGCTATCAAATACTCCTTTGATGGAGGAAAAATAAATATCAAGTTTGCATCAAGTAGAAATTTTGCTGAAATATCAATAAAGGATAATGGAGTTGGAGTTGCAAAAGAAGATCAGGATAGACTTTTTATGAGGTTCTCACGTATTCATAATCCTTTAAGTATTCAGGCGGGGGGAACAGGACTAGGTTTATACATTACAAAAAAGTTGGTTATAGCTCATGATGGAAAAATTAGCGTATCAAGCATGCAGGGAAAAGGCACAACCTTTTCAGTGAAAATACCTGTGGCAAAACAGCTTCCTTTGATTTAGAATTATTAAATAATCACCTACAAAAAAGGTCGTAAGGAGAAATATTAATATGAAACAATGTGTTTTGATTGTAGAAGATGATAGTCTTTTGCAGGAAATGTACTCGGAAAAATTTAAAATGGCTGGATTCACAGTAGATAGGGCTGCTACCGGAAGGGAGGGGCTAGAAAGGCTTCAAAAAAACATACCAGATATCATACTCTTAGATATCCTGATGCCTGATATGAATGGACTGGAAATGTTAAAAGAGATGAAGAAACAAAGAGAGTTGAGAGATATTCCTGTGATACTACTCACTAATCTTGGGGAATCAAAAGTTGATATGGACTCTGAACTATCTTTCGCACTAGGTATCAAAGATTATTTGATTAAAACAAAACATACCCCTGAAGACGTTGTAAAAAGAGTGAGACAGGTTTTAAAGCTCGAGTGTGCAAGTTGACCAGACTAACTGCAAAAAACTTTACGGCGCAAGGCATAGTCCTTGGCAGAAGAAATTTTTTTGAGTCTGATCGCATCATTGAAATTTTTACGTATGAAAATGGAAGGTTCCGTGCAGTTGTAAAGGGAGCCAGAAAACCTCGGTCAAAACTTGCTGGCAACACTGACCTTTTTACTCATGGCAACTTTACCTTTGCAAAAGGGAAAAATCTGGATATAGTCACCTCTATAGTGCCGCTTGATTTTTTTCAAAGAGCCACGAGCGACCTAAAAAAAGTTGCCCTTTTGTTTTTAATCTCAGAGGCGCTGATAAAACTTTTGCCAACAGATGTTCCAAATGAAAAAGTTTTTGAGGAAACGCTTAATATTTTTCGCAAAATCAACAGAAGCGATAAACTATATTTGACCTATGAATATCTATATAAGCTGGTTGTTATGTTGGGGTACGGTTTTTCTATCTCCATATGCTCCAAATGCCACAAAGATATAGAGTCTTTGGAAAAAACAAATACTTTTAGTTTTTCCAGTGGTGGGATTATCTGTAAAATATGCGAACCAGCTTTTGTAGACACATTAAATCTTTCGTCTAATACTGTAAAACTTTTAAAATATATTGAACAAAACTCTTTTGAGAACTATTCAAAGGTCAAAATAGATGAAAAAACCCAAAAAGAGCTTAAAAATATCATAATTTCTTATTTAAACTATATATATCAAAAAGAACTGAAATCTCCCAAGTTTATTGCTAGTGTCAAATCATTGAAATAATATTCAAATACAAGTAAAATCTTACTATGTCTGGAGATAAATATAAGAAAGACGAAGACCGGATAGACTGTGAAACTATCACTGAAAATGAAATTGAAGAGTGGATAGTAACCACAAGAAAGGTTTTGATCGTCTTAAGAGACGAAGATAAAAATACTTATAAAAATATTTATCAGGACTTTATCCTAGATCTGCAAAGGCTGAGAGATGCAGGTAGAATCACAGATATTGACTACGAAGATATACTGGACAATCTATGAAAAAAGAACAAAATGATTTAATGGAAAAAATAGTTTCTCTTTGCAAACGAAGAGGATTTGTTTACCCGTCGTCAGAAATATATGGCGGATTTCAGGCTGTTTACGACTACGGTCCATATGGTACAGAACTTGAGAATGCCATCAAAAGACAGTGGTGGAAAGAAATGGTACAGAAAAGGGAAGATATAGTTGGGCTAGACTCGGCAATATTTATGCATCCAAAAGTTTGGGAAGCATCCGGTCATGTTGCCGGCTTTTCCGATCCACTAACTGAATGCAAAAGCTGTCATGCACGACTCAGGGTCGATCATCTCCTTGAAGAAGTTGGTGTTCAGGCTGACGAGAAAATGGCCGAAGATGAAATTAACAAACTTTTTGATAAAAATGTAGCTAAAATTACTTGTCCTATCTGCGGAAAAAAATCTTTTACAAAGGGAAAAAAGTTTAATCTACTTGTAAAGTCAAACCTCGGTAATATTACAGAAGATCCAAAAGAGCCGCCAGTATACTTGCGTGGTGAAACCTGCCAGGGTATCTATGTAAACTACAAAAATGTCTTGGACTCAAGCCGTGTAAAAATTCCTTTCGGCATCGCGCAAATCGGTAAAGCATTTCGCAACGAAATAACTGCTCGCCAATTTATATTTAGAACTAGGGAATTCGAACAAATGGAAATGCAGTATTTTACCTCTCCGGAAAATGAGATGAAAGAATACGAAAAGTTAAAGAAAGCGCGTTGGGATTTTTATTTGAAACTTGGACTTTCCGAAAAAAACCTTCAGTGGCACAAACATGAAAAACTGGTATTTTATGCCAAAGAGGCATATGACATTGAGTATAAATTCCCATTTGGGTTTAAAGAACTTGAAGGCATCCATGCCAGAGGCGACTACGACCTGTCTCAGCATGCAAAGTTCTCCGGCAAAGATTTGTCTTATACAGACGCAAAAACTGGCAAAAAATTTGTCCCACACATCGTAGAGTCATCGGCCGGTGTAGCCAGAACTGTACTTGCAGTTTTGACTGAAAGCTATACAGAAGAAAAGGTCGGAGACGAAACGCGTATAGTCATGAAGTTCCCTAAAAATCTTGCACCGATAAAGATTGCTGTATTCCCCCTCCTCAAAAACAAACCAGAGCTGGTGAAAAAGGCACGTGAGATTTTCGATATTCTAAAAGAACATTACGTATGCGAGTTTGACGATAATGGAAATATCGGAAAAAGATATAGAAGGCAAGATGAAATAGGAACACCATATTGTGTTACTGTAGATTTTGATTCTCTTAAGGACGAAACAGTAACCGTCAGAGACCGCGATACAATGGAACAAAAAAGGGTAAAAATTACTGACCTAGAAGCGCTTTTTATCAAGTCTATTTAAAAAAATTCTTGACATGTTTAAAGCTGTCGACTATACTCTTACAACATGCTACCAAGGAGGGTGGCTTTAAAAACCAGACTTGTAAACCCCAAAAGGGCTTATTTTTTTCACTCTAAATCCTTAAAAGGAGGCATACATGGAAAAAGAAATTTACATCTCAAAAGACGGTCTTGCGCGTCTTCAAGAAGAAATAAAAGAACTTACCACCACAAAAAAGAGAGAGGTTGCAACTCGCATTAAAACAGCTAAAGAATTTGGTGATTTAAGCGAAAACTCAGAATATGATGATGCAAAAAATGAACAGGCTTTTATAGAAGGTAGAATTGTAGAAATTGAACATATTTTAAAAAATGCAAAAATAATAGAGGACGTCTCCTGTAAAGATACCAACAAAGTATGCGTAGGACATACCGTAACAGTTGATCTTAAGGGTGGCGAAACTAAGTTCAAAATAGTCGGCTCCTATGAAGCGGATCCGGAAATGGGCTTCATCTCTAACGAATCTCCTATCGGGCAAGCACTGCTTGGGAAACAAAAGGGCGATGATGTTACTGTCAAAGTTCCGGCCGGAGAGATTAAATATAAGATTAAAAAGATTTCATAAATTTTTATAAATAGAAGCACCTACAATAGGAGGGAACAATGGAAATACGAGATCCTGTTGCATGGGAGAACTGGAAGAAGAAGAACGGGTCCCAAATCAAGACTTATCCGTTACGCCAAAACATGGGCATTCATGATGGAGAGGGAAATGGCAAAAGGCGAAAAGTTAACGGATATTGCCGAGAGTACGAGCTTTAAAGCAGCCAAGGAATTCGATATAACAAATAGCCACTATACAGCGGCTGTCGAACTCCTTTCTATGGTCTGGAAGTACGGAGAAGCGCTTTTACAGTGGCACAATCTCCATTATGGTGGAACCGAGTTAGGGGTTAGCGCAAACAAAGACGGCCTTGTCGTTCAGATCTAACTTATTTCCAGACATCAAGTTGCGGCTCCTAACGGAGCCGCTTTTCTTTATAAGATTTTAATTTATTTAATGAGAACTTGGCTTTTCAGCTTATGTCTAATATAATATCTACATGTCAGAAGATATTTTTATTCAACAGCGAAAAGAAAACTTAAAGAAATTAATAGAAGCGGGCATAGATCCTTATCCGGCAAAAGGAGAAAGGACACATCTTTGCGCCCAAGTAAAAGATGAGTTTAAAAAGCTAGATAGCAAAAAAGTTCAGCTTGTCGGACGAGTTATGACCAAACGCGGACACGGCAAGATTCTTTTTGCCAATATTCAGGATGTTTCAGGCCAGGCGCAGGGTTTTTTCCGGTTTGATAATTTGAAAAGTAACTATGACCTTTTAAAATATGTAGACATAGGTGACTTCATCCAGATCATCGGAAAAGTTTTCAAAACAAAAGCAGGTGAAGAGTCGGTTGAAGTTACTGACTGGAAGTTTCTCTCAAAAGCTATGAAACCCCTTCCGGAAAAGTGGCACGGTCTTAAAGATGTAGAAACAAGATATAGAAAAAGATATTTAGACTTTCTCACAAACGAAGAATCTAAAAATAAAATAATCACTAAATCTAAAATTATCGACTTTATACGCGACTATCTAAAAAAAGACGGTTTCCAAGAAGTTTTTACACCTTACTTAGAGCTAACACCGTCAGGTGCCGCTGCGAAGCCGTTCAAGACGCATCTAAACGCTTACAACATGGATATGTATATGCGTATCTGTATCGGTGAGCTCTGGCAAAAGATGATGATAGTTGGCGGATTTGAAAAAACCTTTGAGATAGGTCAAGCTTTCCGAAATGAGGGTGTAGATAAGGCACATAATCCTGAGTTTTTAATGTGTGAGTTCTACTGGGCATATGCAGACTATAAAGATTTAATGAAATTCTTGGAAAAAATGATTCCGACTTTGGTTAAAGAAATCAGTGGAAGCTATGAAATAACCTATCAAGAGAAAAAAATAAATTTCAAGCCGCCGTTTACGGTTGTGACCTTCAGGGATGTTATGAAAAAATACGCTAAGATTGATATTGATAAATATCCAACGAGGGAAGAGTTTGCGAAGGAGCTAGAAAAAAGAAAGTTTAAAGTTGATCCTAAGGCGGGCAGAGGAAAACTGATTGACGACTATTATAAGGAAGAAGCTAGACCAAAACTTATACAGCCCACTTTCCTTATTGACCACCCTATAGACGTTTCACCTTTAGCAAAAAGGAAGGTTGATGAGAATGATAAAGTACAGCAGGTACAACTACTTGTCTGGGGGGAGGAGCTTTGCAAAGGTTACTCTGAGTTAAATAATCCTGGAGACCAAAAAGAAAGATTTATTGAACAAAAGAAACTCTTAAGTAAAGGAGACGAAGAAGCTATGCGCGCCGATGAAAAATTCGTCGAAGCAATGGAGTATGGCATGCCCCCAATCGCAGGAAACGGGATTGGTATAGAGAGATTAGCAACTATTCTCACGGACTCTGCTGTAATGCGCGAAATCATCACTTTCCCCATAATGAAGCCTGAGAAATAATCCTGCTTGAATGATTTTAGCGGCTGGTCTATAGTGCTTATATCGAGGGCTCGCCTTCGGTTTTTTTAATA
>Ga0172368_10000823_pt1 | contig 43907 bp, 41 predicted proteins | sample Lak11m_FD_114540 | JGI IMG/M metagenome (GOLD analysis project Ga0172368, IMG submission 114540) | Freshwater microbial communities from Kabuno Bay, South-Kivu, Congo - kab_022012_11m | ecosystem: Environmental > Aquatic > Freshwater > Lake | place: Democratic Republic of the Congo: South-Kivu... | reverse complement strand
TTTCTATATTATTTTAAATTTGATTCAAAATAGTTATAATAAATTTTTTATAAAAATAAGTACTAATATTGTTGTAAATTAAGAACGAAGGAATACTGTCCGGATTGCCTGAGGCTCAATTATCTCATCATCTGTGGACTCTTTGGCAATGGCTTGACCAATGCTGCTGCTTCCCAATCAGCCTCATAGATATGCAATGAGTTACAAAAATCCACTACCTTTACAAGCTTAAAATTATTGGGTTCAAGCACTTCCCTTTTCATCATTGTTAGAAGCCCGACCATATTACTGTTCCAGGCTGCAAAGAGGTCACGCGACCTCCACATACAGTGCATCTCCGCATTTCCATTTCCGATATCACGAACCCAGACCCTCTGAAGGCAGGGCTGATCTTCCTTCACGAAAAGGTCTCGCTCAGGTATCCATGTTATTGCCTGGCGCCTCCTGGAAACACCCTGCGGCAATAATTCCCTGATCGCTTTTAGCTGGTCAACATCCTTCCCGCGCGAGGGATAATTTATCAGCCTGTCCATATAGTTATACTCAAAACCCTGTTTTTTCCAGTCATAATCCCTCTCCCACTGCCGCACATATTCTTTCACATGCAACTCCTTAGTGGGGAATTGGGGATGAAGCATTGGCTCTGTGAAAGGTTCGCGTATTTCGATCACCGAACATATATCCTTTGACATCGGACCATATTCAGTCTTTATCTCCATGCCATTTTTCATAACAAAATTCACAGCCTGCCCCCATGCATCTGCAAGACCGAATGCCTGTATCAGGTTCGTTGGTGGATATTTCATGGTATTTTACCTCTGGAATTGATATTAGGTTTACGATATGTTTTAGGAAATATAAGAAATTATGGAATATGGAAATTAAAAACCAGTTTTACATGAGCGACAGGATATAAATCAATTGCATATCCTGTTTATCTTGTAAATCCTGTCAAATGTTTTTCGTATTCAAAATAAGTGCAGGCATTATCTTTGCATCTTATTATCCTTCCTTTTACACTATTTCCAGAAATTTCAAGTTCAATAGCGCTCGGTTCAGCAATTCCCGGCACCGTGGCGCTCCCCGGAGAGAGTAAAAGCACTTCGGTTACATGAGCTATCGGGTGATGAAAATGCCCGAAGATCAAGACATCAACATCCATCTCTTTTGCAAGATAGCGAAGTCCGTCGTTATTTTCTGATGTGAGCTGCCCTTTGTGGATCACGCCGATTTTTATTCCCTCGATCTTTATCACTTTGCGTTCAGGAAGAAGTTCCATCAATTCAATGCAATCTGTATCCCCATGAACGGCTTCAAGTTTCGAAAGACTGAGAAGTTCGTTATAGCATTCAAGCGTTTCAAAATCCCCCGCATGGATTATGAGGTCGCAGCTTTTGATCATGGAAACAAGTTCTTCAGGAAGGCGGGGAATGAGTGATTGCCCCTTCTTGATGTGAGTATCTGATAAAATTATTATTTTCATAAATCTCTGGATTTAGATGAATATGATCTTGATCTTAGCCACTCATCGATCACATCTTCCAGCTTTTCATCCAGTTCTTCTATTCTGTATCTCACTCTTACAACGGGTTTATTGAGTTTAAGGAGTCTTCCAAGATCAATAGGTGTCCCAACAACAACAACATCACAGTTTGTCGCGTTTATGGTCTTTTCAAGCTCTTCTATTTGTTCTTCGCTATACCCCATTGCCGGAAGGACAGCGCCAAGATGAGGGAATTTTTCGTAAACTTCAAGTATCGATCCTACTGCGTTCGGGCGTGGATCTACAAGTTCTCTTGCACCATATTTTTTTGTAGCTATAACCCCTGCGCCAAAAGCCATCCCGCCATGGGTTAACGTTGGCCCGTCTTCCACAACAAGCACGCGTTTTCCTTTTATCCATTCTGGTTTTTCAGCTGTTATCACTGAGTTGGCCTTTATTATTATTGCCTTCTCATTTATCGACCTCACATTCCTGATTACAAGTTCAACATCTTCTTTCCTTGCTGAATCCACTTTGTTCACAATAACCACATCTGCAAGGCGCACATTTACCTCGCCGGGATAATATGTTAATTCATGTCCCGCCCTATGCGGATCTGCGATCACGATGTGAAGGTCAGGCTTGTAGAAAGGAATGTCGTTGTTCCCCCCATCCCAGATTATAATATCAGCTTCCTTTTCCGCTGCTTTAAGTATTTTTTCATAATCCACACCGCTATAAACAACTGTACCGCAGCAAATATAGGATTCATACTCCTCTCTCTCTTCGATCGTACACTCGTTTTTCACACAATCTTCCATCTTGGCAAACCGCTGGCATTCCTGTTTGATTAGATCCCCATAAGGCATGGGGTGGCGCACAACGACGACTTTGAACTTCTTTTCCATTAATAAATCAACGAGCTTTTGTGATGTTGGGCTTTTTCCCGCGCCGGTTCGAACTGCACATACCGATATTACAGGTTTTTTTGAATTAAGCATTGTACTTTGCGTACCCATAAGACGAAAATCCGCACCCGCTGCAAGGACAAGTGAAGCTTTTTGCATAACAGTCTCATGCGAAAGATCAGAATACGCCAATATTACCTGGTTTATGCCATGTTCCCTGATGAGTGCAGGCAAATTATCTTCCGGATATATTGGAATGTCCTTCTTATAGAGCGACCCCGCCAGCTGTTCAGGATAAACACGCCCTGCGATACCTGGGATTTGCGCCGCAGTGAATGCTATTACCTCGTAATCCTCATTATTCCTGAAAAAAACATTGAAGTTATGGAAATCGCGTCCTGCAGCGCCCATTATTATGACTTTTGTTTTCATGAAGTAACCTTGCCATTATAAGATTGGTTCTTTCATGATTAATAGTCTTGCGCTAAATGTAGAAAAAAAAAGAAACAGGACAAACTAAATTGCCTACCATTATAATTGAATAGAACACGGATGACACGAATGCGCGGATTTTCACGAATATGCAGGCATCCGCGTCATCTGTACGATTTTGTTCTATTTCACGATTTTTCTATTAACCGACCTGAATTGATTATTTATTCCTCATCTACAAACTTCTTGTTAGTATCTTCAACAAGCATGCCCTGGATTATTTCAGCATACGCTGGTCTTGCTATGAATACTCCTATAATAACTCCAATTATAGTTATCACGGCAAAGCCCCTGAGTGCGCCAAAGCCCATTATCAGAAGCGGAGACATCGCCACAAGCACAGTCGCTGCGGCTGAGAATATTATAGTGAATGCCTTCCCAAGACGTGATTTATATACTTTATCCGGGGGCATGGCTCCTCCTGCTAGCACTTCGTCGGTAATGATTATCAGGTGATCAATACCCGTACCTATAACCGCGATTATACCCGTGATTGTAGGCAGGTCAAGCTGGAAGCCTATTATTACCGTAACGCCAAGGAGTATTATCACTTCGCTAAAAGATGTAGCAAGCATTGGGATAACGATATTTGGCTGTTTGTACCTCAATGAAACAACAATTGCAACAAGGATCAGGGCAATTATTCCTGCGATCAATAGCTGTGATTTAAACTTTGAACCTAGTTCTGCTGAAACCTGTCCTGCGCCAAGTACATCCACCTTAACTGGGAGCGCGCCGGCTCTTAGATGAATCTGCAGCTCATTGGCCTTTAGTTGTCCTGCGTCCCCGGTGCCTGTCGTAGCTACAAGGTTTTTCACTGGAACGCTCTGTATGTTCCTCGCCAGGTCAGGCGACAGTGGAGCATCGAATACAACATTTTCATCAAGGGTCATTATCAAATTATGCGATGAAGGGGCGGTGACCGCTCCATATTGTATTGCTGCATCCCGAAGAGCTGCTGCGCCTGCATCATTCAGGGTAAATGATACACCCCAAACATCTCCTTTCTCTTTTTCAGGTAATCCCGGTGTTATATCCGTTCCATAAAGAACATGTGCTGTTTCATTTCCTTTCACCTGTATGCGTATTTCGAATTTGCCAGGCTTTGATGCAATATCTCGTGCCGTGTTAAGATCTACTCCGGCAAGATCTATTAGAATATAGTCATTACCTATTGTCCTGATGGGTATTTCTTTTAGCCCCAGGCCGTTGAGTTTGGTTTCAAGGATCTTTTTTGTTTCGTCCCGTGTTTCAGCTGACACACCTACCGTGAATGGTGGATTAACTTTTCCGTCCACTGGTTCCAGGAGCGCATTTAATTCATCTTCAGTCACATTTGTTCTTATTTCAAAGGTGAGCTGGTTACCAGGGATTCTTACAATTTCTGCATTAAGATTATTCTCTAGATATTTCTGGATCGCATATTCCCTGCTCGTTGCAAGTGATATTCTTGTTCTGCCGTCAGGAGCCTGGGAGATGGTGGATTTTCCGAATCCGAAGTTATCTATGATTTTCTGGGTGGTCTGTTTTGAGGTGGTAAAAGTAATTGAATTTAAAGTAGTCTCTTCGATCTTAATCGTTGGGTCATCGAGCAATCTTGTGAATTCACCCTGGATGATCTTTCCTTCATCAGCGGTTACCTGGGCAATAGCTCCCTGGAGCTGCAACTGGAGCCAGGAGCCACCCTGAATGTCAATGCCGTAGTTCAGGTTGCTGCCCACGTTCAGTTGTCCGTTCTTATAAGAAACCGTCATTACAAGAATTGAACCAAGAATAACTGCTATTAAGAAAAGGACACGAGTTTTCTTATAGAAAGGTTCTTCTCCATTCATGATGTTTGCCTCCTCTTTTTGGGTGTTTCGATCCTTTTTTCTGTCTTTGCCCCTTTTTCCAAGTACCATTTCAGGATCCCGACATTTGTCATCCATGTATTTACTATATCAGCGATCAAACCGAAAATGAGAACCACGGAAACATCCCTTATTATATCTATTCGGGTGAAAGACGAAACAAGATAAGAACCCGATGAAACAACGAATAATGCAATGAGAGCTGCAAGAGTTGTCAATGTCATTGTCATACCGGTTTTCATGGCATCTTTTATCTTGTCGCTCAATTCTCCTTTTCGCTTGAGAAGGCGCGTTGTTAAAAGAATATCAGTATCAACAGAATAACCAATAAGCATCAAAAGGGCAGCAACTGTACCCATAGATAATGCTATACCGAACACATCCATCATCGCTGCTGCAAAAGCGATATCCGCAAAAGCCGAAATAACCACGGCCACGGATGGCACAAAAGTTCTGAATATTACGAATACAACAATTGCCATTCCCAGGAATGAAAACAATATGGCGCGAAGAGCCTGTCCCTGCAAAGATTTGCTTACAACTTCTCCCATTACTGTTATTTGCCCAACATTCGAGTATTCTGAATTTAATTTATTTATAATATCATTCTGTTGGGAGACTGTCATAGGGCCGAACTGTAATAATTTTGTGTTACCCCCGCCATATTCCCTAGCCTGGACAACAGGATAAGATGCAAATTCTTCTTTTAACTGATCGGGAGTCTTTGAGCTATCAAAAGTTATAGACGTTCCACCCTGGAATTCCATTCCCAATTCAACCGGAGTGTGGGTCTGTGATGTAATTGTTGTATAAGACAGGATCAAAAGCGATACCAGAAGCAGTATTGCAGGAAATATTAGCATTTGCTTGAAATTAAAGTTTTTAACATATGAGTCAATCGCTTTTTCATTGATTAAATTCATGGGGATCTCCTATCGACGAATTAAGATTGGCTTAGATTATAACACAATGTATTTACCTTTTGCTATTTGAAAAACAAAAAAAACTTAAACATGAGCAAAATTTGTATTGCTCATGTCATTTTCCCAGGATTTGATAATCCTGAGAATTATATTTTCAGCCAGAACAGGATTATGTAATAAACTACCATTATCACAGCGCCCAGAGGCACACCAAGTTTTGCCCATTCTTTGCTTGTAATACCGAGTTTATTTGCTGAGATAATATTGGGAATGTTCCCTGGTATCAACATGCCTCCTGCAATCAAAAGACCCATAAGTGCAGCATTGATTTGTAGTATTGCCATTCCTTTTGTTATTTCTGCTGAAGCAAGTGTGGCATTATCAAGTATGGCTGAGGTTGTGTTAACCCAGTACAGGATTTCAGGTGATAGCGCTTTTATGTACCATTCTATTATCGGAGTAAATCCTATTCCTAGGAAAACGAGGGCCATAACGAATATATACACTTTAAATGCACGTATACCTACATCCTTTAAAGTCTCTTTCTCCTCAGTTGAGGTGAGTGAATCTTTTGCTTTTTCCTTTTGTCCTACAAAGAACATACTTAATATTCCAAGTGCAACTATACCTGGGATTATATATTTTCCAAGCTGGTCAAACAAAAACCAGAAGTTCTCCTGCAATTTTGTTTTTATCACGATCGTTGAAAGCGGCTCTCCAACAGGGGTCAAAGCAGCTCCAAGTCCGATCGCAAAACAGGCAATAATTACAAGATTGATCTCGGTTTTTCGGTTTAATTTCAGCGCACTGACTAATTCCACGAGAAGTAAAGCAGCAATAATCGCTGTTATAATGCTTGATAAAATTCCAAGTACGACAACGATAAGAAATACGAAAAATTTTAATGGAACTTTATTAAGTATTGAATCTGTGAAACCTTTCAGGCTAGCTCGACCATAGTGAAAGATCAGTCCTGCTATAAGAACAGCCAGCGTAATTTCAATAGGATCGATAATAGCTTTTTCGATCAAATGGAGATTCCATATGGGTAAGAGCTCTCCTGGTATATCAGAAGTCACCTTAAATAAAAAGTGATCGACAGTAACGGCAAGAACGCCCATGGCAAACAGAAAAGCTTCCAGGTTATGTTCGATTTTTTTTACTAGGAAAGGTCCCAATAATACAATAAGGAAAATGACAAACAATAAAGCTGAGAGTGCCATATCCACCGGTGGTAATATCATAAAATGCCTCCTATAACGATATTTTTTCCACCTCAGAACTTAGTAGTTCTTAACTTTTTTGGTTTGATTCGATGTTATCTTTTCCCAAAAATTTCCTCATCCTAAATAAATGTAGATATGTGGTAAATATCAAGTCCATCGAGGGATTTTCCTATATATTCCAGAATAAAAAAAGCGCCGATATCGAATCTTAGTAACCCCATAAATGAATTATAGTTCAACGTTCGTCCAGGCCAATAGAAACCCCAATCGAACCGCTCACCGTTTTTCCCATCCGCCAATGAGATGTATATGGAGATGGAAAATTACTTGTCCGCCGCCTTTTCCCACATTGATTATTAATTTGTAGCCACTGTCATGAATTCCCAGCGATTGGGCCACTTCCTTTGCCTGGATCATCATTTTCGATATCACCTTGCCATGACTTTCTTCAAGAGAGTTGACGCTTTCAATATGCTCTATGGGAACCATAAGGACATGGATGGGCGCAGAGGGTTTGATATTGTGGAAAACTACCATGTCCTCATCATTATAAACGAAATTCGCAGGTGATTCACCTTTTATGATTTTGCAGAATATGCAGTCAATAGTCATGTTTGTGTGGTTGTTTTTTTTTTTCAAATTCTCCAGAAAGACACGTTCAGCTCATGAGATTTATGATAAATTGAGACCACATAGATCAGATCATAGATAAAAATCGAAATGAAGAGAAATGGCAAAATAAAAGAAACCTGCGAAATAGGCTGATACAGGTAAAAAGCAAGGCTGCTTATTGCAGTACCCAACATTTTAAAAAGTGCAATGAATATCGATTGCCCCCTGAGATCATTCCGGTTATATAGCATTACAATGAACAGGACAGACATCATCAGGTTCTGTCCGAATGCTGCGTATGCGCCCTGCCAGTCATTGAATTCCCTGGTTATTGAAAAAACAAGGCCAAAGCAGGTGGCTAAGGCAAGCAGGAGCATGGCAATGAATTTTTTCTTTGAAAGGGAAGAGATTTCGGATTTTCCGTATTTCAAAAATTGCAGTACGATAACGACATCGATCAGGAACCAAACATAGTTGATATAAAGTTGTGGAGGAGAATGTGGATAAATAAAAGAGAAAATTCCTTCCCATGAAATATTTGCGCAAAGGGCTGCCAAAGGCATTCCATATGTTTTATCCTTGAAACCACGCCAGATAATGAGAATATAAGTAATAGACCAGAACAGGCCGCCAATGATCATTAATGTGTCATACATAGAACATCCTCAAGCATCTCAAATCTGTTTATCGCAAGTCCTTTACTGGCAATGCGCCGAATTATCGCGCGCCCTGTATCGAAAACAATTATCTTTTCAACAGGCGGATTCGTAAGTATTATCATTTCGTTGTCAGGAGTCACCTGAACGCTGTCAAAGTGTTTCTTGAGTTCTTCGATGGCCTCCGGAGTTATTTTAACAGCTCCAAGTTCAGCCTCGCCACTGAAAAGGTCTTCATCTCCTTTTGTGAAACAGGGGTCTATAGTAATGATCTTCATTCGTTCCTCAAAATCTCTTCGACCTTATCCATTATTTCATCTGCGATCTCTTGTTTTGTGCCTGAGACCGGTTTGACCGAGCCATCCAAGATATAGACATTATTATCTTCTGTCCCCATGCCGCCAGATAATACATCATTTGCCACCACCATGCAAAGTTTCGAGGATTCCATGGACTCACGGGCGCGTTCTAAAAGCTCTTCTTCGGTTACACCCGTTTCTGCTTTAAATCCAATGATCTTGAGTTCGGGATATCTAATTCGCACTTCCCTTATAAGTTTAGGTGCGGGTTCAAGCACGAGCCTTACCTCTGTGCCTGATTTTATCTTATTCTTTGAAGGCATGACAGTGAAATCAGAAATAGCCGCGGCACTGATGAGCAAATCATATCCTTTTTCCAGTTCTTCGATTACAGTATCGGTCATCTCCTTTGCGCTTTCTGCATAGAATTCACATATTCCCTGTATCCCCAAACAGCCCCTGTGGACCAGTGTGACATCAGCGCCCCTCCTGAAAGCCGCAAACGTAAGCTCAATGCCTGTTTTTCCTGACGCGCGGTTCGTGAGTATCCTTATAGGATCGATCGTCTCGGCAGTTGCACCCCCCGTAATGATAATCTTTTTACCAGAAAGTGTATTTTGTCCCACAGCCCTTTCAACTCTCAAAACGATCTCATCACTTCCTGCTATTTTTGCAGCACCCTCTTCTGTTACTGGATTGACAAATTCAACTCCCAGTTCTGTTAATTTTCCTATATTTTCGATGACAATAGGGTGATCATACATAGATCCATGCATCGCAGGCACGATCATAATCGGAATACCTGAACCAAAAGCAGTGGCAGCAAATGTCGTTACAGGAGTATCATCGATACCATGTGCGATCTTCCCGATCGTATTTGCAGTGCACGGCGCAATTAAAAGAAGAGCTGCCCTGCCTTCAATGCCGCAGAAATCCACATGTTCAACATCGCCTGTTATTTCAGTAATAACCGGTTTGCCTGTAGCATATCGCATGGCATCAGGATGGATTATTTTTCGTGCCGCTTCGGACATTACGGCATGAACATCCGCCCCGTGCCTCCTGAGTTCCCTTGCAAGCTCAACACATCGGACTGCTGCTATACTTCCTGTTATCCCAAGAACAATGGTCTTTCCATCGAGCGATTTTGAAGTCCTGATCATATGGGTTCCCATTACTGTCAATTACATTGTAAAAAGATAAGAATGTTTTGATAAGTCAAAAACATATCTCTTCACACGCGGCGCCACATTTCCGCAATCCCTGAAAAAGTCGATATTCCATCCTTTTTCTTCAAGGAGACACTTGAAATGAGGGATCTCAAAGTCCTTCTTGAAAGTATAGAAATGGACATATCCACCAGGTCTTAGAATAGAATGAACGATATCCAGGAAGAAATCCTGCCCATAAGGCGCAGGCATCACGATCCTGTCAAAGCTCATTTTGAAGAGATTATTTATTTGGCGCGCATCGCCGTGTACGATATTTGCCTCGACGTGATTCAATTCAAGATTTTTGCGGAGGAATTGGCAGGCATCACGGTTATTATCAAGACCTGATATGTTCACGTTCTTTTTCTTCTTTATTGGGATGAGAAACGTCCCAACACCTGCGAACAGGACAAGTACATTCTCGCCATCCTTCACTTTATGTACGATCCTGTCCCGTTCATAGTGCATTTTTCCAGAAAAGAATGTTTTTGTAACATCAAGCTCGAAGATGCAGCCGTTCTCCCTGTACATTGTAGTGGTCCTTTCCCCCAGCAGCAGTTCAAAATCCGCAACCCGTGCTGTGCCCTCTATTTTGTGGAGCTTTCTCAGAATTGTTTTGACGTCTTTCCTGAGAAATGAAAACGCCTCTGCGATAATATATTTTTCATCTTCAAGGGCAGGAGGGATGCTGATTATGGCGATGTCCCCGATGACCTCAAAGCCTTTCGGGAGGAGAAGGAGTTTTTCGGGTGGGAGTTTGGTTTGAAGGAGGGAATGGAGGGACATATCGAAAGAAGAATATCCTTTTCTTTAAGAATTATGTTTTTGCCTTTCAATGAACATTGCAATAAAAAAGACTATTAAAGCAATGGCAACGCTTATTTGATGCCCGTATTTTATCGGATATATGACTGTTCCAATTTCAATAGCTAAAAAACCTACAAAAGCTGCAACGGTTGCCGGGTCGGTTATTATTCCGAGTAAATTCAACTTTTTCCGTCTGGCCTTTTCAATGTGATTGTTCACTTTTATTTCAGGATGATTTTTTTCTCCCACGACTACCTGAACATTTTCTGAGTCATGTATTTCTATATTCCCGGAATCTTTGTTTTTGTTCATTTGAGATGACATCTGACTTATAGCCATATTTAGCAGATTAATCTTCTCTTCAACGAATCCCTCTTCATTCGCTTTTTTAAGCAGTTCGCAAGAATCTCCCTTTTCCTCCTCAGGCATTTTTTTGCACATAGCGGATACTGCAATTTCTAAATTCCCTACAGCTTTTTCAAGTCCTATCGGATCCCTGACTTTTAATAGGCTCTCTCCTACATTTACCACCTCTTTTCCGAGACTTTCATATTTAGTGCCCTTGGTCTTCTTGCACAGCGCTTTTGCCTTCTCCTGTATCTCCGCTATTATCACCTTGATTCTCTTATCGATGATTGGCAATCCCCTCCTGATTAACCTCGATGCACTCGGAGCATTCTCTTCTGTTGTATCAAGAAGTTCGCAGGCACGGTCAAGATATCGCCTGCATTCGTTGAGGACGGTTATTCGAGCATTTAAATCCCGCGCCTTCTGCGCCTCTTTCAGCGCATTTCCCAAATGTTCAACAGCTTCAAGGAGTCTCACTTTGCTTTCCGAACCTTGAACCGCGCTTTTTGCCTCTGAAAGATATTTCTGGATTTCAACCTCTGGTACTTCTTTCTTGAAAGTCAACGTGTAAAAAGAGCGGTAAAACGGGAGGCAGAACTTTGCAGGGTCTAAAAAAGTCGCTTCCTTTGAAGCTTTTTCAAAAAATCCAAGGGCTTTTTCTATTTCTTTTTCTGAAACCATCTTCACTTTCAACCTCACAAGCCTCAGATATACAAACTTTGCCAGAAGAATGGTTCGCACCTGCCCTTACATCGCTTTCATTATCGGAAGTAAGCCTGTGAAGGTCATCCCATACCTGTTTTTTATCTGGCACATCCGAAAACACATTCCCAAGCGCAAAGGTAGCGCCCCCACGCACCCACCTGTCGGTATCGGAAGTAAGCCTGTGAAGGTCATCCCATGCCTGTTTCTTATCTGGCACATGCGAAAACACGCTCCCAAGCGCATATGTGGCACCCATGCGCAAATATCTGTCAATATCGGAAGTGAGCCCTATCAGGTCATTCCATGCCTGTTTTTTATCCTTAAGAATGGCAAAGTTGTTTTTCAGCTCCTCTACGGATCTTTTCCGCTCCTCCACATCCTCACTCCTCGCCATCCTGTGAATCTCAGCCTGATCTACCACTTACTGACACCGCTCATTTCAATGCACCTGCGCATTTAAAGACTTATTGAAAGCACGGGGGCGGATGATGCTGATGGAAAATTCGGCTTGCAGCATGCGCTAGAGGTTGCATGGGGGCAGGAGGCGCACTGGATTTTGTAATTAGAAGATATCATCTTTTATCATTTGTTCAAGTTCTCTCAAAATATCCTCTATTTCTACTTCATTTGATTCAAAAATAGTTTCTCCAACATGTTTATGATGTGGAAAAGTTGCTATTTTCTTATGATGTGGCGCATTATCCCACCTGATAATAAGTTCTGACCCTTTTGATATGTGATAAGCATATCTTATGAATCCCGGCATTGCATGTTCCCAGACATTGAGTTTCCAGCCATTAATCAAACGTGCCTGGATCTTTAATTTGTAGTAATCCCCGTAGGCATCAGAGTCTATCGAAATAATGGAGTCAACGATACTGGATTCCTTTAAAATTTTAACTGTTTTATGCACTTGTACTGCTCTCTTTAGCTGCTTGCTTCCATACTCCGATCATATTTTCAGCAGCTTCCCATTCCATCCAGTCATCTTCTTCGGGGATTGATGAGCTATTTTCAAGTTTCTTTGAAAAAGCACTAAATGACATGCCATATTTTTTCTCAAATACTTTTAGTTGTTTTTTGTAGAATTCGATCTTATGTTTGATGAATTCTGAAGTAAGTTCTCGGATAAATTCCCTGGTAGACCCGTATAAACCAAGTTCCACAAGCGGTTTAGCAGCATACTTTAATTCAGTCAGGACCTCAACTTCAATTTCTGAACTCATAATATCTTTTCAGAGCCATAAGAATAAAAGCTTTATTGTTGAGAAACAAAGCATTTTAATACCCTTACCCGCCAAAAACCTTTTCAACTACAATGTTTTTTAGATAACACCATGATCCTTGGCATCGACATCGGAGGGGCGAACACAAAAATAGCATCGGACGATGGCACACTCATAGAACTCCATTATCTCCCGCTCTGGAAGAACTCCAAACTTCCTGAAACGCTTCTAGATATAGCAAAACGCCTGGAACCTGGAAAAACAGGAGTAGTGATAACTGGTGAGCTAGCGGATTGTTTCCCTGATAAGGATGCAGGTCTGTCGTACATTATCGATGCTGTAAATAATGCCTTCAAGAATGCATATTTTCTCGATAGCAATGGTGTTTTTTTGACGGAAAAAAGAAGAAGTATTGCGGCAGCTAACTGGATGGCATCTGCGCTTGCCGTAGGTAAAGAATTTGGGGATTGTCTCTTTCTTGATACGGGTTCAACAACCACGGACATAATCCCGATCAAGAACGGAAAACCTCTTGCAAGAAAAACGGATTTTGAGAGATTAAAACATGGGGAACTTGTGTACTCAGGGGCACTTCGGACAAACATCGCCGCCATCCTCAAAAATGTAAATATAGAGGGCGAAATATCCCGCATCTCCTCTGAACTTTTTGCAATAACAGCTGATGCATATTTGCTCCTGGGCATAATCTCCCCGGAGAATTATACCTGTGATACCCCCGATGGTGCAGGAAAAACGATCGTTGATGCAAAAAGAAGGCTTGCACGCGTTGTGTGCGCCGACCTTGATGAAATAAGCGATAATGAGATTTTATCGATCGCAAAGCAAACCATGGAGGCACAGGTCAATGACATAAAGGAGGCACTTTTGCAGGTCTGTGAAAAGCATAGGATAAAAAGTGTGGTCACCTGCGGCCTTGGGGAATTCCTGGCAAAAAGAGCTGCCCAAGAGGGGGGATTTGACATAATTTCGATATCTGAAAAATATGGGATGGAAATATCTAAAGTGTTTCCAGCGTACGCTGTAGCACAATTGTTGAGAGATCATAAAACACCCCTGAAATAATGACCATTAGTATATGCACCTGTACAGCGTTTCTCGCTCTTCGTACCGCTAACGGCATCATCGATGGCTTCCCTGTAATCCCTGGTAATTTTTCCGGTCATCTCCGGGTCGTATGTTCTCGCTTCAATCCGCAGGCAGCTAACACTCGCTTTTACGATATCAGGAACATAATCAAGCATGCACAACTCGCGGGAATTCATAATATAAGTACGGTTATGTGTATCCGTAATTACCGGAAATTCATAGCCTTTTTCATCTTTCAGGAAGAGTTTATCAGGTCTTTTTCCTGAAAAAAGACCCCCGACAAGGTCGTGTTCTGAAACCATCAATGGGAAAAAACCATGAATGATACATTCTGCGGGACCACACGAAGCAAGTTCCTCTATTTCTTTCAGCGTCAGTTCGGGTGATAACGTTACCCTATCGCTAAAATCCATGAAGAAATCCATTGAGAGCCTGTTAAAAACATTTAGCGGATAATCTATGATAATAGGCTTATTAGCAATAGTTCTATGATGATGCAAAACCCCTATATTTCCCACAAGAAAACCATCCACAGCATCGAACAAATCTTGTTGTAATTGAGTCGAGAAAAACTCATCTAAATCCTTTAAAATTCTCGGTATACTGATGAATACTTTAACACCTTTTTCATGCGCATATTTAATTGTAGGAACGTAATCAGCCAGATCAATAAATCTGCGTTTATCTGTGTTTATCTGCGGTTTGTTTTTCTTAAATCTGTTGTCTTCGACGGCTTCTTCCCCCATGTATACAACCTCAGCACCATTGTCAACAGCAGCTTTGAAAGATTCAATAGAGCTAGTGTTAACAGCTAAGATTGGCCGCCTGGATTCAAATTCCCTTGATCCAAAAGATATCTTTGGCTCACCGCATTGTCTTTTCCATTTCCCAACGCGCATTTTCTCAAGCTTCTCAACAGCTTGCCGCCGGATCGAGTTCAATTCAGAAACGGGTATGAAAATATTCTTATCAAACTCAAAATCCACTTCTTTTGCCTCAAAAATAGTGCCGCCCAACTTTATTAACTGTTCTGCGATCGAACTTTTGGAAACTGGTTTTGTCATTGCCGGATTGACGATACCAGCACTTATCGTGACTTTATTCTCACCATCATCTATTAAGAGCAAAAGAGGCTCGCCGACTTTAGCTTTAAAGGACATTATTACAGGTATCTTTTTGACATTCCCAATTTCAAGGGATTCCATTAGTCTGCTATCATAGGTCTTAAAGATCGTTTCATTATCAGCAACCTCGATGTCGATAGGAATCCTGACAAAAGAACCTGCATCCGCTTTCTGTACCACTTTTTTGCCAATATATATGTTCTTTACAGTAATTCCTGTTTCCCGGTTACCAACACCTATCCCATCCCCAACCCTAAGCGGGGCTTTAAGCTGTATCTCCAATAACTTTGTCCGAGAATCATAATCAATCGCTCTTCCAAGCTCTGTTCCACGGTTATGCGGAGATTTGCGGCTCATTAATTCTGCGCCCGGATTTTCGAAAAAATAACCTGTCGTAAATTCACGGTTGAACAACTGGAGAAGCGTGTGCTTTTCTTCTTTTGTAACACTGAAATCCGAAGGTGTCGCAAGATACCTGTCAATAAGTTTTCGATAAACCCTCACAACGCCGGCTACATATTCTGGGCGCTTCATCCGCCCTTCTATCTTGAAAGAGTCGATTCCTGCCTCTATAAGAGCGCCTGTATGCTCACTCATGTTTAGGTCTTTGGGACTCAAAAGATAGCCTTCTTCTTTATTTATACGATACTTTTTCCGGCAAGGCTGGGCGCAGTATCCCCGGTTCCCGCTTCGTCCTCCGATCATGCTGCTTAAAAGACACTGCCCTGAATAACAAAAACACAATGCACCATGCATAAAAGTCTCGATCTCCACTGTTGTTTGTGATTTGATGCTTCGTATTTCTTCAAGTGACATCTCGCGCGCCAGAACAATGCGTTTTACACCCATTTCCTCAAGGAACTTCGCCCCTTGAGCATTGTGAATGGTCATCTGGGTGCTGGCATGGACAGCAAGTGCAGGCAGTTGTTCACGGATAAGGCGCAGGAGACCGATATCCTGGACAATGACCGCATCTGCGCCTGCATTACAGATAAATTGAAGATATTCACATGCTTTATCAAGTTCAGTGTCTTTTATCAGTGTATTCACCGTCACATAAGCCCTCACCCCGCGCATATGAGCGTAATCGATAGCCCATTCCAGTTCTTCGTTCGTGAAATTGAAGGCGAATTGGCGGGCGCTAAAAAGCGTTCCTCCGAAATAAACAGCATCTGCTCCATTCTCTATCGCTGCGATCAGCGCTTCTTTGCTGCCGACGGGGGCAAGTAATTCAGGTTTGTTCATAATATTTGAATTTAATTTGGGGAAAATATTGTGCGGTTCATTTTAAATAATTCAAATTATCATAATCCAAATTATGTTAATCGAAAGTTATATTATATTATGCAACAATTACCCTTCATGGCATATCAATTTGTTGACCGTGAGAAAGAAATGAAATTTCTCAAAGATAAATATTCATCACAGTCAGCTGAACTAATAATTATTTATGGCAGGCGACGCGTGGGAAAGACCGAGCTGATAAAACAATCAATATCCAGCTGCCCTCTAAAAGCCCTGTACCTGCTCGGGGAACTCCAGAAAGAAAACCAGCTCGCATCCATTTATTCCAATATTGCCGGCCTGACGCTTGATGATGATTTCCTTAAAGGGAGTCCTCTTAATACCTGGCAGGCATTTTTTGATTATCTCACAAGATACATCAATAAAAATGGAATGGCGCTCGTTATAGATGAGCTTCCGTATATCCATAAGACAAATCCTAATTTTATTTCAATCCTTCAATTTTTCTGGGATGAAAAATGGAAAAACATGAATTTCAAGCTAATTCTTTGCGGCTCAAGCATCTCAATGATGCAAAAGATAGCGCTTTCATATTCAAGCCCTATCTATGGAAGGCGAACTGGGCAGATAGACCTTCAACCGTTAAAATATCTTGATTTCAGGAACCTTTTCAAAGACTGGAATGAAGAAGACATCCTGGGTGCATATGCCGTCCTGGGCGGGATTCCTCGTTATGCCGAAGAATTTGACCTAATGAAAAGCCTGCCTGAAAATGTTATTAAGGCTTTTCTTGATAAGGATGCCTTCCTTTATAAGGAAGCAAAGTTCCTGCTTATGGAAGAGCTTCAGGATTTTGCAAATTATTTCTCCATTTTGAAGGCTATCGCTGTTGGAAAGATAACTTTCAATGAGATATCAAATTTTTCGGGTGTCGCCGCGAATAAACTCTTTATATACATCTCAAAGCTGATCGAATTAAACATTATCCGAAGAGACATACCAGTAACTCTTTCAAAGGAAAAATCAACACGGGTTGGAAACTATGTTCTTAAAGATTATTTCTTCAGGTTCTGGTTCAGGTACATTTATCCTAATTCTTCCCTAATCGAGATCGGAAAACCGGAAATAGTTTTAGATATCATACAAAGGGATTTTAATAATTACCTGGATAAGATATTTGAGGATATAACAGGTGAACTTCTGCAATACCTGTCCCTGAACGGAAAGTTGCCGCTATTTACGAAATGGGGCAAATGGTGGCGCATGGATAATGAAATAGATATCGTTGCCACGAATGAGGCGACTGGGGATATCCTGTTCTGCGATTGTAAATGGGAGGAGAAAGAGACGGATAAAATTGCTTTGGAAAAATTGCTGGAAAAGTCCGAAAAAGTTGAATGGGGTGGCGAAAAAAGGAAGAACCACTATGCAGTTGCATCAAGGAAAGAATGCACGCAAGAGGCGAAAAAGTTTGCACATGATAAAGGGATGCATTTATTCACGCTGAAGGAGATGATTTCATCAGTCCTCATTTAACAAACCTGACGTGCTGCTCTGTAAAATTAATCGATTTCAATGAAAGTATAGGTACCAGCTTATTGGGGTGATTACTGCGTCGGGGCCAACTTCATAAACTGCCAAAATTTCTTCATGTGTGATATGGATAGAATTAATTACCCGTCATGACATTCAGGTGTAAAATTTCGAGGTAAAATGCCACAGAGACGCGACATTAAAAAGGTACTGCTCATAGGCTCAGGCCCAATCATGATCGGACAGGGAGCAGAGTTTGACTTTTCAGGAAGCCAGGCATGCCGTTCCCTGCGGGAAGAGGGAATAAAAGTGGTTCTTGTTAATAGCAATCCTGCCACCATTATGACAGATTCTGACATGGCGGATGCTATATATATCGAACCCCTTGAACCGCAGATCGTGGCAAAGATCATCGAAAAAGAACGCCCTGACGGTATTATTGCAGGTCTTGGGGGACAGACCGGCCTGAACATTACGTCTGAGATAGCAGAAATGGGAGTACTTGAGAAATTCAATGTCGAGCTTCTTGGAACATCCCTCCAGGCGATCAAAGATTCTGAGGATCGTGATCTTTTTAAACGAAAAATGATTAGTATCGGTGAAAAAGTCCCGCGGTCAAAAGCAGTTAACACAATAGAGGATGCCCTTACAACGATTGATGATTTGGGCCTTCCGCTCATTATCCGTCCCGCATACACACTCGGAGGCGCAGGTGGGGGCATCGCTTATACAAAGGAAGAACTAATCGAAATAACAGAGCGGGGACTTAAACGTTCACGTATCCACCAGGTACTTATCGAAGAAAGCATTATTGGCTGGAAGGAATTTGAATATGAGGTCATGCGTGACAAGAACGACACATGCATCGTCATATGCAACATGGAAAACATCGATCCCATGGGCATACACACCGGAGAATCGATCGTTGTAACCCCTTCCCAGACTTTATCTGATGTTGATCACCAGAAACTCAGAAGCACCTCTATCAAGATCATCAGAGCCCTTGGCATTGAGGGAGGATGCAACATCCAGTTCGCAGTTCGCGATGACGAGGTCAGGATCGTTGAAGTCAATCCGCGTGTTTCCCGTTCATCTGCACTTGCATCAAAAGCAACAGGTTATCCAATTGCCCGCGTCACTGCAAAGATCGCAATAGGCATGACGCTTGATGAAATAACCAATGATATCACAAAAAAGACGCCGGCCTCATTTGAACCCACTATCGATTATACAGTCGTAAAGATCCCCCGCTGGCCTTTTGACAAATTCGTAACAGCGGACAAACATCTAACGACCGCCATGAAAAGCACGGGCGAAGTAATGGCTTTCGGACGCACTATCGAGGAAGCGCTCCAGAAAGCTGTGCGTTCACTTGAAGTAGACATGTATTTCGGGTACAAAGAATGGAGCAAAAAAGAGATTCTGGATATCCTTCGCCATCCAACTCATGAACGCATATTCGTTATATATTATGCATTGCAAAACGGCATGCCAGCGGATGAAATTTCAAGAATTACCAACATTGACCCGTTCTTTATAAAGAAAATCCGGAATATCATTGATGCCGAAGAAACGCTCAAATTTGATATCTCACCCGGAAACTTAAAAAAAGCTAAACGCATGGGCTTTAGCGACGAGAGAATAGCGTTCCTGTCAGGAAAGACTCGCGAAGAGATTAACGATTTGCGAAGAGCGCATGGGATAATTCCTACATACAAGATGGTGGACACCTGTTCCGCTGAATTTGCAGCAGCAACGCCTTATTATTACTCAACTTACGAAGACCAGTCCGAATCTGTACCATCGACCAGGAAAAAAGTGCTGATCATCGGTTCAGGCCCGATTCGCATCGGGCAGGGCATTGAATTTGATTATAGTACAGTCCATGCAGTGACGGCGCTTCGCGAAGAGGGCATTGAGACCCATATATTGAACAACAACCCGGAAACAGTGTCAACTGATTACGATACATCGGATAAATTGTTCTTTGAGCCCCTGACGCTAGAAGATGTGATGAACGTGATAGATAGTGAACATCCTTATGGAGTAATGGTGCAGTTCGGTGGGCAGACATCCGTAAATCTTGCCATACCTCTTAAGAAAGAACTCGACAGGAGAACTGAACTCAATACTATCATCCTTGGGACCACACCTGATGACATGGACATTGCTGAAGACAGGGGACGCTTTAACGCCATGATGAAAACAATGGGAATATCACAGCCAGAAGCGGGATGTGCTATCAATTTTTCCCAGGCATTCAATGAAGCAAAGAGGATAGGCTATCCTGTGCTTGTTCGTCCATCTTACGTCATTGGCGGACGCGCCATGGAGATCGTATATGATGAGCGAGACCTTGAGCGCTACCTGAAAGAAGCAGTAAAAGTTTCAAATGAGCATCCTGTGCTCATCGATGATTTTCTTGATAACGCCGTTGAGATAGATGTAGATGCCATCTGCGACGGGAAAGACTTGTTGATAGGTGCTATTATGGAGCACATAGAAGAAGCAGGTATTCATTCGGGGGATTCGGCCTGCGTTATACCTCCCCAGTCCCTAAAGCCTGAAATTATAGCTACAGTTCGCGATTATGTGAAAAAGATAGCCCTTGCCCTGAATGTGGTTGGTATTATAAATATCCAGATGGCAACAAAGAACGGCATCGTATATGTTCTTGAGGCAAATCCCAGGTCAAGCCGAACAATTCCTTTTGTAAGTAAAGCTACAGGAGTCCCGCTTGCCAAGATCGCAGCAAGGGTAATGGTGGGACACACATTAAAGGAGCTTGGGATCACAGAAGATGCAACTCCAAAGCATGTGTCAGTAAAAGAGGTTCTCCTGCCATTCGATAAGCTCCCCGGCGCTGACCCGCTGCTTGGTCCTGAGATGAAAAGCACAGGCGAAGTTATGGGAATAGACTACGATTTTGGAAAAGCGTTCTATAAGGCTGAGTGGGCAGCAGATAATAAACTCCCAATGTCAGGAACAGTTTTCATGTCAATCCGTGATGCCGATAAAACACATATTGCACGGGTAGCAAAGAAAATGCAGGATGCAGGGCTTCATATTCTGGGTACCCAAGGTACTGTGGATTATCTGGAAAAGAATGGGATAAAGATCGAGGTGATAAAAAAGGTCAGTGAAGGCTCACCCAACGTGGTAGACCTTATTCATAATAAGAAAGTCGATCTTATAATAAATACTCCTACAAGCAAGCAGGCAGTAAAAGACGGATTCCAGATAAGAAGAGCTGCTGTTGATTTTAGCGTGCCGTATATCACGACTATCCAGGCGGCGCTTGCTGCGGCTGATGCCATTGAAGCGATGAATAAGGGTGAGATAACGATCAAGTCTATTGGGGAATATCATGCGAAATAAGAACGCAAGGGTTTTGAAGCAGCTATACACGCCAGCTTGATATTAATAATCAAAATGCGGACAATTCTTGATACCCGCTAACCAAACAAAAAATTAAAGCGACTCGGAGAACTCCGAATCGAATTTACCGCTATTAATAACTCCAATTGCTTCTTTGGGTTTGAGCCCTTCAAAGGTCACACCCAGTGGAACACATGAACCGACTACTTCTTTTACTGCATTTTTTAATGATCTTGCAAGAGTATCGTTCTTTTTCATGCGGGCTATTTTCACTGCCTGTTTGACTGTGATATTGCCAACTGTCACCGTATTTGGTGTCCCTGAGCCCTTTTCGATGCCAGCCTCTTTTATTATGAGGGCTGATGTCGGTGGGGTACCTACAGTTATTGTGAATTGTTTCTTGTCATCAACAATTACTTTGACTGGAACCTGCATTCCCTTGAAGGCAGATGTCGCTTCATTTATTTTGTCTATGATCGCTTTTACATTCACGCCAAGCGGACCAAGTGATGGACCAAGTGGCGGACCTGCGGATGCTGAACCGCCGGAAACCAATGCTTCTACAACGCTTACCATTTTTATTATCTCCAGTTAATATTATTTATCTTCGTCTTCTCTTCTTAATATTCGGACATTATCGCCTCGAACAGTGACCGGGATGGGAACCATCGCCTCGAACAGTTCGACTGTGATCTCTTCATGAGTTGAATCAATTCTTTTGACCCTGGCTTTTTCTCCCTTAAAAGGACCGGATATCAGTTCAACTATACACCCTTCAGTAATACCCGTAACTGTAAGTTTGGGCGTCAGGAAATGTGAAATTTCCTCAAAGCTGGACTGGCCTTTGATCATTGTTCTTGCATGCGGAACATTCTGTATAACCTGATCTACATCTTCAGGCGTTGCTGCTTCAACCAGAACATATCCTTTTAATTCATCCGGAGCAAGGACTGCATGAATTCCAAGGTGCTCCTTTTTTGTCACTTTTTCGATTAGATTTGCCACAGTCCTTTCCTGGTTGGCTGTGGTCTTAATGACAAAGATCCCTGGGAATTCACTATTCATTTGAACCATCCTGGCATCACAGTTATTAAAATATAAATGATAAATCCTATGAATCCTACTAAAAGTATGCCTGCACCTGCTACTTTTGCAATGATCGAGAATTCCTCTTTTGAAGGTTTCCTGGTCAGCTTGAGCACCCGGACATATTCACCTAACCTTAAAGGTATATTGCCTGGTGTTTCATTATCTTCGAACAATATATTTCACGTCCATAATTTTGATAAATACAATTAATTATATAAAAGCTATCCTAAAATAATAGCAGTCTTAAATTAGGTTCTATATAAAAATAGTTTTCGGTCTAAGTAACTTTGGAACAATAATCCCCTAAATCTCCTGGAGCGAACCCTAAATAATATACAACCAGTTAAGAAACTTTCCTATTTGAATATATTCATTAGGTATATTTCTTAAACAAATTACCTTAACGGCCTAGGCTGCTTATGTTCGGGCAGCACAGGCAGATATGCCGTGCTGGCAAGGATCGGTGACTCTATTTCCTTCGCCCTCTCAAGTATCAACTCTTTCCCTTTTTGTGTTAATCCAAACATGGGGACAGAAGTGCCAGCCTGGATCATAGGCCGCACAAGGCTTCGTACCATTTTAGAGGCACATCCTGTGATTATGTCCATTTCCCTGACAAGATCCCCCGCTTCTTCACCATCTATCCCTGTCAAGTGCGCCCCGATCAAGATCAGGTCGATGTTATTTTCCTTCTCTATCGCACGAAGTTTTACTGCATCTGCCATCGAGACAACGCTTACGGCAATATTAGTGTAACCAAGTTCACATGCTTTTTTAAGACCATTTACCTGGTCAATCCTTGCTTTTTCTTTGTCAAGGACAAAACCGCCGCGAGATTCGATACCGGCTATTATTTCCAAAATGGGTTCTGTTTCAATAAGCCCGGACATCAAAGCGCCCATGCCCTGTACCAGTCCAGGATTATCAGTTATGACCGTGCCAGCGCCATCGCATACGGTTACCGTACAGTCAATAAGCCTGCGCCTTAGTCCCGTCATCATTATCTCGCTTGCGCCAAAATTGACAAAAATACCATAATCAAACCTTCGGCCGGGTGTGAACATCCCCAGATCACGTATCCTGTACTCCATGTTCTTTTTTGCTTCTTCACGAGTCAGCCTGGAAACATTTGAAACCTTACTGAAAATTGGACACCAATCCGCTATCGGTTCACCGACTTCCACGACTTTTCCATCCTTTATGACAATACGCGCTTTTCCGAAAAGTTCCATAACATGAGCCATATCAGTCACCTGTGAATTTATAGAGTTCGCGCAATTCTGTGGCTTTTATTTTCGATATCCGGATTCCCACGACTTCAACCAGAGCGTTAACATGTTCTTTCTTGACGCAATGAAGACTTTCCATTCCTTCAAAAATAAGATCAACGAGGTAATTCAATTCCGGATCAGATAGTTTTAATAAACGTTCCAGAAAATCACGATCAGAAGTAGAAACATACTGGCTCAACGGAGGCAACACCGACCTAAATTCCCATCCTGCATGCCCGCATGTGTTGTCTGCAAGTTCAGGTGCAAGTTTCTTCAGAATTTGCAGATCAAGAGAATCCAGCTTTCGTGCCATCATCTATTCATAATTTCAGGCTGTATATAAATTTAGGCTTCGCAAAAATGGAAATGAAAACTCCCCAACAGAAATCATATACTTTCATCAATCATTTTTTTCTGATGTAAATACGTCCCTTATAACCGGCCTTACAAGCCGGAACCATTTATATTGCGATACTACACAACACCCCATTATTGCAATAAGTATCGTGTCCTCCAACAATTGAGAATCACCATCTTCAATAAGGAATCCCAGCATTTCATTAAAACGTATCAGTGCAATTATCAGGAACAAGAAGCATATCACATAAATAAGCATCCAGCTATCTTTAAGGAAAGAGGTATTCAGGAAGGCTTTTGCCCCGATCAGTTTCATGTTTACTTTTTTTCGCATGATATTAATGGTAATGGCGACAAGAAATGCTCCTGCAAGCGCTATTGCGATCATAGCAAGCTGTAGTAATGTTTTTATGGTAATCATGTTTATGCTCACAAGTTTTTAATGTATCATAATATCCATGTGATGTATATATACGGATTTGTGATAAATATGTGAATCCGTGCCATCAAAAGCCATAACAGTAATCTTTAAAGCAGTTCATGTACTTTATCTGTAATATTATGCCGGAGGATATAATTACTGAATTAAGAACTGTTCTTTGCGGCAGAAGCAGCGTTTTTGTGGGCTCATTGGAGACGCCAACCGAGCGTATAGTATATCATATATTATATGAAACTCTTCGTGCGGGACAAACTGTTATTTGGATATGCCTGAGGGATACGCCGAATAGAATATTTGAAAAGTTCTCATCATACGAACTTCCTGTTACAGGATCGAAAAAGGGATTATGGTTTGTGGATGCGACCATAACCGGCGACAGGTACATAACGCCACAGACAATTCGATGTGCATCCATGGACTATGCATGTATGATCATGGAAACGGGGAAATTGATGAAAAAACATCAAGGATCACTTGTAATGCTTGATAACCTTGGCGTTCTTTCAATGCTTTATCGAGCAGATATGATCGTACGTCCATTGAAGTACCTGGACACTAAGATAAGGGAGGAAGGAGGAAGTTTTGTAACAATGCTTGCCAATAAGGCCGTTCCTGGCAGCATAGATGCTGAATTACCGGGAATCATTGACATAATAATCCATGTGAGAGAAGATAAGATACATGCGCTTGTAGGAAGCAAGGAATTGAGTATCCCCTTTTATTTTACTGGAAGTGAGCTTATTCTTGGAAATTTGGATAGGGATAGATACCTCAGAGAACTATTTAGTATATCTCCTGAAGAGAGGAAAAAATTAGAGCTTGAGGTAGAAGAAAAAGCTCATATTTATGGCGAACCGACTGACTGAATGATCCGTTCCCAAAGTCGCGCAATCTGTTTGCTGTATTCTGAGTTTGGATATTCCTGAACAATGATCTTTCTTGACCATGCATCTGCCATTGCTTCATCATGCAGGATAACCCCAATAGGTTCAAGACCGATCTTTCGGCTAAGATCTTCCAGCGTTTCTTTTGAAGCTTCGTACTTATTTTTCGGAAGCTTATTGAACAATATCCGGGGTCTGGATTTCAACCGCCGGGCAACCCCTGAAATAACATAAGTGCCTCGAATATCCTGCTTGTCCAGAGTAGATACTACTATGCTTATTTCAGACATGCCCATGACCAAGAGGCTTGACCGGTTCAAACCAGGGCTGCAATCAAATATTATATGGTCGAGATTGTACCTGGATTGGAAATCCGCAATTAGCGACTGAAGCTTTTCTTTTGCCAGTGAAGGATTTTTTGAGAAACTGACAATATCCTCCTCTGTTGCATCTGATGGAATAATATACAGTTCCTCGTTGCCGTGTCTGTAAACAATCTCATCAAGCTCGGTCTTGCTCTGAAGGAAATCTACCAGTGTCTTTTTTAGTTTCAGGCTAAAAAGTGCATGTATGCCCGGCCCTGAAACATCCGTATCTATCAATCCAACTTTAAAACCCTTGCTTGCCAGATAGCATGCAAGATTCCCGGAAATATTCGTCTTACCAGTTCCGCCCTTATATGAATGAAAGCTTATCCACATTACTTTTACCCTCAATAATAATTATAAACATAAGATCAATTTTCATAAATTTAACTCAATATTTCTTCAAGTTTCTTATCCAGTTCATCAATAGATCCACCAACTTCAGGGTATTCTTCCTCTTTCTTTCTCACAGATGAGTAATACACTTTTTTCCCTATGCGTTCACGTTTTAGCCAGCCTGCCCTCACAAGTTCGTTAAGATATTTATTCTCGATCGACCGATGGCGGCCCGTTCGGATACACACTTCATCAGCCGTAGCTTTCAAAAGCGCTGAAACCGCAAAAAGGGATTTCCTTAAACTGTCAGGTACGGTAAGGTATAAAGCAACCTTATCTTCGACTGTCGGGTTGAAACTTGATTCTATCTCCTCAACCCTGCGTTCAAGTGACTGAAGCCTTTTTTCTAAGGTCTTTAAATAATCATTTGCGTCCGTTTCCATATTTGAATTCATTGTATCTCCAGATTAATTATGCACGATGGTCGCAGCACCTGGAACGTAATGAGCAACCTTTGCACAACGTATTATATTGTGCAAGCACTATATAGACTTAATCAATGTGTCCGGAAAAACATTAAATGTGACAATATTGCATATAAATACGCATCAACAAGACATATAAAAATATACATTTTTAGCATAATAGTTATAAGACAAGTGTTTTTGAGGAAAATCACAACTTTTCCAGTAGAAATAGAGGGGGGTTAGTTCAAATGTTGACCTTTTGCGTAATATATAAATACTAGCAATTCCATATGTGTTGATTGTGAGGAAGTTGCACAATAACGTCTCCACTCCAAACCAACCATCTCCCCTCTTTGCAACTTCCCCCCCTTTTTGTTCAAAGGGAAAAAACAGATACAAAATAGTAGGATAGGAAAAGGATCAATGGCCGCAAGAAAACTCCTAATTCTTGTGGTCATCCCCCTCTTTTCTTGGAAAAGATAAACCATATAAAAGATATATCCTATGAAAGAATTATATCTGCTATATGCACAACATTGCACTTATCTCACCTACCCCGGTTGAATCAAAAGAATTAAGGCCTGGTATTAAACAATTGCCTGATGGAGGCGAGGGTATTATATCAAAGGGATTTTTACACGGGAAATCTATTCTATTTTCACACTGCGGGATAGGCAAAGTGAATGCAGCGCATTCTGTAACTCTTTTACTTGAAGACCAAAGACCAGATATATTGATACTTTTCGGTATCGGTGGCGCTTATGCCGGGGCGGGGGTCGGCGATGTGGTCATAGCTGTCAGTGAAAACTATGGCGAAGAAGGTGTAATGACATCCGCCGGCTGGAAACCCATGGAGTTCACAGGTTTTCCGCTATTGAAAAATGACCTGGAATATTTCAATACTTTTGCGATGGACAAGAAATTATCGCAGTTTGCTATTAAGGCTTCAAAGGATATTGGTTTAAAAGTCCATTCAGGCAATTTCATAACAGTATCACAGTGCTCAGGAACCTTAAAAACCGGTGAAATTATCAGAAAACGCTTTAATGGCATCTGTGAAAACATGGAAGGAGCTGCTGTTGCTCATATTTGTGCGAAATACGCGATCCCAATGATCGAAATCAGGGGAATAAGCAATATCATTGAAGACAGGGATCTTAAAAAATGGAATATACCCCTTGCAGTTTCAAATTGCTGCAAAGCGGTCAATGAAATTATAAGGAGATTATAATGAAGATCACGCTTGGTTATTCACCATGCCCCAATGACACATTTATTTTTTATGCGCTTACGCACGACAAACTTGATTGTGATTTTGAATTCGAAGAAACTTTGAAGGATGTGGAAACATTGAACCGGATGGCTCTTCTTAATAGGTTTGATGTAACAAAGGCATCGTTCCATGGATTTGGTTTCGTAAGGGATGATTATTGTCTCCTGCGATCAGGCAGTGCGCTTGGGCGTGGTTGTGGGCCACTGATAGTTGCAAGAAGACCGATAAATCAAATAGAGCTTTGTACAAAAAAGATAGCTATCCCGGGAAAAATGACAACTGCCTATCTCCTGCTGCAGCTGTTTGTGCCCGATGCAAAAAATATAGTAGAGATGCCATTTGACAAAATAATGAATGCAATAAGTATGGGCATGGTAGATGCCGGTCTAATTATCCATGAGAGTCGTTTCACTTTTCCCCAATATGGTCTTGTAAAACTGGTCGATCTTGGTGAATGGTGGGAGGAAAAAACTGGTTTGCCGATTCCCCTCGGAGGGATCCTTGCAAGAAGAGACCTTGGCGTGCAGGTGATCAATAAAATCGATGCACTTATCAGGCAAAGCATAGAATACGCATTCAGACACCCTGCACAAACTCGTGATTATATCAAGAAAAACGCACAAGAACTGGATGATGATGTGATCGACCGGCACATTAAGCTCTACGTGAACGATTATTCCCTGGATATGGGAGGCGGCGTTGTTGCGGTCGAGGAATTACTGAAAACTGCGGAAGGGTTGAACCTGATACCGCATTCCAGTAAGCCGATATTTATTGATTAAAATAAGGTGACTATTCAGATACCACTTTTTTAAGTTAAACCAGCCAATTCTGGTAATAATAATCTAACAAACTGTTCAACAGTCAAACCTGCATCTTTAATAATATCCCTCAAAGTGCGGTACCAGCGCGCGCGACAGCCGCCAGCCCGCTCTAAAAAATTCATGCGAAGGACAGCGCAATAATAATAAAGTAGAAAGTAGAATCTACTAATATGTCCGCAACAAAAAGTGTAAAAATAAGTTCTGATGCAAAATTAGTACTCGATACAATTCAAGAAAAATTGCATATGATCGGTATCACGATAACAGAACAGAAGATCCTTGACGCCCTTATTGAACATACAGATATAAACACTATTAAAAAATTCTTTCAAAAAGAGGAGAAAGAAGCTATTACTATGTTAAAACATCCCGTTCACTGGGGTATTAAAGACTCGTCCGATAACATGGACAAATACATCTATGAGGAAAATCGATGAGCGTACTGCTTGATACTTCCGCTCTTATCGCAGCCAGGAATGCCGATGATAAAAACCATTTGCAAACTATAGGGATAATGGCACATGCGCTGCAAGGTGAATATGGGAAGGTTTTAGTCAGCGACTATATTTTCGACGAAGCAGTAACCCTTGCTTATATAAGAACAGGAAGCAAAAGATTTGCACATGATATAGGCAGATTTGCCAGAGCAAAACCGATAATCTTTCGCTTCATAGAGCCCATAGATTTCGATAGGGCATGGGAACTTTACCAGCAATATGAAGACAAACGCATAAGCTTCACAGATTGCACAAATATTGCACTGATGGAAAGGCTTAAAATTGAGACACTTTTCACTCTTGATTCCGATTTTAACGGGCTGGTAAATTTGATCGGTGGATGAAAAATATTGGGAATCAAATCAACGCTATAGTTTACGGATGATACAATCATAAATGGTGGTCAAGAATCGCCTGATATCGAAATATTACCCTATGACACTATCCTCAATTATAATCCATAAAATCAAGAAGCAAGGACCAATTTCATTTTGCGATTTCATGGAAATGGCTCTATATTACCCGGAAATTGGATATTACACATCTTCTCACGAAAAAATAGGGAAAGCAGGGGATTACTATACCAGCTCCAATCTTGGCTCAGCATTTGGTGAAATTCTGGGAAAGCAAATAGAGGAGATTTGGCATATTCTTGGAGAAAAAGAGTTCACAGTTGTTGAAATGGGAGCTGGCCTGGGTCTCCTTTCAGGAGATATCCTGTCATACCTTAAAAAAAACCATGAACTATACCGGCATCTGAATTATTGCATCGTTGAAAAAAGCCCAACCTTTCGAAACGAACAGAAAAAGCGATTAGAAATGCAAAATGTGAGCTGGTATGATTCGATAACCGAACTCTCCGGAATGACCGGATGCATTTTTTCCAATGAGCTTCCCGATGCATTTCCTGTGCATGTTGTCGTAATGGAAAATGAATTATTGGAAGTCTTTGTGGATTATGAAATAGAAAATGGTTTCATTGAAGTATTAAGACCCGCAACAGGTGAATTGAAAAATTACCTGGAAGAACTCAAAATAAGCTTACCTTTCGGATATCGCACTGAAATAAATATTAATGCAATAAAATGGATGCAGGAGATCAGTTTCAGCTTGAAAAAAGGATTTGTGATAACGATAGATTATGGATATCCTTCGGATGAACTTTACCAGGAATACAGGAACAGGGGCACACTTTTGTGCTACTATAAACACTCTGTGAATGAGATGCCTTTTGAACACATAGGGGAGCAGGATATGACCTCTCATGTGAATTTTTCTGCACTTGACCTATGGGGGCGAAAAAATGGCCTTGACCTGTGCGGATTCACTGACCAGGCGCATTTCCTGATGGGGCTTGGGATAGATGAATACCTGAAGGACTTACAGGAAAGAGATCCTGTAAATTATTATAGGAAAATGTTGCCTGTAAAAACATTACTGATGGAGATGGGTGAAACATTTAAGATCCTGATCCAGAAGAAGGGGAGTGAGGGCTTCGAATTATCAGGTTTGAAGTTCCCGTCTCTGTACACGATCAATAACTGACCTGAACAGAGATCCAATTCCTGTACACAGACCTTACTGGCAATATCAACTTAACTGCCACAAACTCCCTTTACAAAACTTGTTCGATATCCCAAACCCTAAAATCTCTGCCATTGACACTGGTCGCATATTGGCATGCCAATCCCGTAATTCTTGAGATATTTGTTAGTAATGTATATATAGTATAAATCACAAACATATAATTATGAGTGGGACGATAAAATTATTTGTGTTATTTATTTTTTTATCCATTCCATTAGCCTTAGCTAATCAAATGGGTGAAAATACAAATGATAGCGTATTCAATTTTTCAGTTTTGGTTAATGACATAAGAGGCAACCCGATAAACTATGCACACATTGAGGTTGTAAGTTCATCAGGCAGCTCAATTTTTAGGGATACCGAATCAAATGGGAGAGCCGACATCCAGATTACAGGAATTTCAAATCTGAGAGTTAAAGCAGCAGGTTACCGCGATTGGGTAAATAAAGAAAAAATAAGCTCAAATATGCTTATCCTGACACTGGAGAATGAATATGCAAATACATACTTTCATATAACGGATACCAGGAATAACAATGTGCCTGATGCTTTTATTATCGTTATTGACTCAACAGGCGATCAGATTGTGAATATTACTGATGCAAACGGGATTGCTTCAATGCACGTTTCACCTGGAAATGCTAATATCACAATTAAAGCCGACGGGTATTCAGACTTATATAATAACTCCATAATTAATTCTAATAATGCTACTTATTCATATGTTATTAAGAATAAAAATGAATGGAAAATTTTGCGGGATTTAATTGCCCTGATGATTCCTTTTCTTTTAACATTATACATTAGTTTAGCTAAATGGCCTGACAAAGAAAAACATCTCAGAATGCATGCATATGCGCCTTTCTTGGGATGGGGTGTTTCCTTTGTGTTGTTGATTTATGGTGCTTTTTCCATAAATGATTATAATATTTATTTCTTTAACCCTTTGCTGAGTGTACCACTTCTCGTCCCCATTATAGCTTTCATAGGTGTTGTTTCCCACATTACATTAAGCGTATTGCAAAATAAAGAGAGAAAAATAGATGACCTTGAATGGACAACCAGATATGAGTACTATAGTCGCAGAATATTCATTGGTCCATATATAGCGATAATTGCGGTTTTTATGATATTAAACGCCAATCAACGGAATGACCTGATGGTGGTAGTATTCTTTGCATATTTCGTAGGTTTCTATACTAAACAAATTGAAGGAATTTTTGAGGAATTAGGGAAGAAGATCCTGACAGAAAAACTGAAAAATGAGCTGGATGAAAGAGATATAAAATCTCTGGAAATTGTCAGGAAGCTCGGCGTCAGCACAACCATTGCAGGAAAGCTTTATAAATTAGGTATAAGCGAAATTGACGACATAATAGCTATCCAGGATACGAAAATTAAAGAAATTGCGTTAAAAGTGGATATAGAGGAAAAATATCTGACAGACCTGATCAAGAAAACTAAAAAGCATGTTGATGATTTAGCAGCAATGAGGAAAGATTTGAATATTGATCGCGATACACTCAACAAACTTTTGAATATTGGAATAAATTCAAAACACGAATTGGCAGCTATACCCGAAGATAAAATATCTGATAAGGCAAAAACAGCAGGGATAATTAAAGAAAATCTGACAGACCTGATTGAGAAAGCTAAAAATCAGATCGGTGATTTAGAAACAATGGGGAAAGATCTGAAAATAGACCCCGAAATAATTAGCAAACTTGAGTCCGTTAGAATTCTTTCAAAAGATGGATTGAAAGCGATACCGGAAGATAAGATAAAAGATATTGCAAAAACCGCAGAGATAGATGAAAAATCTCTAACAGACCTGATTGAGAAAGCTAAAACTCCCTAATTTTTATTTTATTTTACACAATTTCATCAAAAAGCTCCAAATCGTCCAATTCCTCAAAATATCAGATAGACCCCTTGCTTCCTCATACATCCGGGGGTTTTTCACCATAAAACTCTTAACTATCTTGCATCAAATATAAGAAAACATGGCGGATGATAAGGCAAATGAAATACTTGCATTATTGAAGAACGAATACCCCGAAGTAAAGATCGCACTTCATTATTCAAATCCACTGGAATTACTGATCGCGACTATCCTTTCAGCACAATGTACGGATAAACAGGTAAATGCTGTCACAAAAAAACTCTTTACAAAATACAGGACAGCGCAGGATTTCGTCGGGATATCGCAGGAGGAACTTGAAAAGGAGATCTATTCTACGGGGTTCTACAGGAATAAAGCAAAAAACATTATTGGCGCATGCAAAATAATTATCAGTGAATACAATTCAAAAGTTCCTGATACCATGGAAGAACTTCTCAAACTCCCCGGAGTGGCGCGAAAAACCGCTAATATTGTCTTATCTAGCGGTTTCGGGAAAGTAGAAGGAATGGCGGTGGACACTCATGTGAAACGGCTTTCAGGAAGACTGGGGTTGACTGCCCATACTGATCCGGAAAAAATTGAGAAAGACCTTTTAAAGATCATCCCAAAGAACGATTGGGATCTTTTTTCACTTCTTTTAATTAACCACGGCAGGAAGGTTTGTGCTGCAAGAAAACCTCTGTGTGAAAAATGCATCCTGAATAGACTTTGCCCAAGCGCATTTACATTCGGATAAGATCATGGCAGGCAAGATATTTGTTGTACATGAACACAATGCAACACATCTGCACTATGACCTGAGACTTGAGATCGGGGGAGTCCTGAGGTCATGGACGATCCCGAAAGAACCGCCTGAAAAAGAAGGGATAAAGCGTCTTGCTATCCGGACTGAAGACCATCCTCTTGAATATGCAGACTTTGAAGGAATATTACCCGAAGGCAGCTACGGCGCAGGAACTGTTCGCATCTGGGATAAAGGCGAGTTTAACGTTGAGATAGAAAAGGATAGCGAGCTGCTAATTGAATTGAAAGGGAAAAAGCTCATCGGGAAATACGCTTTGATAAGGACAAAATTCAAGGGAAAGGATTCATGGCTGTTTTTTAAGAGAAAATGATCATGTGGCAGGAAATTGCAAAATTCGGTAAGAAACTCGTGGAACGAGATCTTGTTGAATCGAAATTCGGGAATATCAGTGTGCGAATAGGTGAAAAGATGCAAATCACGAAAAGCGGATTTGCACTTGATGAGATAAATAAGAATAGTGTAGTAGAACTTGATATCGAGAAAACTTGCGATCTTGATAACATCGCATCAACGGAAACTATTGTGCACAGGACAATTTACAAAAACACACCGGCTCTTGCTATTATCCATGTCCATCCTGCTTTTGCAGTCATCGAGTCGATGCTTGTTGATACAAAAACCATAATCCCGATAAATATTGAAGGTAAGCATTTCCTGTATGAGATCCCTGTGGTAAAAGGCGCCCCTGGTACAGCAGAACTTGCGGATAACACAGCACAGGCACTTATTGGCCATAAAGGCGCAGTCATTTGCGGTCATGGAACCTTTGCTATCGGAAAAACCCTTGATGAAGCTTATTTTGTTACTGCGCTGGTTGAGCAAAGCTGCAAATTGAAATATTATTTCGATATGGCAAAGAGATAAAGAACGATTAAATATAAGTCCAATGTTAATAATTATGATAATACATGGTAGCGAAAACCAAAACCCCGAAAACATTAAAAACGTTAATTTTAATAATTGCAAAAAACAACGGGGTCACAATATCTGATATTACAAAAAACAAGAAATTGAGTTATAAAAATCTGGAAACACTGAACAAAAAGGGCTTACTGGATTTTGAGAGTTCAGGGGAAAGCAGCGATAAGAACCTGACGCTAATAAAATTTAAGGACGATCTTATAACTTTCCGGGGGATTAACCATATCCTTGATACGAACGATTTATTTAAACTGATGAAAACAACATATTATCAGGATAATTTAAAGATATATAGTGAAGACCTCATCCGATCTTTCGGTGAAATCGATCGCTTATCCCCTCCCGATCAGGATTATCTTGAATACGCTTTGGGTAATTCCCCTTCCGCTGTCCGTTTCTTTTTGCTCGATAATGATCAGGAAAAACTGGAATCCTTTTATCATAAAGGCGTTTCTACAGCGATTGAAAATACCCGTGATAAGGTAAAAAAGGAAATGCTTGAAAAATATAATATGTATTTTATCTGGGAAAATGTTATTTTTGAAAAAATACAGGACGACCTGCAAAATAAGAACTTGTTGAACGAAAATAACTATTACAATGGTTATTTGCCCGTCACCAAGAAAAAGCTGGAAAAGCTCCTTGAATATCGCAATTCTGCGATAAGGAAGGAAGAAAAGTCATTTTTTGACGGGATATTAAGCCTCCTGCATTTGAAAAATTCCAATATTACAGTTTGATGCCGGCATGATCGCACGAAATAAATAAACTGCCCCAGGGTTGCTTTGCGTCGCAGAAATTATTTATATAATGAGTTCTTATGACATCACGTCTGTTATTATGGATTTTATGGTATAACAGGTGTGTTTGAAGAATGAAAATAATTAAAATATTATCTAGGGGATAAAAGCTATGTTAACTAATAAGTATGATAGAGGATTTATTTTTTCAGTTTTGATGTTGAGTGCCGTTCTGTTAGGATTGACGATGCTGACTGCTGTTGCTTTCGCAGCACCGACTATTGAAATGACAGCAAGCCCTCCTAACCCTCAGGTGAATCAGATAATAACCATTATTGCCACTGCTATGGATAATGGTTCCTCCTTAAATGGCACTATGGAGTTTCTTGCCAATGGCAGTTCTTTTGATAATAAAACAATCACAGGCGGCATAGCAAGCACAACCTATACCACAGCGAATGCTGGCACCGCTACTATAACTGCAAAATTAAATGATACACAGAAAAGTATAACTGTTGATTTCAGTGCTCCTGCGCTGAGTTTATCCGCAAATCCGACAATAGTAACGGCAGGCACAGCGACCGACGTTACCTTCATTGTGACCCCGCTATTAAACGATGTATTAGTTACACTGAGCGGCGCAGGTGTAAGCGTGAATGGAACGACCACTACCGGAATAGTAATCATCAGCGTGAACGCCACAGGCGATGGCCCAATAACTGCAACAGCAAGCAGGAGTGGCTACATAAGCGATACAGCGACTATAACGGCAAAATTGCCAACATTGCCACCATTGGCCATATCCGCAAACCCGACAAATGTAACAGTAGGCACAGCGACCGATGTGGTCTTTACTGTAACCGGCAAAGGTTCAGCAGTAAACGGTTCTACAGTTACCCTTTCCGGCGCAGGTGTCAGTATATCCAACATAACCGATGCTAGCGGTATCGTTTCTATCAGCATTAACGCCACAGACAAAGGCACAATAACTGCAACAGCAAGCTTGAGTAACTACTCAAACGGAACAGTGACTATAACTACAGAATGGCCACCATTGACCGTAATCGCAAACCCGGCAAATGTAACAGTAGGTATAGCGACCGACGTGGTCTTTACTGTAACCAGCAATGGTTCATTAATAAACGGTGCTACAGTTACCCTTTCCGGCGCAGGTGTCAGTGTATCCAACACAACCGATGCTAACGGCAGCGTTACTATCAGCGTGAACGCCACAAGCGCAGGCAATATAGCTGTAATACCAACCATGACTCGCTATACCGGCGTAAGCATTATCCTGACCGCACACATTGTCGTTGATACCACGCCGCCTGAGAGTATAACAAATCTCACAATGGAAGATCACGGTACTAGCTGGATAAAATGGAATTGGACTCTTCCTAATCCTATTGGTGATTTATCGTATGTTGCTATATGGATAAACAATATATGGACTTCTAATGTTTCTGTTCCAGGTAATTCTTTCAATACGAGCGGTATTTTAAATTTAGTGTCTGGAACTGAGTATAAAATTGAAACTCATACAGTCGATACATCAAGGAATTTAAATACTACAGGTATTAATCTTACCAGTTCTACTTTGCCAAATACACCAAATAGCACAGGTGAGATTACAGTAACATTAGGATTCAATTCTTCGGTTACATTCCCAACTGTAATACTCGGTGGGAACACGGTTGAAACCATAGATGATGGGGGGCACCCTCTGCCTACCACCTCTTATATTCTCGTAGGAAAGTATCATAATATTTCCACCACAGCCACTTACACTACACCGGTTAATGTCAGCATACAATATGATCCATCATTAGTGCCACCTTACTCCGTTTCCGATATAAGATTATATCACTGGAATGATTCAACAGGAATATGGGATAGCTTGACGACATCTTCCGCCTCTGGAATGGTAACGGGTCAGGTGTCAAGCCTGTCTCCTTTTGTGCCTGCTATTCCTGCTAAGCCAAGTATAACAAAAGTACCATCCAATCCGCCCGATCCGATCGAGACAATCGTCAATTCGCCGCAGACATTCAACATAATTGTGGATCAAACGGCAAATGTGACCTGGTATATTAATTCAACTCAAGTAACAAATACCAGTAATTATCCGGCAAACACTGGAATAAATTATACTAACATTCCATCTTCTTCGGGAAATTACAACGTCTCGGTAAAAGCATCAAACGACAACGGTACTGATACGGAATACTGGAACTGGACAGTCCACCCCACAACCTTTTCCACCGGCAACCGCATATGGGATGGCAGCAAACCTAATGATTTCGCTCTTACATACACATGGAATCCAATGAGCTTCTCAGGGTTCTATTATAATGTAAAGGACGATGTGGGAAATGAGAACATTACAATAACGCTTGGAAGTTATTCAACACAGACTATCTCGAAGAATAATCTCGTCTACACAACATCCCCGCAGGAAGTCAGTTTCACCTACTCCAATTTTGGCAAATACCAGGTCATTGGCTTCATGGCTGAGAAGTATTTTGCAGGTTATAGTCAAAATACAACACCACCAAATCCCAAACCATCCACAACTTTTGATGGAATAAGTGCTGTCGGCCAGGGACAATTGCACAAAGTTCTGATAGATGATGATACAAAACGGACAATATCGGTTGGCGGAACGATCGCTCTCCAGGAAGGTTATGTCCTGAAGGCAACAGATATCGACCTGAACGCAAGAACGATGCTGCTTTCCCTGTTAAAAGACGGGAATGAAGTTGATGTATCACCTCTTGCCGAGAATCAGACTTATATATATACAAAGAGAGTCGGCGGCGTTGAGGATCTCCCCATTATTATGGTAAGGTTTGAAAACGTCTTCTCAGGACGGGAACTCCAGGTAGCATTCATGAAAGGATTGTTCCAGATATCTGAAAATCCCACAATTATCAAAAACGGAAATACATTCCGCAACATGCAAATCACACAGGTCAACAATAACCTCATAGAAATGAAAAACAGCAATGACATCAGCCTTTCAAAGGGAACGACCGCCGACGTGATGGGAGATGTTAAAATACTCGTCGCAAACAATGTTGATTCAGCCCTCAGGTTTGCCCTTTCCGTTGATAAAACCGGGGACTTTGAAGTTAGAAGCACTGTTTACAGAGATGCCAATCCTGTCAATTTATGGACTCCTTACAATTTCGGCATGAATATAGGAAAAACAAGTCTCGGATTCTATTATGATCTTGATAGTGGAGTTGGCGGCGAGAGCCTATCACTTACAAATCCATTAGTAAACGGCAGCAGAAATATCCCGGATCAAAATCTATTATATTCCACAACTCCGCAGGAAGTCAATTTCATTTACACAGGCTTTGGCAAATATCAGGTCATTGGTTTCATGGCTGACAAGTATTTTGCCGGATATACATCCAATACAAATCCGACGGTTACCAAACCAACTACTGATTTTGCCGGAAAAAGCTCACTTGCAAACGGTGCGCTGCATAAAGTCTGGATAGATGACGACACAAAGCGAACGATATCAGTAGGGGGCACAATTGCTCTCAAAGAGGGTTATGTTCTCAAAGCAACTGATATCGACCTCAATGCAAGGGTAATGCTTCTTTCACTCCTGAAAGATGGCGTTGAAGTAGATATAACCCCTCTTGGAGCGGGAGAGACATATATTTATGCAAAGACCGTTGGCGGCACTGAAAGCTTGCCTTTGATCATGGTAAGATTTGACAGTGTCTTCTCAGGACGGGAATTGCAGGTCGCCTTCCTGAAAGGAATATTCCAGATATCTGATACACCCACCAAAATAAAAACGACAGACCAGTTCGGTAAGATGAGAATCAGAACCGTTTCAGGCAATGCAATCACTATGAGCAATGACGGCATTATCAGTCTTGATAAGAACAAGAACGATGTGCTCATGGGCAACCTCAAGCTGAAAGTTGCTGATAATGATAACCTGAGATTCTACTTCGCTGTCGATGTGACAGCCGAAATGATACAAAACCAGCTTGTGATCGATGCACCCGCAAAAGCAACGGCTGGAGATACAATCAAGATCAAGATAACAGCAGGTGGAGTAGGAATGGATGGCGCTACTGTCAATATTGGCACAAATACCGGAACTACTGATAAGGACGGTATTCTCAATTACACTATTCCCAGGAGTCTTAATGGAACTTATTCCATCGCTGCCTCAAAGACCGGATATGAATCAGCTACACAGAATATCGAGATCGGCAAATACATAGATTACACGCTTAGCATCCAGGCCCCATCACAGGCAAACCAGTCAGAAACAATAACAATTAAAGTCCTGTACAATGGAACAGCCATGAGCGGGGCAACAGTCACATTTGATAATACGACAGTTGGTACAACTGACAGCAATGGTGAAGTGACCTATAAACTTGAAACGAGCGGCACACACAGCATATCTGCCTCCATGAAATCGTATCTGCCAGTGATGAGGGACATCGAGATCAGGGCGCTTTATTCCGAGTTCAAGGCTCTTGACATCAATCTCACTCCCAATCAGGGTTTTATTGGAGACTCATTCCAGGTAATATCAAACATCACAAACGTTGGTACAAAGAGTGACTCACTGCAGGTTGAACTCATTGTCAACGGCACAGCAGTGGATAATAAAACAATCACAGTTGATGCTGGTGGAAAAGTTGAGGTCAATTTTACCAGGACAGAAACCGTTGCAGGCAATGTAACGGTTGAGATCATGGGGCAGAGCATGTTATATGAGACTAAGGAAAAACCCACGAATTATCTGTTGTATGGCGTGATCGTAACTGTTATTGGGGCGATTGCGATCTATATCATTACTTCAAAGGGACTGCTAAACCTTGACTCGCTAAAAGAGAAATTCAATGGACTTTTCAAGAAGGGAAAATAAGGATACTTTATTTCCCTTTTATTTTTTAATTCATGAAACAAAAACGATAGTGTCCTATTTTCATGATATGATTTCTTTATATCTCAAAGTATAAACCCTGTAAAATAATTTTTTATAAAAATCAATATGCATTAAGTGATTAGGAACAGACTTCTAAACGGATGGTACTTTTCCGATAGGTCTTTTGGTTTGAATCTGACGAAGATATATTATATGTGAGGTATAATATAAAAGAACTTTTGGAAACCTTTATGAATATTCATCTCTTAATATTCTAAAAATATCTTGAGGGTTTTACATGGAAACTGATGAGCAGGGCTTAAATGCACTTTATGAAAATGCACAAAAAATGAATGAAGAAGGAAGAGCGGAGGAAGCAATTAAGGAGCTAGAAAAAATAATTGAACTCACTCCAAAAAATCAAATAGCTGCTAAAGCAGCAAAAGACATTGGAGATATGTATAGCGAAAGGTTTGTTAATGAAGATTCAAGGGATGATATAAAAGATAATGAAAAAGCTGTTCAATATTACCTTAATGCAATAAAAATTGATCCGAACTATTTAGAAGCATATCATGCATTGGGGGATACATATTCCGATCAAAATAATATAGATGGAGCTTTGGAACAGTACAATAAAGTATTGAATTCAAATCCCAATGATGAATTGAAAGCAGGTTGCTTATCAGGTATCGGTGACATATATAGAAACCAAAACAAATTAGATGATGCTTTTAGAGAATATTCCAAAATCGTTGAATTAAATGTGAATGATAATCGAAAATCAAATGCGCTGTTAGATATATGGATTTTGTATAAAGATAAAGAAAATTATTATCAAGCGATTGAATATATTAAAAATTTTTTTAAATCAACGCCTAATAAAAATTTGGCATCAGATGTTTTTTCAGCTATCGGATCTATGTGTTTAGATAATAAGAAATATATAGAAGCTGAAAATAGTTACAAAGAAGCAATAAAATATAATCCTCGAAACTATTCATTACATGAGGATCTTGCTAATTTATATGAAAAGATCAACGAAAAAGAGAACGCAAAAATAGAATGGACAAATTGCTTGATTTACGCCAAAGAAAATGGGGAAAAGGAAGTTAGAGCCAAAAACCATCTGAAGAAACTTGGCGTTTCAGAAAAAGATATTGATTCAAAGATTAAATCTTTAGAATCAACCACTGCTACCGAATCCATTCAAGAAATAGTGGATAAATACAAACAATATGAAAAATCCCATGAAAAAGAAATGCAGGAGCGCCAAGAATATCACAGAAAATATAAGAAGTTTTTATCTATTGAAGCACTTAAAACAATCCCAATTGAAGATTTTGAAAAAAACTTTCTCCATCAGTTTCTTCAATATAATGGTAGAATAACTTTGACAGGGGCATGGAGAAACGATCTTGAAAAAAAATCACAACTCGTTAAAGAAAGTCTAATTGAACTATTCTCGCAATTAGAAAGTGGTTTATCTTTAGATAAAGCAGTAGATAATTTCTTATCTAAAATGCCAATTAAATGTGATCTATTTGTCACAGGAGCATTGTCTGATTATGATATCGAGCGATATATCCCGTTCAATTCAACCGTTATCAAGCGGATGGAAAGACTTAATTTATATCCTTCCAATGAAATTGACAAAATTGATTCATTTGGACAAAAATATAAAATATGCAATGAAGTCCTTAATGATTTTGGCAAGAAATATGATTTAACTTTAGATAGCCTTGACCATTTTTTATGGTGGATTGAATATTCAAAAATAAATGTGTCTAAAGATATTAAGATACCATCAGAACCTCAACAAAATGCCGCTGATTTATCAAAAAAGACATTCTTATCATTAGATTTCCTTGAGAATATAAAAGACCTTCTTGATGACAAACGTCAACTTATTTTTTACGGTGTTCCTGGCACAGGTAAGACCTATGTTGCTAAGGAGTTTGCTAAATATTTTACAAACAGTGCATCGCAATCTGATTTTAAAGACCGGGTTCAATTGATACAATTTCACCAGTCCTACAGTTATGAAGAATTCATGGAAGGTATCAGGCCTGAACCTTTGGAGGATAATAAAGGAATGAGTTATTCGATCAAGGCTGGGATTTTTAAGACTTTCTGCGAAGAAGCTGAAAAAAACAGAGATAAGAAATACTTGCTGATAATTGATGAGATCAATCGCGGCAATATTTCGAAAATCTTTGGAGAATTGTTATTTCTTCTGGAATATCGAGATGAGAAAATTACACTGCCATATTCCAAACCACTATTCAGTATTCCCGATAATGTTTACATAATTGGCACGATGAACACAGCGGATCGTTCTATCGCTTTTGTGGATTATGCTTTGAGAAGGCGCTTCTATTTTGTAGAATTCCTGCCCAATAAGGAAGTCCTTGAAAAATGGCTGAATGAGAACCCGCAAAAAATGTCAGATATTAATGTTCTGAATCTTTTTACAAAATTGAATGAAAAGATCAAAAATGATCTCGATGAACATCATCAAATCGGTCATAGCTATTTCATGATAAAAAAGGGGTTACTTGATGGAAAGAGGCTTAAATTGATTTGGGATTATAATATTATGCCCCTTCTGAAAGAATATTTTTTCACAAAAAGAAATCTGGATGACTATAGTTTTGAATCAATGATAAAGAGCTGATCAATGGTACAGATTGTGGAATCAGTACTTTTAAAAAAAGAATTGAATGAATACCCTTCTTTGAGGGAATATATTCCATCCGAAATATGCTTCAATCGAGAGGATGCAGATATCCTGAATACAGAATTCTCTGATAGAATAAGCTTTCACAAAGCATGGAACGAAGGCTCTTATCATATAAATCCTGAAAGTTATGTCGGAATTATTAAACTTCCAAATGGCATACTTCGTCTAAATCCAAAAGTAGAGATATCAAATTTATTTTATATGTTATCCTACGCTTATGATATGGAGTTTTTCAGGAAAGAAAGAGTGAATTATGAAGATGTATCTGATATTTATGAATTCATTATCGAGATTTTTAATAAGAAAGTGACTGAACTAATCCAGAGAGGTGTTTTTAGAAACTATTTGGAATCTCATGAAAATCTTAATTATGTTAGAGGTAAGATTTCAATAATGCAGAATATCAAAGAAAATAATATTTTGCAGCATCGCCTTTTTTGTGTTTTTGATGATTTTACCGCCAATATCATCGAAAATCAGATCATAAAATATGTTTTGTTCAGGTTATCACGGGATTCATTTAAAAAACTACATTTATCAGATAAAATACGAGAGAATTATTATCATTTTGATGAAGTTTCAAATAAGATAATAATGCCTGAAAATTTTCCCACCATCAACTACACGAGAATGAACCAACACTATGAACATATTCATAAACTCTGCAAATTAATCCTTGATAAACTTTCAATTAGTGAAAGAACGGGAAGAAATTCATTTTCTTCATTTCTGCTTGATATGAATGAGCTTTTTGAAAAATTCATTTTTGGATTTATGGATGAAATCACAAGAAACTCAAATTTAAATGTTGTCAAAATAATACCTCAAGGATGGTATTCACTTGATAATGATAACAAGATAAAACTGAAACCTGATATCGTTATTAAGAAAAACCATGTTCCTTTAATCGTATTCGATACAAAATATAAAAAGAAAAAAGAGACAGATAATATTAACATGGATATTTATCAGGTTCTGGCATATTGTAAGGGGATAAATGTAAAAAAAGCCATTTTATTGTATCCAGAATGGGAAGGAGATTGCCTTAAAAAAGACATAATCGAAGTGAAGAACAGTGATATCGAAATAAGGATTATGACCATAAATCTTGCCGGAAATAAACAGATATTTAAAGGAAATTGCATTAATCTTGTGAAGGAAATAATGGGTTTTGCAGGGATTTCTGTAGATTTAGTATCCAGTTTCAACGGCGGTCAAAAACTATTTTAAATATAGGCTTTGGGACAAAATTATCTCAGCCCCCTACCTTAACATCCAAATCCTCAAGATACCTGAGATAACACAGTCTTTTCAAATCATAATTGCATACTCTCAAAAAAGCTTCCTGTTTCCGTCTC
>Ga0172368_10000820_pt1 | contig 43968 bp, 28 predicted proteins | sample Lak11m_FD_114540 | JGI IMG/M metagenome (GOLD analysis project Ga0172368, IMG submission 114540) | Freshwater microbial communities from Kabuno Bay, South-Kivu, Congo - kab_022012_11m | ecosystem: Environmental > Aquatic > Freshwater > Lake | place: Democratic Republic of the Congo: South-Kivu... | reverse complement strand
GTTCTTTCTTGCTCAGTTGACTCATCATAGTTTCCTCGGCAGAACCTTAGTCTCTGCCATAGGGTAACATCTATTTCGAGGCAACGATATCCTTCAAAGTAAGATTCAATTTGAGGCAATGCGCCGGCTTGACATTTTTGCTGGAAAATGCTACTATACGGTCGAATTGAGGTGTGACTCGTCTGAGTCGCGCCTTTTTTTGTTTCTTAATGGAGAAAACAATGAACATCCTCAACAAATTCAGATCTTTACTTCACGATCGAAAAGGCGATGAGTTCGCCCAAAAGGCTGTCATCCTGATCCTGATCGTGATCGCAGGTGTCGGTGCGATCGGCGTGTTGGGATCCCGCATCGTAGCCCTGCTCAACCAGGCTGCGAGCGGCATTTAATCGGGTTGGTTATGATCCGCATCAAATTATTGATCCAGAACCGGCGGGGGGACGAGTTCGCCCAAACAGCCATTGTCCTTCCGGTGATCGTCCTGATGACCATGGCACTGTTTAACCTGGCCATTGCCGGGTTTGCCAGTGTCAATGCTTCCAATGGCGCCAATTATGGGGCGCGCATTGGTAGTGTGACCCAGCAGGGAGCAGCTTCCGCCGCAGGTTCGGGAGCCATGCAGTCGGTCGCCAATGCACCGGTCGGTGAGTATGCTGTCTCGGTGTCTGGAGGCGGATTTCCGGGTGCAACCATTCGTGTCACTGTGCAGTGGGAAGTACCAAACTATTTTTCCCCGCTCATGGCCTTTTTCAGTGGAAGTTCCACAGATCTGAACGGGGCAACAACGGCCACCTTTCGGCAGGAGGGCTGGTAAATGCTCAGATCACTGATGGTTCTGCTGCGAAATCGCAAGGCTGACATGATGGCCTGGACCGCATTACTGGTCATCTTCCTGGCTCTACCATTGGCCAGCCTGACAGTGGATATTGTGCGCGGGTTGTACGTCCGTACCCACCTGCAGACCGCCTCGGATGCCGCCTGCCAGGCAGCCGCAGACGCCCTGGATGTGGCTACCTTCCGCAATACTGGTCAGCGCAGAATAAACACCGGCTTAGGGCGCGCCCAGGCTGGAGCGGTTTTTGCGGCCACTTTGCAAGATGCCGGAAGGGTTGGCTACACCCCAGCTCTGGCAGTCGGTTTTCCCAGTGCGACCGTGGCCTTCTGCCGGGCAACAGCCTCGGTCAGACGTTTCCTGCCCCTGACGCCGTCCATGACAGCAGTAGTCGAAACCACATCAGAAATGCGCACGCAGGTTCAGGGACCTTAAATTGGCTTTCAGCCAACCAGAGGAGCAAGGATGCAAATCGAGATCGATCTAAGGGACAAGAATACAAGTGCGGTTGCACTTTTGACTGCCCTGGTTGTGATCCTGGTCTTGCTTGGCATTCTCGGCAAAGCGGTCACACCGGTTTCAGCCAGCGGTGCCCCCCGCCTGCTGACCTGGAACGCCTGGCAATTCTTCAAAGCGGAAAAATTATATGCTTCTGAACTTGAGACCCTGCGCCTGGATGCAGAACGCCTGGCCGAAGCCATCAACCAATCACCCGACCCGGTTGCCTGCCAGATCCTGGCTGGACAGGTGCTGCGTCATACTTCTGACGGTGTGACAGCCCTGTCGGCTGCCCGCCTGGCACTGGCTCTGGCTGCCGACGACCTGCAAGCCTGGTCGATCGGTGTGCTGCCACGTGACAGCGCCATGACATCCCTGCTCTCGGCTGTGAACCTTTTGAAATAATATGGACACCTCCACCTGGACAACCATGACAACCACCGCCCTGCCCGTTGAAAGGGATCGCGCTTATGAAGACATGCTGCTGGCAGAACGCAGGCTGCGCTCGGCTTCGGAGCAGGTCGCCCGTGATCTGCACCAGGTGCTGTTGGAACTGGCCATCCGCTTCAATGGTATCCACCTGGAGGAATTGCGGCGCACGAACCCGGCGGTACCTGCCCACTGGAGCAGCACGGATTGGAAGGATTTCTTCGCAGGTGTTGAACAGGTCGTAAAGACACCCGGATGGGGGCAGGACCAGCAGCGGGAAGAGGAACTCGCGAAACAGATAACTATGCTCCAGCGCAGGATCGTCGAGCTGGAATCCCAGTCCGTCGAACCTATTGTTGCACCGGTCCAAACCAGCAGCCCGCCTGCAGAGATTACCATTCCGATATCTGTGCCATCTGATCAGGAGTTGACAGCTTCGACTTCTGCCCTTTTCCTGGATCTTCAAACCATCCAGCCCTCCTTTCCAAAGACCTGCCCGTCAGAATTCCGGAGGAGACTGGACGGCAATGGCAGAACCGGCGTGGATCTCACCAAAGCCTATCAGCGTTATTGGATCGCCCTGTACCTGATCGGGCGTTGGCGGATCAGTTCGATGTTCGAGATCGACGACATCCAGGCCCGGCTGGCCGGTCTTTCAGCCAGTTCAGGATCCTTGCGACGTATCCTCGATAACCTGCTCGAGAGTAATTTCCTGATCAGTGAAAAACTTTCATTATCATCCCCGCGCTCATCCTTGAAGATCATTCGCCTGACACCGGATGGCGGGCGGTTGTTCAAGATCCTGTTCGGCCTCGACCCGCAGGAGAATAACTGGGAGCGGCTGATCCGGCTGCACGAGGGAGATCGCTTCCCAAACCACACGCTAGCGGTGCTGATCTTCGCCTTGCATGCCCGCAAACGAGGCTGGGCAACACAAGTTCTGCCGCCAGTGGAAAGCCCGGCCGCACCCGATTTGCTGGTGCAACGCGGTGATCAGAAGTACTTCGTTGAAGTGGAATTGGGTCAGCGCGAGAAACCGAACAAGTGGCGCAACCTGGCTGAACTGAATGATGGCAAGATAAGCCTATGCGCAGCCACACCCGAGACACGCAAACGCCTGGTTGGGGACTGCCGCCTGGACAAGTTAAATGGCATCGCCACCGACCTGGAAACCCTGGTCAAGACCAAGTTTCAGACCATCAGCGAAGAGACACCGCTCTGGCTGGAGGAATGGTAGCCCCAGTGTAAGGGTACTGGCCGGTGTGAGTCCATCTGCACGGACAGGTTGACTGACACGGGCCACCAGCCCGGACAAAGCGCGAACCTTAATAATTTTATACGCCGAGACGGAATCCTTCGTCAAAGCGCACACTGCTGGCGGCTTGATGCCTTATCAGCAACCCCATACACAGATGGGCGCAATCTCATTCCCTGCGTCCCCTGTGCCGGGACGCGCTATTACACGGAGGTATTCCAAATGGACATTAACGATATCAAAACCCTGACCGGCCTGACTCTGGCCGAAGTGGCAGCCAAACTGGACGAAGAGCTTCCAGCCGATGCCTACAAAGCCGTCCCCTGTGGTGCGGACCTGACAGATATTGACCCGAATCACATGCGCCGGGTGCTGAACGAGGTCTTTGGCCTGTGCGGATATGGCTGGGGCTATTCTTTTAACCCGGACGATATGGAAGTCCGCACAGAGACCCGCAAGACCCAGAGCGGATCCCGGGAAGTGGTCATGGCAAATCTGAAGCACCTGCGTTTCTGGTACCGGATCAACCTGGCCGCAGAAGCGATCACCTGCGAGGTGGATGCTTCCGGAGGCAGTGACAACAGCAACGCGGCCTACGCCATGAAGGGAGCCATTACCAATGCCATCGGCAATGCGGTCAGCAACATCGGTTTCCAGGAGAGCGTTTACCTGGGCAAACGCTCACACAGAACCGTCGGGAAGAAACCCGCCACCAAGTCTGCCGCTCCAGCCCAGAAACCGGTCCCGGCTCCCAAAGCCAGTGTCCCTGCCCGGCAGCCGGAGGATGAGATCGAAGAGATCGAGCCCGAGGTTGCATCTCCCGTTGATAGCGATCCGGCCGACTTCACGATCAGCCTGGGCCAGCGCAAAGGCCAACGCCTGGGTGACCAGCCGTTCAGTGTCATCGAGTGGTACGCCACCCAGATGGCTACCAGCGGAGATGCTGGCAAAGAAGCTTTGAAGCGGGCTGCTGCTGAATACGTATCCCTGCACGCCAACGGCAGTACTCCACGTCCCACCGCTGCCTAGTCTCGGCACAAACAATCGGTTCTGCGCACACCTTTCAGGGAGGCAACCGTCTCCCTGATCTGACACTTCCCTGGTGGCTGCCCTGGTAGATCCTGGCCAGGCTGGCTACCGATAACGAATATTGCACCTTACCAACTTAAACCATGAGTCTATCTACGGGTATCTTTCGATACCTAATTATCCCTATCACTGGAGTATTTTATGACCAGGAATGTAAACCTCACTCAACAGCGGCATTCCAATGAGCAATTCGACTTGAACGAAGCCAGCGTCGCTGGCGTGATCCAGAAATTATGGGGACGCGCCAGCGACGTGTATGCCCGCCTGCGCGTCTCTCGCAGCGGCCGGTTGGTTGAATCAGAGGATGCCGAATCTTCTTATGTAAACCTGCGTTTTGCGAATGGCAAAGTGGCAGGACAGGACCTTTCGCTGGGACCCGGAGACATTGTACGCGTCTCCGGTTACCTGACCCATACCGAGTACAACGAGACACTACGCAAGTTCCTGGAGGCGGCTGGCAAGCCAGGCTTTTTGAAGGACGTTCCAGAACAGGACCGTCCCGCCTGGCAAGCCATCACCTTCAAGCGCGTCAACACCATGTTCAACGTTATGGCTCTGGAATTCATTGAGAATAATGGAAAATCCACCGAACAGGATGCAACTGTGAACCGCACTGCCATCGAAGGGATCGTCGCCCGGCAATGGAAGCATAGTCAGGATCTCTACGTACGTCTGGCGGTCTATGACATGCACACCCCGGCTTCACCTGTACCCGGTAACTTTGGTCGCCCGCGCCGCAAGCCGCACTACCTGACAGTGGTGTTCCCTGCCGGAAAGACAACCGGCGGACGTCCGGTGACGGTCAGGATGAAAGACCGACTGCGAGTTACCGGTGAGCTGCAAGACCAGGGTTACCGGCTCAGCTTGCACGAAGCGCTGCTGCGCACCGGCAGCCAGGCGGTGGTGGACCTGATGCAGCGCCTGCCCAATGCCGAGCAGATGCAAGAGATCACAGCCCAGCAGGAATCGCTCCACATTCAGGCTTCGTCAGTGATCGTCTATTCGAACCACAAAACACGTTCTGATTAAAAATATTCTCCTGAGCGCGTACCCAAGCGCCTGTGCAGGTTCGAGACCTGCCAGGAGAACTCAGGCTACCCAGCCTGAAAAGCTCCCCCTTTTTTCTCCTCCAAGCTATTTTCCCAAGGCTGTATGCGGTGGAAAGCCTTTCGCTCTCCGCGCATACTCCCGGCGGAACTGCCTGGAGGATAGGAGAGCGTTTGGAGAGGCCACCCGCCTCTCCATCTCCGCCCGGATGGTTTGCTTTTTTGCGGGTTCGATTCCCACACGGACGACCTGGGCAACCTTCCCATTTTTTCTCGCCGATTTACTGCCAACATGGGACACATGGCTCCTCTCCAGGCTGGAGAAAAAACCAAATGAGAAGCGTTGCGCTGGATTGGCTATCCGCCTATCCTTGAGTGAGCGGACCTGTCGGTGCACTCACTTTTGTTAGATTAAGTAGATTGGGATGGATTGGAATGTAACACTACTGATTTCTTCAAACCAGATTTGGTGTCTTAGGTTGGATTGTGGTCAGCTTCCATTGGTTAATTTCTAAATTCTTCGCCAAATTATGGCAATTACCTTTCTAAGGTATTTGCCATAACTCCATCGGTGTCTTGATGCACGCCGTATTCTCAGGATCCTTAAAAGTCTGGAAAAACTCATCGACAGTCATACCAGTAGCGTCTTCTATTGGCAAGGAGACAGGCGCAGCCTCGATTTCACCAAGGAATGGAACGTTATTATGATGTTTGAGAAATGCTGTTAATTCTTCAATACGAGCTTTCACAGGGCAGCCATCGTAGTAATTTCCTGCAGTCTCACGTGGCATATAATAAATTATCCAGAAATCTTGCTGCTGGTAATAGAGGATCAGCTCTACATACCTAAAAACCCCAATTAACATGGGATCATCGTCTTGAGTGTAAACATATAATAGTGCCTGGGTTGGAGAGCCATAGTTCGTCAGTATCTGTGGCAGCATATAATAGTTGAATAATTTGTTGTAAGTTGGATTGCCATAGGTATCCTCAAAGCGTATATCTCCAATAACTGGGACTTCGAAATAGGGCCACGTTTTGAAATGCAAGCGATCTAGTTTGGAAGGATCTAAATACAAATCTATTCTCATCTTCAAATTGTCTTCACTCAAAATAGCCGTCAATCTATTCTCGATAGGTACGCTGCTAATATTAACATCAGCCGTCTTATACTCACCAAACTGAGCGAAGAAAGGGTGGATTGTCTGGCCTGTCCAACCACCTGAAGATAAACTCCAGACACATGGCAATCGGCAATTTCCATTATTTGCAAGAAGACGCTCGATTACCTGCCTGGCGTCAACCGCAGATAATGTAGATTGCTGGGTGGGAGAGGATGCAATCGCGGTCAGGGACACTGTGGGGTTGGTTTGTGTTACCGTGGGCAATATTGATGTTTTGGTGCTGGTAGAGACCTGGGTTATAACATTAAGCGTCGAGCAACCAGTCACTATAAATAGGATTAATGTGAGGACTTTGACAACCAAGGAAATTTTATAGATACTATGTTTCATATGAAGCTCCTTTATTGACCCGGATTGGATATCCAATCAGTCATGGCTACCGTGAATACATCAAGGCTTGTGTGATCTGCTCCACCTCCATATGAATTGTAAGTCCAACCCAGGAATAGATCTGCAAAATATTCATTTCCTAAATTATTGTCCATACGCTGATTCCACATATAATCATAAGTAGCATCACCCTGTATCCCAGGCCCATTTGCAAAAGTATCTCTATTTTGAAGTAACCAAGGAACGCCACCGTTATATGGGCTGCCCTTTGGGTAAATGGTAGTATCTGTTACCGGATCCCACTTTGTCCACCTACTTGCAAAAGCATGGCCAAGTTCATGAACGACATTGTTCCTGAACATAATATTATCTGACCACTGAGCGCCATTGAAATTAATCAAATGAGAATTAGAAGTACATCCACCTTTCCCTATTCCAGAACATGTATCTGACAATCCATCAACCCCGCTCGTACCCCATAAGATTACAAGAGGATCGGTTGTTGTTGTACCATACGTAGCTTTAAAAGCTTCCGTTGCAGTACTATTGGTGTTTGCGCCCATCCGTATCCCCACATCAACAACACCAGACACTATTGCGTTCATTAGTCTAGATTCAAAATTACCAACCAACCTAACTCCGAATCTGATCAGAACTGCAGCTGCCGTGAGCTTTACTCCGCACTGTTCCCCATCAATACAAGCAATGTGTCCAGTAGGATCAATATAAATTATTGGGCTGTTATTTGCATACGCATACCTGTCATACGCCTGCGTATTCCCCGCTCCCGGCACAATGCTATCCGGCGAAACGAATCTGCCTAACGAAGGATCGAAAAAACGAGACACATAAAAATACAACCCGATCTCGGCTTCCTGGCGCTGGCCTGTGTAAAGATAGTCTGTGGCGGCCGTGCCGGAGCGCAATTCTCCAAAAGCAGTGTACTTCAGGCTGCTGAGCAGGTTTCCCGAGGCGTCAACTGTCAGACTGGTGCTGCTTAAATGGTCAGCGATCAGCCATGTTAAGGTACCATTTTCGCGCATGGCGATGCGGATTGTGCCCGCAAAGTAGGTCTTGCGTTCGTTCTGCTCGCTGCCGCGCACTTTCTTCTCGTAGTACGAGCCAACATAGTATGTGGTCACTTCGCCGATGACGGACTTGACCATGTTGCCCCTCTCGCTGCGCTCGGGGATGCAAAGACCGCGACCATCACCATCATAAGTATACGTCACTTCGTTATTTTGCGGGGTGGTTGTGGCTACCTGCCTGCGCTTGAGTGAGCGGACCTGTCGGTGCACTCACTTTGTTTAAAATGGTGAAGAGGAAATTGGTAATTAATATTGCATTGATACATTTACATTAAGACATATTATCAAAATTTGGAGTGGATTAACTTCCCATTTTTGTCCTTCATACACTCCTCTTCACAAATGAATACTGACAGGTTCATCATTCACTTATTCAATTTTCATCCAAAAAGAAAAAGCCTTGGATTCAGACGAAGCTATCCAAAAATCAATGGTTTTAGATTTTTCCATCGAGTAAAAATGCAAATTGTAAAAGAAAGAAAATGAATCATATCCGATAGGAGGTTTTGTAATTACTTCAGTACTTGGTAATATTTGATAATATGCAAGGTATTTTCCATCAAGAGACCATCGAAGAGTTCCTTCCGATTGTATATCAGGAGTATTTGTGATATTTATCAATTCGCTCTTTTCGAAAGAGTATATAAATGCATCCCTGTATTGACCAAGGTCAGTCTTATTGTAAAAAGCTGAAAATGCCATATTTTTACCATTTGGTGACCAATCCAGGTTAAATATCTCGATATCATTAATCCCAGTCAATGTCCGGGTATCAAATAATATCTGGGGGGAATCCGTGGAATCCATGTCAATTAAACATGGACCGTATTGATTTCCAATCGTACATGCGTAATTAAATTTCCCGTCTGGTGACCAGGATACATTTTTATATCCGAATAAATATTTACTACTTGTACCACAGGTAACCGAATCTAAGATACAGGAGGAATTAAATATATAGATATTGGCTTCCCTGAAATAAACAGGGCTTGTGACTAAACCAGTGAACAAAACCCAGTTTCCATCTGGAGAAAACCATGGGGCTAGTCCTCCATCTTGAAAGTTGTCATCAGGTCCAATTAATTTAGTTGTTAATTCTTTATCCAGAGAAATGGCATAAATTTCATACTGATTAAATTCGGGCATGTTAAATTCATTCAACAATCCCGTGTAAAGTAATGTCTTTCCATCCGGAGACCACTCAAAATCAAGAAAATAGAACACACCAGGGTTTGGATACGTTGTTAATTGACCTTTAGCCAAGTCATAAATCCCCACTTGATTATCCCAGGTCACAAATGCAACCCGATTGCCATCCGGGGATAGATCTGCCACATCAGATGGAGAATGATAAGACATCAAAAAAATGGGGGGCTCATCATCCAGACTTTGCACATAAAAATAATTATCCTGCCAGTAAACAACGTAATCTCCTGGCTTCATAAAATGGCGTAGGTCACGAAATATAGTAAGTGCTGTAGTTTCTGTGACTGTGTAAGTTAGCACATTCGTTACTTCTGGAGTTTTTGTTGGGGGAGTCTCCTCATAATAAATTGTTTTAGTTGGTTGGTTCTTTATTGGTTGGGCACAACTCATAAGGAGGCAGATCACCAGTAGACCTAAAAAATCATAAAAATACACCTTCTTATTTATAAAAAAAGGGTGATTGTTTTGGTTATGTGAAATCATAATTCTATCTCCAATTATGAACTATAATTTTTTTAAGGGTGTATAAATCCACTCAGCCAAGAAGAATGGGTTTCTGAATAGGAATATTTTTCATTTTCAAATATTGCCTGTTCATATATAATCCCCATATTGTCATATAAGAAATCCCAGCCGTAATTCTTATTCTTTCCAGTGCCTGGATTAAATATCGTTACAGTTGTTTGATTTGTAATTAGATTTATTGTGATTTTAGTCATTAGTATGAAATGACGGGTACCTCCAACGTAGGAGGTATTACGATTAGTATTATCCTTCAGCATCATAGTTTGTTTTGTATCTGTAAGAAGGTTACCACTGGAATCTGACCAAGCATATAATATTGGGTAATAACCTTCACTCATTTTTGAGAATAAATACAGAAGGGTTTTGTCCTTTCTTTCACCTAAATATTTATAAAAGAAATCCCATCCAATCTCTTTTGCTATCGCAGATAATCCATTGATGGTTAACCAGTTTGTGGATAAGCCAGCTTCATGCCACCTTTGAAGTAATCCCTCTATTGTCCCTTGGCTGGGATCGACCCCCAATAAAGCAGACCCAATGCAAAAAGAACCGCATTGCCCATTGGATTTGCCGTCCGTAACAGGATAATCAAATTGTGATCCAACATTCGCATTTGGAAGAGAAACAACCGCTACTATCTTGACCGGTCTGAAGCACTGTTCTCCATCCCTGCAGGCGATATGCCCAGTGGGATCGATAAAAATAATTGGATTGTTGTTTGCGTACGCATACCTGTCATACGCCTGTGGGTCCCCCGCCCCTGGTACGATGCTATCCGGCGAAACGAATCTGCCTAACGAAGGATCGTAAAAACGAGACACGTAAAAATACAATCCGATCTCGGCTTCCTGGCGCTGGCCTGTGTAAAGTTGATCCGTGGCGGCCGTGCCGGAGCGCAATTCTCCAAAAGCAGTGTACTTCAGGCTGCTGAGCAGGGTTCCCGAGGCATCAACTGTGACACTGGTGCTGCCCAGGTGATCTGCGATTAGCCATGTTAAGGTGCCATTCTCGCGCACTGCTATGCGGGTTGTGCCCGCAAAGTAGGTCTTGCGTTCGTTCTGCTCGCTGCCGCGCACTTTCTTCTCGTAGTACGAGCCAACATAGTATGTGGTCACTTCGCCGATGACGGACTTGACCATGTTCCCATCACCATCATAAGTATACGTCACTTCTCCGTTCTGCGGGGTGCCGGTGGCAGTAGGTGTGGCAGTGGTAGTGGCTGTGGAGGTTTCGGTTGGTGTCGCGCTTGAGGTGGCTTCAGGCGTGGAAGTATCCTGCGGGGTGGCGCTGGGCGTGGCTGACTGCTGGTAGGTTGCGCTGGGCGTGGGTGTGAAGGTTGGGGTGTGGGATGGGGTCGGGGAATTATTAGGTGTGGCTGTATTTGCATTAGTGGCAGTCGCTGTTCCCGTGGGTGTGGCAGTGGGTTGCGGTGCAGGTTTGATGGCTACAGCTCCCAGGATGATGTCATTGGATGAAAAAACATAGCAGGCATAAGTTAGTGTTCCAATGGCAATTTGGTAACCACTTGCCATTTTGTTGGTCATGGAGATCTGCCCGGCAGTCTGTCCACAATCGTAACTAAGGCTTGTGGATGTGTTTTTTAGCCCCAAGACATCAATCACAATGTCGTCGGCTTCAGTCGTCAGGTATTTGCTGTAACTGGTTTTGCCATTTCCACTTCGATAACCACTGCTGCGGATTGGGCTGGTCAGGTCTGTACCGGATAGGAAATAGCAACTCCAAGCCGCCCCATTGGGGGAGGTTGAGAACCCGGTCAGGTTAATGGTTTGGGTCCCTGTCGGAGGTTGATTCTTGGAATAGATGCGTAATTTGCGATCGTATTCATCCCCGTCAACATCCAGAGTAAGTGCCTGTCCGCCAACTGTGTAAGCGCTTGGCAAGGTATGGTTCGAGCCGCCTTCAACCACGATCAGCAGGCTGGTCTCCGTTGGAATATCCACCGAAGCACTGGCGGTGGTATAGAGCCCGCACTGCCCGATCACCTGGGCTGTTGTCCCTGGTATTGATGTCGATGATGGGGTATATGTGTGTGTTGGTGTCGCCATGGGTGTATGGGTGTAGACTGGCGTAGCCGTGGGTGTATTGGTTTGAGTTTGGGTTGGTGTTGCCGTGGTCTGAGATGCTGACTTGATGGCTACAGAAGCTAGGGTGATGTCATTAGACGAAAAAGTGTAGCAAGAGTTGGTGGATGTTCCGCTTGCAGTCATATATCCAGTTGCCATCTTACTTGTCAAGGAAATCTGCCCGGCAGTTTGTCCGCAATTATAACCAAGGTTGGTTGTTGTAAACCTTAATCCCAAAACATCGATAACGATATCATTAATTTCAGAAACCCGGGCGATGCTGTAACTGGTTTGGCTGGAAGCGCTTTGATAGCTGCTGCTCCGGATCGGGTTGCTGGTATCGGTTCCGGACAGGAAATAACAACTCCAGGCTCCACCATTGGGGGAAGTAGTAAACCCTGTCAAGTTAATGGTTTGGGTCCCTGTTGGGGGAAGATTACGGGAATAGATTCGTACATTACGGGTGATTACATTACCGTTGACCACCAAAGTTAGTGCCTGACCTCCTACTGTATAAGCAGTCGGCAAGTCATGGTTTGAGCCGCCCTCAACCACGATCAGCAGGCTGGTCCCGGTTGGAATATCCACCGAAGCACTGGCGGTGGTGTAGAGCCCGCACTGCCCGATCACCTGGGCTGTCTCTGGTGTTGTAGTCGAGGTCGGAGTATTGGTCTGCGTCTGTGTTTGTGTAGCTGTGGGGGTATGGGTATAGACTGGTGTAACCGTAGGCGTGGTAAGTGGCTGCCAGTTCAAGGTTTCGCTGGCGAATGGTTGATCGGATTGCACCTGAACCAGTTGATTGGCGGCATCGTACGTTAAGGCAAGCTCATTTGTGCCGATCACCCGCCCGGTCTGGTTGCCATTAAGATCATAGGTATAGCTGTTTCCATTCGAGAGAGAAGCAACCGCATGCGGGTGAACGCTATCGTAGGTGTAATTCAGCCCGGTTTTGCTGGCCAGGTTGCCGGTTGTGTTGGAATAACCAAAGGTTTCGCTGTGTACGGTCGTGCCGCCATTGGTTACGGTCATGGCAGTCAAACGGCTGAGCGAGTCATAACTGAATGTGGAGGTCTCGCTGTTAACCGGATCATTGATCTGGGTGATATTGCCGCGCGAATCATAACTGTAGCCCAGGTTTTGCAAGGTTGCGCTGCTGCTGTTGGTGACAGTCATATTGTTAAGCCTGCCACCGTTCACACTGCTGGACCAGGCATAATAAGAGAAGTTCTTTTGCAACAGGTTGCTGCTGCCCAGATTCATCTGGGTCATACGTCCGGCTTCATCATATTTTGTAGAAGCCAGATAGGTGAAGCTCTGGTCATTGGTGAGTGCATTCAGGGCACCCTGGCTGTTATAGTCATAGTTCAGCACTTCGCCATCCGGGTAGGTCATGGTCACAGGCTGATCAGCGCTGTTATACGTCCAGGAGGTGATGAAAGGATTGCCGCTGATGGTCTTAACCTCACTCAGGGTGCGGCCACGCGCATCGAAAGTCCAGGCCGTGGAACCGGACCCATCCGTCATGCCGCTGCGATGGCCTTTGCCATAGGCGCCGACATCAAAAGTATAAGAAATGGACGGGGTGGCACTGCACGAACCACTGAAGGTTTTACCGGTCAAACGATTGAGGGCATCATAATCCAGGCTGGTCACACACGTGCGCGCATCAGTCTGGCTGATCAGGCTGCCCAGCGCATTATAGGTGTAGGTCCAATCGCCCATGTCGGGGTCATCCATGGAGATCTTGCGCCCGGCTTGATCGTAGGTCAGGCTGGTGGTGAGGTGCGATCCCACAGTTCCCTTCTCCACAGAAGTCAACAGATCACGCGTGTTGTAGTAGTAAGCCAGGTCTGCATCCGTGGCAGCATCCACGCTGGTCACCCGTCCCCACACATCCTTGAGGGTGGTGGTCACATTCTGAGCTGGATCGGTAACACTGCTCGACAAACCATTGTATGCATAAGCGCTGACATTGGCATTGGGTTCAGTGACCGCTAACGGGCGGCTCACCAGGTCGTAGGTGGTTTGCGTCAAGGCTTGTGTAAAAGTCTGCGCCTGGAAAGTGGGGAAAGCGTCGTAATCGATCATATATGGCACGGTTTCTTTGTTCTTTCTACCCAGGCTGTCAAACTGCGAGTCAACCACCACGTTCTTTTGCACACCGTTCACCAGTGCACCGACCGATTGGGTCTGAATTTGCATGCCCAGCCCATTATAAAAGCGGCTGAGACGGATGGAGGCTCCCGAATTGTCTACTTTCTGGTTGAGGTCGACCTGGAAGGGAATGCTGGTATCGTAATAGGTGATGCCGAGCGTCGGGGAAGAATCGCTGTCACCCGGGGCAACCACCTTGACCATTCGACCAAAAACATCATACTGGGCAGAAGTGGTCACATTGTTGGCATCCGTTATGCTGACCGGCAGCCCGATGATATAGTTATAAGCTGTTTGAGTGGTCTGGCTTAACTCGTTGGTTTGTGAGATCGGGTAGGTATTATAAGTCGTGTCGTAGGTAGTGGTTGTGCTGCTTGCTCCAACTGTTGGGGCTGAACTTACCGTTCCATAGCCCGTATAAGTGGTTACTGCGGATTGATTGCCGTAAGCGTCATATCCATTGGTCACTTGCGAATAGCTCGAACCGGTTACCCAGGTACGGGCCGCAGTTAATTTTCCAACACTTGGAGCAGTGCTGAAGGTCGAAGCATTATCATAGAGCGCCAGGCTTTCGGTGGTCTTACCGGTCTCATTGGTAAAATCGCAGCCGCTGGCACAGTCCAGTGTCAGTGTGCGTGCAGGCAGCCTGGTAAGATGAGCGCTGCTGTTGGGTACAAAGACCGTCTTGGTGGCGCGGTAATCCACCCACTGGCTGCCATCCCATGCAGACTCAACCACCCGGGTCAGGTTGCCGTATTGCCCTCCACCCTGGTCGGCAGTATTGTAATCATAGGTGGTACGCGTGCCAGAAAACGAGTAATCCTTATCAAATAAGCGCGAAATGCTCGAGTTTACATAAACCCGGTTGACCTGCAGATCATAAAAATTCATCAATCCAGTACTGGCAATATTCGGAATGGTTGTTGTGGTGGTATCGGTGTCATACAGCACACTGGTGGAGTAACTTGTCTCCGTTTCGGAATAAGGTACGCCCTCCAGATAGGTATCCAGGTAGACCGTGCCGTTGTAGGTCTTCTGTCGAAATCTCCAGGTTGTGTTACCGTTCAGAGTATTGGAGCTTGATTCTCCATAATTTTGCGGGTTGATCTTCTCCCACACCCGGATTTGGAAATCATCATCGGCATCTACAAAGATCATCACCATGTACCAGGTATCCAACTTAAAAGCTGATTCTGATATCAGTGTAGTGGAATCGGTGGTGGTTCCACCAACTGAGGTGCGCATTTGCACCACTTTTTGGGTTCCGCTAATCTTCTCAACCAACCCGAAAAAGTCACCTGAACTGTTGGTAATTCCCAGTTCATTTTGCACATTGTCGCCGGTTGCATAGAACTGGGCAACCATGACATCACCGTCATCAAGCGTGTAACTGGCACGGTTCACCACAGAGGTCCAATCCGCCCCAGGGTTCGTGTTCATCAGGGCGCCATCACCATTCTTATTTCGGATATCTTGGCGGGTGGTCTGGTGGCTGTAATTCCAGTTGGTGGTACTCAATACGTCAAAGCCATCATACAGATCTTGCGAGCTGGTTAGGGTCCGATACGGACTACCAGAGAGAATGTCATTCTGATAAAACCAGGTTGTGTTGAGCAATCCGTCCGGGTTTTTTACCATCGACATGGCGTTCCCGCGGTAATCCCGCATGGTAGGCACATAATATTTACTCATATCCGTCGATTTGTTTGCTACTTCAGAATGGATGGTATCGTTTGCGGTCGGTTCATCGTAATTATAGGTATAGGTTGCTGTTCTTCCAGTCACAGTATCTTCAACGGTTTGGGTGGTGACCCGGTAATATAGCTGCATAAGTGCAAAATCGATCTTCTGAACATAACAGTTATCACACTCGATGATCAGTTTGGTAGCATTTGGATTGAATAACACAGGCATTTCACCTACAAATTCCTGTTGCACAAAAGCGGTTCCGACACCGGTCATACTTCCTTCGATATCCGGTCCGTTATATGGATCCGTGAATCCCCATAAAACACTGGTGACTGAATAAATGTTTCTGGCATTGATCACCATGCGATATTGTCCACCTGGTTTGACCATGTGCTGCGGGAACTCTCTCAAACCAACCCCGACTGAATCGGTGCGGCGATCGATTTGAAGCATATTCGCAGAGCATTTAACAAGGCCATACCCTCCTGACATGGTGTACCAGAGCGTACCAATTGTGGGAGTACACTCGTCTGTTCCAAAAACCGTGTATATATGGCGGATATCTTTATTGACATCATCCAGATATTGCCAGCGTTCATAATCAAAGGTAACCTTACCACCCTGGCTATTATTTACCTGGGTCAGATGCATATAGTCGGCATAGGAAAATGTGGTTGCAGGCAGAGCTGAGGCGCCATCTCCACTGAGTTCCTGCACCCCCACCAGGGTCGTGGTTTTACCACCTTTCGTCCATGTGAAAGGTGGGTAGATCTGGTTGGTTGTTCCGGCAGAATATGAAAGATCAAATTGCCGGATGTTGATCCAGTTTGAGCCACCGGTGTTCTGCTGAACGAGGATCTTATCCAGGCGTTGGTTTGAATAAAAAGTCTTCGAGTCCGAAGCTTCCCAGGCGCTTTGGTAATCCGTGCGGGTTTCTCGAATGAACTTGATCTGGTATTTCCCGTTGGGATAAGATATCGTATCTGGATACACCGCCACCTGGTTCACACAGGAACCGGACTTGGGCTGTTTGTAATAGGAATAAATGAGCGTGTTTCCGAATTTATCGGTGGCGGCGGAAAGCGACCAGCGCCATGTAATTAATGTTGTACCTGTTAAGGTTGTGAGACAACTATTTTCTTTATCGGTTTTAGCCTGATCATCAAAATGATAATGCGTCCCCGCCTGGTCCCATACCGTCCAATTGCCGGTGGAAGAATCAAACTCGATCGTATAGTAATTGATATCCCTGGTGGCGTAACGGGTGATCGTGCCGGACACCTCAATGGGTAACAACTGGGTGCTAGTACCATTAAGCATTAACGAGAAAGTATCATCGTCTGTATCACTGTTGGTGGAGTGCATATTGCGCTCGATATAGCCGGTATCCAGAGACCATCCCATGCCGACCCACGAAGATTGTGTGAAGGCTGTCGAGTTGTCGATAACCTGGCTGTTATAGTTCAATGAAAAACCGGGCTGAAAACCTCCCGGGGCTGGCGGTGTCCAGAAGGACATGTTGTAAGTTCCCGCGCCAGTGTAAGAAGAGACTTGTGCGCCATCTACAGTGGGTGTGCGGGCTCCCTGCCATGAATTAGCTTTGTAATCGAAAACGGTTAGATGGTCGACCTTGGCTGTTAATTCATGCGTTGTCTTGTTCACCGTGGTAGGAATCGGCCACCAATCCAGGGTATCTTCATCAAAATAAAATAAGGACAAATCGTCTTCCGTCCAACCAAAAATATTCTCAGGGTCATAGCGGACGGTCAGTGTATATTTATCTTTGAAGCTGGAGATATTCGTTTTTGTATTCTCCCCTACTGCCAATATTTCAACCGGGAGGCCGCTGAGAGAATATCCACGAACATTAGAAGGTCCTGGATCGCGCACATCTATCAGGAGGTTTTCGCTGATAGCGGAAGCCGGGATATCAATCCTAACTTTTCCGCCATTAGCAATGATGGTTGTGGCTTTTCCAATTTCTGCGGTGTAATGCGCCTGGTCGAGCAATACCGAGTTGGCATTGAGTTGTTCCTTGCCAGCCATCAATTTTACATCAATCAGAAATGGTAATTCAATGTTCGGTGAAATGTTGAAGGTCAGGCTTCCTTTTTCGCTGGTCAATGGAATTGTGAACACCATCCCGTACTTGGTCGCTATACTAGCTACTGAAGTTTCAGGTATAACACCGGTTGGCAGATCAAAAACGAGCGAGAGATCTGACCGCTCCTGGATCGTCTTCCAGGAATCAATGCTCCAATCCAGATTCATCATCTCTCCTGGTTTGATCAATTGTGGAGAGGCTTTCAACTTAATAGTCACTTGGGGAATTATTTTTTCATTTGCACTTGTTGCTTTTAATTGATCCGAAAAGTTGGGGGCAGAGTTGGGAATATTTGCAAGCTCAGAAGATGCGAATTCAATTGAAATCGTTTGGCTTGGAGAAATGGCTTTTCCCGATGAAAATGGAGATCCAGCCTGCAGTACCAATGTGGTAATTAATATGATGCTAAAAAAGCTATTCATAATTTCCTCTTTAATTGAATGCGATCTTCTGTACGATGAAGTCCTCTGCCATTAATAAAATATTTTTTTAGGTTTAACTTAGGGTAGATCGAATGGCTGGTTTGCAGGGTTCGCTGGTCTGATAACGGCTAATAACAAAAAACTGACCATGTAAACTCGAAAAAAGCCGAGGTAAACAGGCCAGAATTACGGATCATACGCTGGAATATGAACATTTCACCCTCTCAGAAATGCTATTTTTTGACCAGGTGGTTTTGTGGCATTTTCACGCCCCCTGGGAGCACCAACACATACTGGTATTAGAATACTCAAACAGGTATTCAGATACAAGTAACGATTGTCACATTTTCACATTTGTTCAGACAAGTGTAGGAAACAGAAGGTGATGTTTCCTCTTGTTATTTGTTCGCAAACTCATCCAACGCCTCTGCTGCTCGCTCTTTTTCCCTGGCTTTCGGGCTGCCATACTTCATGAAGATCAATGAGCAGAACCGGGATATCTACTGGGTATGCCGCGAAGCCCTAACGATGATCGATGTTGAATAATGGAAAAACAATAATTATGATTTATTAAATAATTGAGATTTATTTGTTTTTAACAGTAATTTATAAACCTGTGAACTAGCCAAAGACAAATATGTATAATTATTGAGCAAATTATGGATATGAGAGGTAAGTGTTGGCGCCGCATAGCTGTTTGTATTCTGCGTTATAGTTACCATTCCTGATATGGAAGTCAAAAGGTGATGGGAGGAAGCATAAATCTTATGTCGTTCCGATCGTTTACTGGAAAAATAAAACAAATTATCTTTTAAATTAGGATCAGCAGCCACCCCAAACACACCCTTAATACAGGCAGGTGTAGAAGAATATGCTTGGGAATTACTATATGCTGCCACGACAACTTGATTCTGGCGGATTATCTTTGCAATTAGAGGTCGCATCTTCATGTAATCGCTTATAAAGGATGAACCAATACTCATGTGAATAATTGGAATCCTCGAATTCAAACACCATTCCAAGGCAGTAATTAGTTTGCTACAAGAAGAGGTTAATATTTCTTTATTGAATATACGAAGACTAGTTAGGTCCAAGATCAGGTTCGTTATAGTCTTGAACATCAATTCAACAATCTCCCAGCAGAGCGTGTTAAACCAATAAATCTTTGCCATCCAAAGGACAATAATTACTGATTTTTTATAATAACTTCTTCATAACTTCGCTACATGAATTTCTCAAGATTTCACAGAATGAATTGCTGCCTGCCAAGTTAAACATCGCTACTTTGAACCGTCTTACCCCCACCCCTCTCCCAAAACTCGTCTCTTTTCCTCTGCGGACAGAACATTAGCACAAGATTCCCAGTCCACACTTACCACCCTTGTATAACGGATCTCAAACGGATGTTCCTTGGGCAACGCATCAATTACGCGTTTCGCTTCTTCCTTTTCGCCCAGCGCCATTGCTACCCAGGCATCTTCCAAAACATCCGGAATCTGGCCAAACAGGCTGTGAATGTCCTGCAAACGACTGGAGAGAAGCTCATGGACCCGGTCTTCTACCGAGTCTTTGTATCGCATGTTGTAAACCATTACCTTATCATGCAATTGACCAATACGTTGAATCCTGCCTTTACGCTGCTCCAACCGGGTGGGATTCCAGGGTAGATCGAGGTTGATCAATGTAGCCAGCCGCTGAAGATTCAATCCCTCAGAAGCTGCATCAGTGCCGAGCATGAGACGCAGTTCGCCAGTTTTCACCCTAGCTTTGATCAACTCTCGGGATGTAGGTGTCCATTTCCCTGCAAGCATGACACCGGTTGTGGTCGGTCCAGAATACAAGGCGATCGGTTCTTCGGGAAAATCCCTGGTGAGCTGTTCAGCCAGCCATTGGATCGAATCCCGGTATTGACTGAAGATGATGCAGCCAAGGTCCAACCAGCCTCTTTTTTTCAACAAATCCAAAACCACCGCATACTTGGGATCGCGTTCCTTGTTCGCTTCCAGAGCAGCGACAAATTGTTCCAGTAATGAGCGTTCATGTTCGGTTAGAGTTTTCGAGTTATGATTTTCAATCTTAGGTGTATTCTCACTAGTCGATTCGTCTTCAGGTTCATCTTCTTCTTCAGCGATCACAGCGTCATCCCAACTAATGAGCATTCGTTTGGCAGTTTCCATTCCAGAAAAGATGGAGCTACCAACCCGACGCAGCAATAATGTCTTCAGAAAACCTGCTGCTTTCATGCGCTGCCCAAGGACTTCGCAGAATTCCTCCGCTTTGGCATAAGCCTCCCGCAAATAGGGGGGCAGTAGAATGGCATCCTTATCCCCCTCACCCAATAATTCCACTTTGATCGGTTGCAACAAAGGCTCATTGGTTTCAGGGTCGATTTGATGTTCAAGTTGGTCACGGGTACGTCGAACGATGCGTCTGATGAACGGATTATGTTCGCTCATCAGGTGTGGAAATAGGGACCGCAAGCGTGCCATGTCTGGTGGTCCGAACTTTGCGAAATGGTCACCAAAGACGACCGCCTGTTCATCCGGGATCCCTAATTTGCGGCGTAGGATCTCAAAATCCTTTCCCTCACTTCTCGGTGGCAAGGGGTTGCGAGTCCATTCCCATTTTTCATATTCTTCCACTGCTCGATGTCCACTGTTCATCACTAGATCCAGTGCTTCGGGGGCATTTTGCCAGTTACTCCATTTGTCTCCCATGACTGATTCATCACCCTGACTCAATATATCCAGCAGATCCCAGGCTTCTATCGGTCGCAACTGAACAGGTGTGGCTGTTGCTAACAATAAGCTGCGTGTTTTTTTGGAGATCTCACCCATGAATCTCAAAAGATTGTTGGGATCTGCGCTCTCATTGTCTCGATTGGCACCTAAATTCCGTCGTCGGGCACGGTGCGCTTCATCCAAAATAACGCAATCATAATTTGTTCTGAGAAGTGATGCTGAAGCATCTGTCACCCGGCTGATCAACCCACTTGAAATGATCCCCACTCTGCGGGGGCACTTAAGGATAGCCTCAACAGCGTAAACCGGATATTCAATTTTTCTTTCATCCACCCAACGACGACCGTTCCACACTGCAGAGGGCATGTCAAGCAGGTCGAGCATTTCATCCTGCCATTGCCAGATAAGTGTTTTGGGGCATATGATCAGGATAGGTTTATCCCCGGTCAAAGCGATGAGTTGGGCTGCCATGGCTAATTGAACCGTTTTACCCAATCCAACCTGATCTGCTAGGACAAAACGGGCTTTTTTCATTGGTCCGCGATGGGCCTCAAAAGCCAATTTGACAAAATATTTTTGATGTTGCCAGAGTCCGAATTCTTTTCGATAAACCGGAGTTTCAATGATGGCTGAAGCCGGATCCGGTTCTGTTTTTGTGTCTTCTGGATCCCAATCCCCAATATGATGGATCACCATGCGACGGGACAATCGGTCAATATCCTGAATAACAGCATCAGCAAGTTGGATCGCTTGCGGATGACCCCAGAGTGCATCAAATTCCTCTTGAACCCAATCTACAGCTGCAGTGGAACTATCTTCCCAGACCAGTTCGTAATTGAGCTTCCAGGCAGATTTGGATTCATTAACGCTGCCTAAAAAGCATGTTTTAGATGCGTCTGCCAAGGTTATAACCCCCGCTTTCCCATGCACCAATCCAAATGCTTCATCCGGTAGGACCCGCACTTCCAATTTTCCTGACGATAGGAATTCATACAAACGTTTAAAACGGTTGTGAACAATGGGACCAGATTCGTTATCCAGAAGCACTTCAGGTGACGACCCTGTCCATGACTTCCACAAAGCAATATTGGCCGCTTTAGCGGTTTGCACATCCATAGGATGTAAATTGGAGTTACAGACCACCCGGATCTTGCCAGATATGCTATCAATCTCCTCACCAACCAGTTCCAACAGGGAAGATGAGAAGTAACCGGCAATGCGATCATACGATCGAGCCCCTCTCAGGCGTTCTGCCAGAAAGGATCGATCTAGTTTTTTACTGCGGGAGGAATAGCGGTTAATTGTATTCATAATTATTTGACTTTCAGGCAATAAAGATGTAAAATACTATTATCAAATAAAACGGTTCGACCGTTTTACCCGCCACCGGCGAAAAGGTTGCCACGTGAGGTGACCTTCTCAAGACAACTTGAGATAGCCGGGGGTGTTTTATTTAACCTTCCTGCCACATATCAACAACTTTTTTGGCAAACATCCGGTAATAAGTGGAGTTATTTTCCCATACAGACAAGCGGATGGCACCTGCCACCATGTCTGCCAACTGCAAACCATCATCATGCTTTGAATTACTTGAAACAATTTTCTTGAAAGGGCGTTCACGTTGCTCTTGTTTGCAAACGCGGGTCAAATGAATGCGCAAAGATTTCAGGAAGCTATCCGGGGCGCTGTCAAGCACCAGGATATCATTGGCAATATCCAGCTCTGAAGCCCGCAATGTAAGGCGGGTTAGCAACTCCATTTCCAGATTTGTACTGGTCAAATTACGCAATTCTGGTGGCACGTTTGATTTCAGTAGAGCAACCGCCCGTACCCTGAACAAGAAAGGTTGAACAGCTTGAAAAAACAGTTCTTTTTGTCTGTCAGTAGACCTGTAAAAATGAAATTCAAAGTCTGGCACAAGGTGTAACTCACGCCTCAAACTCGCCAGCTCAGCAATGTGCTCACGATTAGCCACCTGCACCATGGCTATAACGTAATAAGGCGAGTTCTTGGAATTGCCTATCCCCGGATCACCGGATTCGTCCACGAAGAAATATTGGGTCATCCAGTCTTGTCCTCACACATGATCATTCCTGACCGCACCAGCCAAAAGAGCCGCCCCTTGCGCATCCTTCTGCCAGTGTTCCATCGAGCCAGAATGCCGCAATGCAGCCAGGTATTCCAGCACACCGGTGATCTTCTCTCGGTTGGACCAATAGGTATCCCGCAGCTCGGTGTGCAGGTAATCCAGGCCTGCGCGGGTATCTTCATTTTTGACTGTCAACCAGACCGTAAACAGGCATTGACGCACCAGGGAATCGGAAAAACTCTCACCAGCCGATCCAAATGTTCCCAAATTCTTTTTACCAAATTCGCTGGCACTCTTCAGGCGGGTTTCATTGGCTTTGCTGCTCTCGAGCAGGTCGGTATAGGCGTTTGCGCCGAAACCGCGCGCCAGTTCCTGGTAGACCCCGCTGCGGAACTCGCCATGGCTTTCCACTTCCAGCCCCTTGATGTAAAAGCGCTCCATGGATCCCAGGGTCTTCCAAAGCTCGGCATCCAGTCCCCTGGGGATGAGATGGTCACAGGCGATCTTGACCGCCCGGCGGATGAGGGCCTCGACCGCACCGACCTCGCCAGCCTTGCGCTCCCGCAGGATCTCTTTTTCAGGGTCGATCTCCTCGATGGGCTGGCCCGTCAGCACGCGTAGCGCCGCGGCATAGGCCGCCAATTGATAATCGGCATCCCCAAAGTTGGGGTCGCTGTCATCTTCCAGGCGGGTCATGCTGTCCAGTTGCCGGCGGACTTCATCCTCCACTTGATGGCTGATCTCATCCAGAAAGACAGATTCATTTTCTATTCGTTTTCGTAAAATCAATAGAACGGTGCCCTGGACGTAATTACCTTCCTTCAGGGCGGTAGGGATTTCAGTTGAAATTGTCCAAGCGGCTGTAACACGCAACCCTGCTGCCCATAGGATCATGGTCAGGTCTGCCCACACAGATGCGTCTTGATGAGTAAACATCACCAGTTGAAAACCGTTTTCCGGCATATTACCTGTCATCTGGCGGTAGCAATCCATCATGGCTTTCCTAAAATTATGATCGTTGCCTTTTACAGCCAGGGATCGCTTGGAGTCGGAGTACCAATCTGGGAACAGGCGCTGGATCCAGCGATCATACCAGGCCAGGAAGTATTCTGAGATCTCCTCATAATTAACTGCATCTGCATAAGGTGGATCAGTGATCCAGATATCATTTTGTATTTGGATCATTCTGGCATCTTGTACATTCACTTTATGGTTTGAACCAGTTGTTGAATTCGAAATATTTGCAAACCAGGTTGTATCCAGACTAAAGACACTTCTACTGGCATAAGTGCTCAACGTGTTGAGGGCTTGATTACTAAAGGTCTGTTCGGTTTTTTCATTAGCCGCGTTTGGATTCCACCGACAGAGCTTTGAAAACCAATCCGTGCATTTTCCCAGGCTGAGCAATGCTCCTGCTAAGCCAATGGTATCGTTCCTGACCAATTCCAGTTTTTCGCTGAAGAGACCCAATATCAATAATTGCCGTGGGGTAAATAAATGATGCCAATGCGTCCAACCTCGTTCGCGTTGCAAACGAGTAGTCTCTGATCCCGGTTCAATTCTACGGGAAGGAATAAACCCTTTATACTGCCATTCGATAAATCGTTCGTTTAATAGAGTAATGATTCTTTGTTCACGCTCTTGGTCATCCGCATTTGGCGCTCGGTAATGCTTTATCGCTTTCGTCTTGCTATTTTCCCCTTCGGCAAATTCCAACCAACGGATGCAATATAACCGTTCTTGAAAAACATCCGCGGGTCGGGGAGTAAAATCGGATTTTTCCCACTGGCGCAAGTTTTGTCGGATAATATCGATGGGAGTTGATCGATCACTTCCCGGTAAATAAACACGTGAATTTCGGATAGTTCCTCCAGCAGCAGCTTCAGCCAATTCCACTTCCGAAACACCCTGATGGATCTCGATCTCAAATCGTTTATTCTCCGGGTCAGGCACCAAGTGCGCAACCGTCTTGGTCTTTTTTCCGATAATGAGGGATGGAAGAAGTGGTATCTTCCAGCCGGTTTCTGGATCGGTCACCTCAACACAATAGAGAAAACCATCGGCACGCCAACCAAGGGAATTGGTTTCAATACCCCATTCAGCAACTTGCTTTGCAACTTCATCATAAACCAATCGGCGTGCTTTCTCAACCCGGTTGGCTGCTTCTTCTCCACCACCCACTAGATTAAGGGAAGCCCAGGTTAGAAAAGCAGCCACCGGATTTAGATCCGAGCCATAAGCATCACACCCCATGCGTGCAGCTTCAAAAGGAATGGAACCCCCTCCACAGAATGCGTCTCCCACCCGCGGGTGATGTCCAAAGCGGCGTTCACCCAATTCCTGCACCAGTTCAGACAAATTGGTCACCTGGGTTCCCAGATGAGTGTTGATCTCCTTCCAGGCTGCAGCAGAAGGACCTTCGATCTGTTCAGGGCGGTCGCAGTATCCCATTTTCTCGCTGTAAGGCAGGCGTTCAAATACAAAATGCTGGAGTTCTTCTTTTTCAGACTTATCCAGATTTCGTAAAGCTTCATTTTCACTCGAATTGAAAAATCGCTTTTGAATACTGGGAGGCAATTTTTGCAGTTCATCCATCAATCGTTCTTGAGGGATATTCTTACTTTTTCGTCGTTGCAACCCTTCTTTATCCATCGTGAGGAGTTTTAAGTAGATCTCACGGTCCATTTCCGGGTCGCTTGAGGCTGGCATTAATAAACCCAACAAAGCAGCCCGCACCAAGATGAGAGGTTTGCGCCCCCACCATTTGCCTAGCCCGGTCAGTGTCTGGCTTTGTTTGGCAGTTCTTTCCCGATAGCTTTCTATGGATACTTTTGCAACCGGGAACTGGGTTTCGATGAAGCAGGGGGCTTTCGCCAGAGGAGTTTCTTTCGAAGTGGTTTCTGTCATGACGGATCTGGTTCCTCTTTAGTTGTGTCAACTGGTAATTCTGGTGAGGATGATTCTGTAAAAAGGTTCCATTCTGGTCCGGAATCAGCTCTTTTAAAGTATTCGGGCAGCATGGTCTCAGCACTGCCATGCACCGGGTTCTCGGTCAAAGCGTAGCGCACCGCCTTGCGCCAGCCGCGACTACGGTCATTAACCCCATGCCCGGTGGCGGCAGCCGTCTGAGTGTACAACCACCAGCGCTCTTCCGGCACCAGGCCGTTCCAATTGACGATGGCTGTTTGTATAAGACCTGGGTCTGCTTCTTCAATGGCCCAGGCCAACAATACCAGTTCCTTGCCCAACTCTCGCCTTACCAGGTTGGACCCAACCCGCCAGTTACCGCTCTTTTTGCCCAGTCGTTTCAGGCGCAGATTGAACTGTGAGCGCACTTCATCAGCGATGGCATCCCATTTGAGGCGAGCCAGGATGACACGGATCTGGCCATCCTGCGCAGTTCCACTGGAGACGGGGCTTGAGCCGACCTCATCATCCCAGGTGAGGTGCTCGCTGATTTTGATGGGTGCAACACTCCCACTCGGGATGTCCACCAGGAAGTGGTGACGGCTTTCTGCAGGGTCAAAACCGAAGCTATTTTTGATTAAATTATTGAGAATTTCATTCATACCGGTAGTTTTTTTCTCTTTACTCTTAGATTTAGCTGAGGGTTGTCAGGAAATTATTAACTTTGCTTCACTTCGCCAGGTTTTAAGGTCGCCTTTACTTCTTCGACCCATTCCAACATATCTTGACCCAGATCAAAATGCAGCGCTGCTGCACCCAATTGTACCTGACCACTTCCCTGTAATTTTCGCAACACAGTCAGGCACTCTTCCACCAATTCTGGCGTGATCTGTTTTTCCTGGTAAGTGTTCATTTCAATCCATTCATTGTCACCACCTTCGCCCATGATGGTCACCTTGACCCCCGAGAAGACGGCCTTATATTTTTTAGCGCGCTCGATGGTCTCATAGGTTTCTTTGGTGCTTGGCAATTCGAAGGATCGTATCCATATTGCCGGGCGCATGGGATCCACCAAAATTGGAGTGTCAACACCTCCAGAGGGAACCTGGATGCGTTCCACTTGTGATGCCACTCCATCCCTTTCGGCGTATGCCAGCACCAGCAATGTGCCGGACTTGACAACAAAAGGTCCATCATAGGATGCTCCGGCCAACTTGGGATCTGAACCATCGGTAGAGTAGCATATTGGAGCTTGCGGTGCGGCCCGCAACTCGAGCATGCGATTGGTTCCACTCTGGAAGAAACGATATTTTATGGTGATGCGGTTCTTCCAGGGAGTTGCCTCGCCAGTCTCATGCACATGGGTTGAGTCTATGACCAGGAAGGAAGCTATCATTTCCGCAGTCTTTAACTCGGAACCATCCAGTTTTGCCGAGGCTGTTGATGCGGTTGCTCCAAAATCATAATAGATCGTATCCCCGTTGACAGCCGTAACCCTTAATGTTGCTTCGCCTGTATCAGCATCCCGCGATTTCTCCTGTACTTCAGCACGGGTCTTGGGTTGGGGGAAAGGACCTTTATCTATAAAGCCGCCATTCTCACGCCAGATATCCTTTTGTATACAGGCAGCTTTCAGGTCATCCAAAGCGGAAGGCAGGTGCCATTGCCATTTAGTCAGCATGGCAGCTCGTTTTTTGATCTCGTTCCACGGCATGGATTGAATGGTGAACAAGCGCTGCTCACACTTTTTGCGGAAGGTATCGCTGGCTACATCTTCGGTGAATTTTTGCTTATCTTTCAGGAGTTCTATGATCTGCTGCTCTCCACTATACTTGTTGCCATCAAATCTCATGCTGAAATCAGCGCTGATCAAAGCAGGAGAACCCTGATCCGCAATGGGCGGGTACCAAAGTGTAGTAAAGGTTTCACGCACCGCCGAATGAAAATTGCCACGAATGCGGTCAGACAATTCCCTGGCCTGCACCATCTGTGGATCATTTTCCGGTGTCTTATCTTTTACCAATTCATCAATGATATGCTGAATGGCTTTCAAGCGTTTGCCAGTGTCGATCAATGTATCATACGTGTTCTTGGGACCGCTCAAGAAGGCAACCCGGTTCTTCCAGGTGCTTTGATCATAGTAATCCCGCACATCCTGACGCAAACCTCCCCCGGTATAGGGTTCAGTGATCACCAGGGAGACCTTATCCTGTTCCAGGTCAATCTCATCGATGGCAGGCAGAGCCAGAATATTCTGGTAACACCAACCGGTCACTGGTTTGAACAGGTTTGCAAGGTGGGTACGTAATTCCCTGACAGCCTGTTCGGGTAGATAGGCACCCACCAATGATTCAAGTTTGGCAACCAGGTTTTGTACATTTTTAAAATAAAGCTTGCCATCCCTGTCACTATGTAAATACCAGGCTGCGGTTGACAACTTCTCGAGCACCTCGGTTTTTAGCTTGGCTACATCCCGTCCGGGTTCTGCCAGGTAGGCTACCAGGGTAGGGATTTGCAAACCAATCACTGCATTGGGTACATTGGCGAGAGAAGCCATCAAAAGTAAACGACATGCATCCCGGGTATCGCGTCCACCCAGGCTCTGATCCATCACTTCAGCCACTGCCGTTCCGTCTGAGGCAATATCGTGAGCTATGGCGTTATCCAAAGTATTGTTGATCTGGCTGATCTCAGCCCGGGTTTCACGGTCATTGAAATCCAGATCGTGGGCAGAGATCAGGTAGCGTTTTTCTGCTTCCCCGGAATTCCACAAGCGCGAAGTGACAATCCTCATGATACGGATCAATCCACGGGTTTGCTGGAAACCGGCATTCTCGCGGAAGCGGGCATACAAGTCACGAATGGCCGGGTGGAAAGGATAGGAAGCCTGAATACGGCTGGCGAATTGTTCAGGTGATTCGTTGGTGATGTCCATCTGCTTGGCATCCCGAATGGCTTTGGCATAAGCCTGTGCCACTTCAGTTATGTCTTTATCAGAAGGAAGGGTTTCAAATATTCTCTTGCGTAGAATGTGATACAACTCGTCAGAGTTCATCCGCACCGGTTCGAGGCTCATAGCTGACCGATGAGTTTCGCGTTCAAAATCCCCAATGATTTCAGAAATTTGCTGGACACCGCTGGCATACGCAGCCGTTAGATCGGTGATTACCAAGCAAACCTTGGCACAAGATTCACGCCCCACTGCCACCAACAAGTTGGAAAGAGCCGTTGCAGAAACATGCGCCAAGTCTGAATTACCAATCGCCTTTGAACGTGCATTTTCAAAATAAGGCGCTAACTCATCCAGTAAGATCAATACCGTTTGACCGGAAAGCAGTGTCTCCCAGGCAGTCTGACCAGGCGCTTGAAGAGGGGAGTAAAGATCCTTGAACAATTCCTTCTTTCCCAGCTGCTCGGCAATCGAACCCCAAATTCCAAGGGGAGCATCTGATTCGCGCCCGGAAAACGCTACCACTTTGACAGTTCCCAGGTTGGAGTCGGTTTTGTATATCTTCCCCATTACTTGTTCACGATATTCCGGATGCTTTGCCAGCAATCCCAAAGTGAGCAGGTTGTGGGTCTTGCCACCACCCATCGCCTGTTTTAAACGAAAAACACCCTGCTGGGATTTTCCTTCAAGACGACGAAAACCTTGCTCAAGCAATGTTTTCATGCCTTCTGTGATAAAGTTTTCTTCAAAAAAAGACGCTGGGTCGATCTTATCGTTGTTCAGATCAGAAATATCTAAGACGGTATCCCGACGTTGGGTATCGAAAACACTTAAGCGTGGTACACATAGGGCTTTGAGACTTTGCATAGTAGGCTTCTCCTTACAAACAACATCCCCCTGAAGGGTGACATTAATTCGTTTTCTCCCTCTTTACCGATCCGGTATGTACTCAATAATCTTTTCAACCGGCACATCAAACAACTTACACAGTGATTCTAGCACATCAAACGATATTGCGGTTGCCTTCCCCTTGGATAACCTCAAAGCAGTAGCATAAGCTATATTGGCTTTACGCATCATATCCGTGGCATTCATACCACTTTGCTCAAGCAATTCTGGCACCTTAACTTTGATCACAGGCTCTCTCCTTGATGAACGAGATGAACCGGCGATCTGAGTGCGAATGCTTGACAAAAAAGGAACATATCTACTATACTAAATACAGTCTAGTGTATGCATCCTAATGCACAGATCGCCGTTTCGCAAAACGGCTCTTTCCCAACCAGGCATTGACGGACACTACCCGACGTCAATGCCATGCCTATAATACATTGTAGCTATTCGAGTGTCAATAACAAACGGATGGCTACAATGTAGGTCTGGGCTCTTACACTTAAGTAACAACAATTACTTGATACCTGATACCTCGCCGGGTTCCAGCCGCGCGAGGTATGGTTATTATTAGGACATAGAGGAATAAATTATTGGTCAATTGTTCGCCTTGTCTAAGCTTAACGTACTGGGTACATTCGGCAAACATTTTATAACCAAGGAGAAATCATGACCGACAATGTACCCTGCCAGCTCGAATCGACTGCGACTCTATCCGTTGCAGTCGAACAATTTATCGAGGCCAAGCAAGCCCAACGACTAAGCAAGAATACGCTCATCGACTATAAGCGCACTCTCCGTCGCATGAGTGAGTTTATTGATGGCGATCCTCAGATGTCGGAGATCACACCAGTGGATATCCGTAAATTCATGAATAGTCTGGACACCCTGTCAAAGAAGTCTTTGTTGAATGTTCACATCGGCCTATTATCTCTCTGGCACTGGGCTAACGATGAAGACTTATGCACCGAAAATATCATGCGCAAAGTAAATCGACCAAGACCAGAGATCCGAGCCATCCAACCTTTCTCGCGCGAGGAAGTGAACCAGATGTTTATTACTCTCGGTTATTCGGTTGAGTATTCTCGTCCAGGGAAAAAACCGTGCTCCAATAGACTCCTAAATTACCACCGTACCCGAGCAATGGTGCTTTTACTATTGGATAATGGCATCAGAGCCAGTGAGCTATGCAATATCCGATATCGTGATTTCTCAGATTCAAAAATCATGGTTTTTGGAAAAGGTTCCAAAGAACGGATGGTACCAATATCAGAAACAACTCGTGATGCAATCAATGATTATATTAAAACTGAAAGACCTGGTGATCCTATTAATAGTGATGATTACATTTTTGTCACCAAAATTGGGACGCCTCTCAACGGGGATGAGTTGTATCATTTAATAATCAAAGTGGGTAAACGAGCCAAGGTAAAAGCCTATCCTCATAAATTCAGACACACATTTGCCATCAATTTTCTTCGAAATGGCGGAAATATTTATGCATTGCAGGCGATCCTGGGTCACGCCTCCCTGGAAATGGTAAAGCGATACCTGGCTATTGCAGAAGCAGATATTGAAGCCGTTCATCTGAAGGCATCCATTGTTAATTGCTGGAATCTGGGGGAAGTCGGTATTGAATTTACTCCTTCTATTATTTGTTAGAAATAAGGAATTTATTTTGTACAGGGATTGTTTTCCCACATAAAAAAAATAATCAATCAACTTTATACTTTAATAATGCCCAGTTCATATCCTGGGCATTATTATCAACTTTTATTCGTTAATCATCTAGATCGATATCCTATTTATTCATTCCAATGTCTCTTTAGCAAAGGTCCATGAGTTCTTTCAAGAGTAATAAGGGCTGCTCGATTTGCATCTACAGCCTCATAAAAGTCTCGCGTCAGTCCTTTAATCTCATTCTCTCTGAGATACTGCAAAAGACCTTGCGCTCTGTCCAAAAAACCCTTGTGATATATAACAGTTTCATCGAATTCGTTAGGTGTTGACCTACTTACTTGAGCGTGAAGAGTTGAAAGGTAATGCCTAAAAGCTAATGATTCTGACCAGCCACTTGCTGAAGGTTGAGGGGAACTAAACAATTGTTCCGCATAAACCGATGCTGGGTCAGGCATTAATTCGGCTAAAAGTCCGAGCCTTGCACTAATATCAAGGTAAGGTAGAGTATATTCGCTTAGTGCCTGAGGACAATAATACCAAATGGCTCGGCGCTTTATCTCCTCTTCGTAAGAACTCCTAAATTTTCCCGGGAAAAATGAACGCACATTCATCCATGTTCCAGATGCAATTGCGGTTACTCCTGCACATGCCATTATGAGCTGTTGTTGATTTGAATATCCTATTATTACTTTGGCCCCTATCCTTCTTAGACCCGCAGCGAGATCAAGAGAATTTGCCATCCATTGAGGATCATTAACGAGATAAGTATTTCCTGGGTGTTCAAGAACGAGATAATATCCATATACTGATTGACTTTCTGCCAATTGAATGACAGAGTTGATTTGCTCATTGGACCGAACCGCTTCACTTGACAAGCAAATTGTTGCAATAAGCGGGATATCAGTAGTGTTCTGGGCGGCCTTTAATAAGGCAACTTGCGAATCAAGCCATAAATCCTCAACTTCTTCAGCACGCTCGCCAGGAACAATTACTTCGCAAGTGCCTATTTTATAATTGAGTGCAACTAACGCTTCCAACATCTTTTCTCGATTTGAATCATCGAATCCTTGCGTGTCATAATTCTGAGGCCAATAATTATAAGAGGTGAGCCGGTGATGATCGGATCGAGGAAGATAGAATTGTGGATCGACTAAGTTTTTTCCATTAAGAGATAATAACTCAGCACCAATTTTTTCTATTTGAATAGGTTCGAGGTCTCTTGGGCTTAATATAACTGTTCCTCCACCCCACATGCTAATAAGGTCTTTAGAAAGACCCATCATGCCAAAACCTAATTGAAGAAATAGCTCCATCTTTAATTTCCTCCTAGTAATTCATTTATTTCTAGAAACCAATTATAGGCTTCTCTACAGCTGGTTGGTCTTTGATAAGGGAATTTTTGCATAAGAGATGATATTAAATCCGCGAATGCGCTATTGACATCCCAATCCAATGTCAATCTAGGTAATTGTATTGTTTCGACCCTTCGGAGGATTTCTAACCTATCCCTTGCACCTACTATAAAAGGATTCGAACCAGAAATCGCTTCGTAAATAGTAACGCCTATAGCGAATAAATCTGCCCTCCCATCGATATCCTTTTTCCTGTTTCTGAACTGTTCTGGTGCCCCATACCCTGGAGAATGAGGCCCAGAGACAGCATCAGTAAGGGTTCTTGATTCCATATCTAATATTCGAGCAATGCCAAAATCTAATAGCCATGCTTTGCCAGTATGGTCTAACTTTATATTGTCAGGTTTGATATCCCGATGAAAGACATTTCTGGCTTCAGCCTCTACTGCCGCACATAGTAAATCGTGCGCAAGCTTGAGTACTCTCGTTTTAGCTAATGGTCCGTCTTTTAGCAAATCGGAAAGGGTTCTTCCGTCAATATAATCTTCTAAAATCCATACAAGTTGACCCAACTCAGATTCGAAAACACCAATATCGTGGATAGTTGGTACGCAACTGGGAACCCGTCTCACAGCTTCAATTTCTCTCATTAATCTCTGTTCACCGCCTGGTTTTATGAGCTTTAATACGATCTGGTTGTATTTAGGATGAGTACATATGAATACCCATTTTTGTCCGCCCTCTCCTATAAGTTTAAGATTAGATAAGTCTGAAAAATTATTTGCTAACCAATCAACATTTATACCCATCGATCTCCCCTGAGCTGTATTCCCATGCTAAATCATTAAGTAACCAAGATTGATATGATTGTGGAAGAGGATATATTTTTGCTTCAAGAAGAGGAGTATTCCACATTCTTGGTACAGACCATAATCCTATACCCAATCTTTCAGCAGAACTTCGCGCATTATCTCTCGGATATTCAGATTTTGTTACTACATATGACTCAGATGAAAATGTAGAATTTATAAGAGCTTGTTCAATCACCCTTTTTGATGTGGTTATTTTCGCTTCAAACGATATTATTCTCTTAACAGCAAACAATTCGTCAAACGGCCCTAATTCCCACCCATTATCCGACTTTACAATAACAGCTGCTTTATACAATCTCTCTAATGATTTAGATAATTCCCTTGGAAAAAATTTTGAGAGAACATCATCGGATTCAGATCCTTTACAAAAAAGATATTGAATTAATTTATAGTCAATTTTTTTTAACAACCATCTTGAATCAGGCCATTTTTTTGCTATGCCTTGATCCCAGAAAATGACAACAATATCGGGTATCGAATTCCCCAGATTGGGTTCAACAAACACTGTTCGCGTTAAACCCTTAGGAGGAATTGGTAACGAACTATTAATAAAGTCCAATACTAATTCTGCCTCTAATCCTTTCCTTGCAGGGGTTCCATGAATATAGTTCACTCCTTCCTCCAACCTTGATTTTATAACATTTACAATAGATAAGCAATATACAGAATTGAGATATCCGCTATCGTAATTAATGATAACAACGCATAATAATAGGCCACTGATAAATAATAATATAAATGGGGAATTTGACTTATCAATAATACCTAAAGGCTGTTAACCGCTAGGTTCGAGGTTCAAGTCCTCGGCGAGGAGCTACAATAGAAGCCTAAAAAGGGCTTCTTTTTTTTCGCGTATTGGCGTCTAATAACGCCAATACGCCTGATGTGGGCTTGTGGCCCACTTAGACTGTCGGCGAGGAGCTACAATAGAAGCCTAAAAAGGGCTTCTTTTTTTCGCCTATTGGCGTCTAATGACGCCAATACGCCTGATGTGGGCTTGTAGCCCACTCAGGCAGTCGGCGCAGGTGATAATGACCGGGATTGACTTCGCTCCAGGAATTGACGATCCCGATCAACGGTATTCCAAAATCAGGGTTCTGAAAACCCATAGCCCGGTAAAGGACCCGTGGATAAGCTCCATATACTCCTTTGAAGATGCCGTCTTGTGCCATTGTCATGATCCTGTCCATCGCCCAGTCGTTCTGAAGGTCAGCGCTTATGACTTAGTGATCTCATCCGAAATTAAAGTCTCTCCCTTATGATGAGCTAGAACTGCCGGGACCAATCCCTGGGCCAGCGTTCCACCACGACCTTTTTTTGAGTAAAGAATTCAACCGCATCCATGCCCTGGCCGTGCATATCTCCAAAAAAGGATTCCTTCCAGCCTGAAAACGGGAAGAAGGCCATCGGTGCAGCCACGCCAATGTTGATCCCGATATTTCCGGCGTCCACCTCGTAGCGGAACTTACGGGCGGCCGCGCCACTTGACGTGAACAGGCTGGCCTGGTTACCGTACTCGCCGCTGTTTGCCAAAGCGATGGCTTCTTCAAAGCTGTTTACATGCATCAGGCTCAGAACCGGGCCGAAAATCTCAGTTCTCGCTATCCCGCTTCCCGGTTCCACATTTGCCAGGATGGTTGGCCTCACAAATGAGCCTTTTTCGTAGCCCTTTATCACTGTCCCACGACCATCCACTGGTGCGGTAGCTCCATTATTTATACCGATCCCGATCAATTGATCGATGCGCACCATGCTGGCCTGGTTGATGACCGGACCCATCTGCACACCGGCCTCCAGACCGTAGCCCACCTTGCGGGTCAAAGCAGCGTCACAGATCATTTCCATGAACGTGTTGTGAGCCTCGCCCACGGTGACAGCCAGCGATACAGCCAGACAACGTTGACCAGCGCACCCAAAAGCGGAATCAGCGATGATCCGGGTGGCCATTTCCATCTCGGCATCCGGCATCACGATGACCGGGTTCTTCGCTCCGCCCTGAGCCTGGACCCTTTTACCATTCTCTGCAGCCCGTCGGTAGATATAACGCGCTGTGGGCGTTGAGCCAACAAAAGTGATCGCCCGAATTGCAGGGTGATCCAGGATGCCATCCACGGCCTCTTTTCCCCCGTTCACGAGGTTGATCACGCCTTTTGGCAGTCCCAATTTGTCGATCAAACGGAAGATGAGCATCATGGTCATCGGCACCCGTTCGGAAGGTTTGACCACATAGGTGTTCCCAGTCGCAAGGACATAGGGCAGGTACCAAAACGGGATCATGCCCGGGAAGTTGAACGGTGCAATGGTAGCGCAGACCCCCACCGGCTGGCGCAGCATGATCTCGTCGATCCCCGGGGCGATATCTTCGCTGATCTCGCCCTTGGCCAGCATGGGAATACCGCAGGCTACTTCCACATTCTCGATGGCGCGGCGCATCTCTGCCTTGGCTTCGTCGTAGGTCTTGCCGCACTCATTGGTGATGGTGCGTGAAATTTCATCCAGGTTGTCTTCCAGCAGGAATTTAATCTTGAACAGGTATTGCACCCTGTCCTGGGCGGGTGTCCTCCGCCAGCCGGGCAGAGCCCGAGAGGCTGCGTTCGCAGCTGCCTGAACGGAATCCAAGCCTGACATGGGTGTTTTGGCTTCCAGGACTCCCGTGGCGGGATTGACCACATCAAAATACTCTTTCACGACCGGTTCAACCCACTCGCCATCAATGTAATTCAAAATACTTTGCATTTAATAATTCTCCATTCTGAGTTATAAGTGCCTTTTGTAATGTAGACGGTTGAAATATCTTTTCCTTTCTATCATTCCACTTCGGGGACAATGTGCGGGAAGGGATGTTTTTTCGCTACACAGCAATCTCCGTCCTGGCAAAAGATTGCTTCTTCGCTGAAAAAAAATGCTCCTCGCTCAACAATTAATTCTAATCCCATTCGGAAGTTTACCAAGATGATGCAGCGGATCCTGCGCGCTCAGCCCTCATTTCGGAACTGCAGGCAATAATGGTGAAAGGTGTTGCTGACCCAGGCCGAGCCCATGCCGTATGGCGCTAGGCGCTGATTGTCCTGGCACCAGATCTTCTCGTCTTTGAGCGTGTAGACTTTACCGAGTTCACGACCCAGGTCCCAGGCCAGGGGGTAGATCTTCCCGCCTTTTTTGACGTTCTTGACCACGATGGTCAGGTAAGCTTTCGGGCGCAGACAGGGTTTGAAGCTGGCATAGACCGCCACCAGTTGTGCAACAAAGGCCTCGTAGTCGTGGATGTTACCCAGGTCAGCGGGATCGTCCGAGTAGAAGACATCCAGGTTCCCGGAGGCACGTCGCTGGGATTGGGTCCTGGCGCCTTTGGCGTGCAGCATGTCCCAGTAAGGCGGCGAGGTGAAGACGTAATCGATCTGCGGCAGTTCGCTGACCGGGACCCTGCCGGCATCCCCCGTCATGACCTGTGCCGTGGGACCGGCAGTCAGCCCGAGCGACTCCCTTTCGGCAGCAAGCACCTGGCGGGCGATGTCAGCGTATCTCGGGTTGAGTTCAATGCCCAAGCTGTCCCGACCGCTGCGCAGAGCTGCCACCAGGGTGGAACCGGTACCCGCCATCGGGTCCAGAACCATCTGCCCAGGTTTTGTAAAGAACTCAATGAACTCCTGGGCAAGGGTTTCCGGGAACTTGGCGGGATGAAGCAGCACATCCTTCCTGCGGGGCGGGGGGTTGTGGATGAACCATGATTTCTGGAATTTCAGCCAGCTTTTGGGGTCCAACTCATTCAAAATATTTCTCATGATGGCTTCATCTCTTTCCGGTTGGCTCACGGACCGGGAGGTGTGTTCAGCGGGGAGGGTGTGCTCCCAGAGGATGGTACGGCATATACGCCCAACTCTCTGAAGCTGATGGTCATCGGGTTGCCAGCCTCTGAACGGATGGAGACACCCAGACCACCCTGTGAAAAGTACTGGTCATTGACCGTGAACTGGAAGTGGTCATTCAGATAGAACCTCAGATCCCTCCCGGCGGCATAGACCGACATACGCACTTCGCCCGGCGCACCCAGAGGCGCATCCGGGCTGGGAGCCCAGTCACGGATCACAAAGGGTTTGCCGGAGACGACGCGTTCCAGGCGGACCTGTCCGCTGCAGTTGACGCTGAAGCGGTAAAAATCTGCTGCAGAGGTGACCCGGAACAGCAGGCTCATCTGGTCGAGACCGCGACACAGGCTGAGGGAGGCATTGATGGCGGCATAGAAATCGCTGATCTGTGGCTGCAGGCGCAGGCTGGAGATAGTCACCAGGTCGGTGCCTTCGGCCAGGGTCAGGGTCAGGCGGTTGTTGCTGACGATACTGCTGCCCAATGTCGAGGTCGAAGAGATCCACTTACCGGCGTCCGTGAAGATGTCACTAAAAAGAAGGGCACCTAGGTCCGGCACCACCCCGAGCGTGGGCGTGGCCTGCTGGACCGGGAATGGGGTGCGCGTATTGGTGGCCGGGAACCATTGGATGGTGGGGGTGATCGTGGAGGTGGGCAGTTCCAGGGTGGCAGTCGGGGTGGCGGTCGGGCTGACCGTGCTGCAGGCGAACAGCGCCAGGCTGGCTGCCAGCAGTGCCCCAAATCTCAGAAGGTTCTGTCCAAAAATCATGTGAGTTTAATCCCTAATACCGGTTGCATCCATCGCAGCGCAATTCATTCAAGGTGATGTAAAATAGTCCTATAGACATCATTTGAATTGTATCATCCCAAACAATGTCATTGCGAGGAACGAAGCAGTCTGCTCATTGATTCGAAAGGTTTTTGCGCTGAATAAGCGCTCCCCGCAGAGACAGAAGTGATTTCTAATTATCAGAACAAGAATTTCTGAGAATCTGTCAGGCAATCCAATTTAATTATTAGGTTCTTTCCCAGATTCGTCAAGGAGTAAAGCATGAGCGATAAACAAGTCCTGGTAACGGGTGCCTGCGGTGAGATCGGTCAAGCGCTGGTGCAGGGATTGGCGCAGCGCGGCGGATTCAAGATCATTACTTCAGACCTGGCTCCACTCCCCGAGAGCATCCAGCCCTATGTCAGTCAGCATTTCCAGGGCGACATGCTCAACAAGAGCAAGATCTTCTACGACTACGACTTCGAGGTCATCTATCATCTGGCAGCTTTCCTGTCTTCCAAGGCTGAAATCATGCCTGAGGAAGCCCACAAGGTGAATGTGGAAGGCACCATGCAGTTGCTGCTGCTGGCAGCCTACAAGTCCGAAAAGAATGGCAAAGCGGTGCAGTTCTTCTTCCCGAGCTCGATCGCGGCACACGGACTGCCGGATGCAAAAACCAAGATGGAAGCCGGCTGCATCAAGGAGGACGAGTGGCTGCGCCCGCACACCATGTACGGTGCCAACAAGCTGTACTGTGAAGACCTGGGCAATTACTTCAGCCGTTACTACGGACAACGCCACCTCGATCCACAGCCGCCGGTCATGCTGGATTTTCGCGCCCTGCGGTTCCCCGGGTTGGTGAGCGCTTTCACCCTGCCGAGCGGAGGCACGACCGACTATGGTCCCGAGATGCTACACGCTGCGGCCCAGGGCAAGCCCTATGCCTGTTTCGTGAAAGCTGACACCAGCCTGCCCTTCATGGGCATGCCGGATGCGGTCAAATCGATCTTCCTGTTGATGGATGCGCCGCGTTCTGCTATCACACAGACGGTTTACAACGTGAGCGCCTTCAGCCAGACAGCGGCTGAGTTCAGATTGCGAGCCTTGCAAGCCTTCCCCGGGACGGAGATCACCTTCGAACCGAACCTGCGCCGGCAGGGCATCGTCGATTCCTGGCCGGCCGACGTGGATGACGCCCTGGCGCGCCGTGACTGGGGCTGGAAGCCGGACTACGACATGGATGGATTCTTCAACGACTACTTCCTGCCGGAGATAAGGAAACGATACGGAAGGTAATAAAACCGGGCACAGACCATAACCCACCCTGCAAGCTGCGAAAAAATTAGCACCTGGCAGGGTTTTTTCTTTTTGAGGAATGAAGTCTTTCACGATTCTTCTGATGAATTGCCCTTTAGAATGAGATTACTGCATCTATGGAAAGATGCAACTCTTATTGACACAAGAAAGGATTGGGTTTGGGGATGAAGAGAGGCGAGACTTGCACAACAGGAACGTGGGGGGGTCAGAGTGGGAGGGCGGGAGTCCCAGCTCTCGAAGAGGGATGAGTTTTCTGGCATTGCTCACACCGTCCCAGTGTCCTTCAGGAGCACGACAAGCAAAATCCAGGGTGACAGAAGCGGGTTTGGTGCAAGAACCACCCATTTTCCTATTGCAAATAATATCAAATTGATTACAATTCAGACTATACTTGTAATAATAAATTTCATTTTCTGAGGAGGAAGAACAATGCCAGATCATATTTGCTCTGTGTGCGGGAAGCCTGCCGAGAACAAGATCAAGGAACGCTGGTTCTGCCGGGACCATTTTTCATCCGCAACACATCAGCGCCCACATGCCTGGCGCGGTTTTGTGCTGCTGATCGTGGGTTTGCTGGTCTTTGTGGGGCTGGTGTACCTGCTGGATGCGGTTTTCAAACCTGTTTTGGCAGGGTCTGCACTGGTGTGGGCTGGGATCCTGATGGCGCTGGTACCAGCGGTGGTATGGATGATCTTCTTCTACTGGCAGGACCGGATCGAGCCGGAACCGAAGGGTTACATCCTGGCAGTCTTCCTGCTAGGCGGTTTGTTAGCAGCAGCGATCGGCACACCATTGCTGGAGAGCATTTTCCACGTCTCCAAATGGCTGTATGCCGACACAGCTGCCACGATCATCGGGAGCATCCTGGTGGTGGGCTTTTCGCAGGAGTTCCTGAAATACGCAGCAGTGCGTTACAGCATCTACCGCTCGGTGGAATTTGACGAAGCCACCGATGGTGTGATCTACGCCACGGCAGCCGGTCTGGGCTATGCCACCCTGCTCAATATCCAATTCGTGGTCTCGAACGGGGGCGTGGACCTTGGCGCCAGCGTGATCCGCATGGCGGTGGTGGCCCTGGCGCATGCCAGCTTTGCCTCGATCACCGGCTACTTTTTGGGGCGCGCCAAGTTCGAGCAAAAGCCCTTCTGGTGGATGGCGCTCGGCCTGACACTTGCAGCCATAGTCAACGGGTTGTTCAACTGGCTGCGCGGGCAGGTGGTCTCAAGCAGGATCAGCCTTGGCAGCCCTTCGTCCAACCCTTGGATGGGACTCCTCCTGGCAACCTTTCTGGCTGTTTTAACCAGCGGGGTCATCCTGTGGCTGGTGCAGCGTGACATCCGTGCCGACCTGGCATCTGAAATCTAGGAGTCAGCCATGACAGAAACCACTTTAACCAAAAAAACCTTTTCCTTCGGAGACCATTTCTCCGAGTGGCTTGTGGCAGGCGTCACCCTGGTAGCCCTGCTGGCCGGCTGGTTGTACAAATCCAGTGTTGAGAACCGGAGCGTTCAGTTCGAAAACTCCGGGATCAACGCCCAGACCCCGCAGGGCTGGCACAACCTAACCCCACAGGGAGATGAGGTCCTGCATGTGAGCGATCCGCTCTCGAGCGGCTTTGGGACAACCTATATCGTTCAGCGAATCCCGGTCGAGGCTGGTTCAGTTGTCGGGCAAGCGGCCAGCCTGTTGACCCTGCAGCGCGGCCAGCAATTGACCGCCTACAGGGTGCTGGACCAGAAGCCGGTCACCGTTTACGGGCAAGCAGCTTACGAGATGAGCTACGTCTTTGTTGAATCCGACCCCAATCTGACCCACGACAAGTTTCCCAACATTGTGCACGGCCTGGACTACATCTATATGAGCGGGGACCACGTAATCGTGGTGACCTACTGGGCCGAAAAACACTCCTACGATTATGACCTCGGGCGATTTCAACGCTTCCTGAGATCCCTGAAATTTTAACGGAGGGTCAAGATGAGAACGCAAACAAATAATCGCATATGGATCATGGCTCTGGTTCTGGCGCTGGTCACCCTGGCGTGCGGCAGCCCCAATCCGCCTGTTGAAACCCAGGCTCCCCAGCCAACACCGATCAACCAGAACCAGGTCCAGCCCATCAATAACGGCTCCAGCGGAGCAAGTCGAACAGGCTTGATCGCGGCCACGGTGCAGATCTATGGCCTGGTGACCGTGAACGGACAATTGACCCCGATCTATTCAGGCTCCGGAACGATCATCAACCCGAGCGGGATGATCCTTACCAATGCCCATGTAGCCAGCCCGGCCTCGCAAGGCGACACCCAGGATGAACCGGATGCCCTGGCAGTGGGTCTAATGGACAGGGAGGATCAGCCACCCGTGTTCCTGTATTATGCCAACGTCAAGGCGGTCGACGGCTACCTGGACCTGGCGGTGATCCAGATCACTGCGACCATGGACGGCGCGTTTGTTGACCCAAACAGCCTGAACCTGCCCTATGTGCAACTGGGCAATTCGGATGACCTGCACGTGGGCGACCACATCAACATCTTCGGGTTCCCGGGCATCGGGGGAGACACAATCACCTTCACGGATGGGAACGTCTCCGGATTCACTTCCGAGGAGGGCATCGGCGACCGGGCCTGGATCAAGACTGACGCCACCTTTGCAGGCGGAAATTCGGGTGGACTGGCTGCCAGCGATGGCGGATACATCATCGGCGTTCCGACCATTGCCAGCTCCGGTTCAGAAGGCAACATCACTGACTGCCGGGTGGTACAGGATACCAATGGGGACGGGCAGTTGAACTCGGCTGACACCTGCATCCCGATCGGCGGATTCATCAACGGTCTACGCCCGGTCAACCTGGCCCTGCCGCTCATCAAGGCAGCACAATCCGGGCAGCAGTATGCCAGTCCCTTCAGCGGCAGCAACACCCCCACGAATGCCGGAAGCGGAAGCGAAGCATTTGGTGCACTGACCTGGTACACCGGCACAGGCGGCGCTAATTGCCAGTTGGGAAACCAGGTCAATTCCTTCTCGTCCGGCATTAATTCGATGGCGGCTGCCTTCGACTTCAGCGGAATGACAGATGGCGAACCCTGGGCTGAAGAATGGACCGTCAATGGCGATGTTTTGTACAGCGCAGATTACGTCTGGAACCTGGGCCGGCAGGGCTCGACCTACAGTTGTCTTTATAATGAAACCCAGGCTATGCCGGATGGCGATTATCACGTGGAATTCTATGCCGGGCAGAACTATGACCGCCTGACCCATGGTAATGTGACCGTGGGCGGAGGCGGCAGCAATCCCAATCAGAACGTGGCACGTGGGGTGGTGACGGTCTACGGACAGGTGTATGATGCCAACAGCAACAACGTGCTGCCCAATGCTGAGATCTATGTGCTCTACCCGGGGACCAGCTATGCCGATTGGAAAGCCAATAATTTTGCTGATGCGGACATCTACTCGTTCGCCAATTCGGACAACAATGGCAATTACACCCTTCCGGACAAACTTGCGCTGAATGTGGGCTACACCTTCGTGGTGTATGTGGAGGGTTACAAGATCACCTTCGGTGATGACCTGGTCTGGACGGACCAGGACCCGGTCAATTACCAGATGGATGTTTCGATGTCCAACTGAGGCTGAAAGATGTGTTGGTTTTCGGGGTATTGGGATTGGTTATTGCAGGACTTGATGACCCCTCAACTCAACCTACGGAAATCTTAAGATAATAAAAGAAATCAGTAACGCCCGGCATTGGCCGGGCGTTACTGATCGATGGGAGATCGCCACGAGCTGGAATTTTACAGACGTTTGCGATGACTCAAGAACAGATCGCCATCGCAAATGAAATGGCACGTGCACGGGCATGCAGTGCCGAGGACCCTGGCGGGGTGAATGCCCAGGTGAGAATCGCATTATTCGAGGAGAAACTTCGTTGCTGTGCTCCTCAGCATAACGAGGTTAATTTAAATTACAACCAATTATAGACAGGATTATCCTGAAATGTTTATGCCATTGGCGACGAGATAGGCGCTGACATCCGCCGGGGAGCGCAGGCCTTCCTCCAGGAAAGCCTTATAGACAAAGTAGCCGCTGAACTGGGGCGTGCGTCCGAGGCTATTGATAATGGAGGCTTTATAACGGATGATCTGCTCACGCAGGTCGGGTGTGAGCAACATCTTGAAGCGCCGCATGACCCGGATCTTTTCATGGATGAGAGCCTCATCCAGCCACCAGATATCCACCTTCCAGAGGCGACCCCAGTCCCCCAGGTTGACGCGCAGGTTCAGGTAGAGACCTCCCGGAAGAATGGCATGCTCTTCATTCTCAAAGGTGACCCGGGTGACAATGGGATGGCTGGTCATCCGCCCGGCGGCTGTAAAGATCTTATCAATGGAGGTCATGGACACGTACAGGTCCAAGTCCGGGTAGACCATCACATCCAGAAAATAGCTGCCGGTAAAGAAGACTTCCCCGGTAGGTCCCAGGGATTCCATCAGTTGGATGGACTGCATCAACCCGGCGGCTTCACGCTGCAACCGGGCGGCGCGCTCGAGCAGATCAGGGCTCAAGGACAGGGACCTCAACGATTTGCTCCCGCTCCGGCCCAACCG
>Ga0172368_10000818_pt1 | contig 44006 bp, 33 predicted proteins | sample Lak11m_FD_114540 | JGI IMG/M metagenome (GOLD analysis project Ga0172368, IMG submission 114540) | Freshwater microbial communities from Kabuno Bay, South-Kivu, Congo - kab_022012_11m | ecosystem: Environmental > Aquatic > Freshwater > Lake | place: Democratic Republic of the Congo: South-Kivu... | reverse complement strand
CCGTGTCTCAGTCCCAGTGTGGCTGGTCAACCTCTCGATCCAGCTACCCGTCGTCGCCTTGGTGAGCTCTTACCTCACCAACTAGCTGATAGGAAAAAGGCTCCTCCTTGTCCGCCGGAGCTTTACCCCGAAGGGAACTATCGGGTATTATTCCACCTTTCGGTGGATTATCCCCGAGACAAGGACAGATTCCAATTTATTACTCACCCGTTCGCCGTGCACCCGAAGTGCACTCGACTTGCATGTTTTAGGCACGCCGCCAGCGTTCATCCTGAGCCAGGATCAAACTCTCCAAAGTTTGTTTTTCGAAGCAGCTTCCACTAAAAAGCAGAAAACTCTTCAAAAGTTTTTATGAGTAAAAATACTCAAGATTCACATTGACGTGATTTCAAATTTTCTCCACTATTCAGATTTCCAAGGTTCCTATTTAAAAAGCGTATTTGAGACGTAGAAATAACACATATCTGTCTTGCAGATTTCTTACCCCTCCTATTCTTGCGTCTGTCTATCTAATACTTCTCCCATAATAATAGAAAACCAATCTAAAGTCAAGCAGCAACTTTCATCATCTGTTATAATGGAACAAAGTAAAACCGTCTTATGACATCAGGCAAAAAATATCATCCACAAAAGAAAAGGTACAGACCGAATGAAAGTGATACTTTTAGATGCAAACATTGCAAGAAAGAAGTGTCAGGAGAGTCTATCGGGACAAGGCATAGGAATCACTGCCCATACTGTCTGTACTCCCTACATGTAGACATCAAAGTCGGTGACAGGAGGTCTGAATGTCACTCTCAGATGAAACCTATAGGTCTGACTCTACGCCCTGATGGGGAAATAGTAACAGTTCACAGATGTCTCAGTTGCGGGAAAGTCTCCCTGAATCGTATTGCCGGTGACGACAATCCGGAAACTATCCTGAGCCTCGTTAATCCTAAACTCGATATCCAAATCCCAAACATTGATTTCGTAACCGGTACAGAAGATGTGCTCACTCAACTCTATGGAAGAAAATAATATGATAGAGTGATGAAGTTGTCGAATCGCTTCGCTTGTTTTTTACAGTTCTAACAACTCCAACGTTTCCTTTACTTCTTCCTTAGCCACTTTTCTTTTCGAGCCTTCGCATGGAACTTTGTGACCTCTTTTCGAGTATACTTGAGATAAAAAAATACAAGCCATACATTTATAAGTGCAAAGATGCATAGTATTGTAAATGTCAAAAACCTATTCCCAAAAATGGGAAGATTCTCGTATCTCATGAAGGTAGATGCCAACCCAAGGATACCAAATGTCAGATAGCACCAGTAGAACTGGCTACCGAGAGGCTTAAAAGCAACGGCATCTTGTCTTCTCTTCAACATTGCCTTTACTACTACTGATAGCACAAGAATCAAAACAAAAAAAACAGTATATACATACCAGTAGTCGAATCTGTCTCCGGTTGAAAAAAGATAACCTTTATCAAACATACTGCTGAGACTCATTATGACTCCTTCTTTAATATCACTTCAAATGTCGATCCTTTGTCTTTTTCACTTGTCACATGCATTTGCCCATTGTAATGCTTCACAATTAAATTCGTCAAGTAAAGCCCCAGTCCTTCTCCTTCGAAGTTATACTTCAGAACATCGCTCCCGCGATGAAAGAAACCTACGATGCTATCCAATCTATCTTCTTCTATCCCGACGCCAGTGTCAAATACCGTGACCTTTAGTTCTGATACATTCGTCACTCTTACATCAACACTCCCACCTTCTACGCTAAACTTAATAGCATTTTCTACTAGATTATCAAGTACTTTTCCAAGCGCTTTCCTGTCTCCGACAAAGGTTGCTTCTCCCTCCGATGCATAGCGGAACTTTAAACTCTTAGCTTTAATCTGGCTATCATACTTCAGCCTTATGTCTTCAACGACTTCTTCCAGACTCACTTCATCACTTGAAAACTTTTCCTCTCCACTTAGAATACTTGTCGCAAATACAATGTCCTCAACTAGCGATGATAGTTTTTGTACTCCTATCTCCATCTCGACGATGTCTCCTGCAATCTCTTCTTTGGGCGAGTTGGGATCGGTTATAAAAGACATATACCCCTTGATGACAGAGAGTGGCGTCCGTAAATTATGAGAAACTAAAACCATAAATTCATCTTTGATATTGTTGATGCTATCCATATCTTTTGCATGCTGCTTTGCTAATCTGTACTTTCCATCGTAAATTAGAAAGGTGAAGATAGATATCATCACAGCCAAAACACCCCCTGCAACTAACATAAATATTACCTTGAATCTATCAAGCTTTTCATTGGCATCTTGATAGTTTACATGGTACTTAACTGAATACTTATGATTACCCCAGTCGTCAATGTGAGGTACAACGATATACTCGATACGATTCCCACTCTTCTTGGTGTATACCTCGCTAGAACTCAGTATATTTGTGTCAAGTTCCGATTTTATCTTTTTTTCATTTGTGCTTAAGGCACTGACACCAGAGTCAAAGAGCATATTGCCGTCCATGTCAATAATTTGAAAACTGCGAAAGTCCTTGTTGATGTCTCCTATTTGACCCATGACTTCCTGAAACTTCAAAGTACCGGAGTTATAGTAAAGTTCGTAAGTATCTATAATGTACCTACTGAAGATATTGCTTGAGGAAACGACGGATACTTCTTTGCTTTTATATATATCACTCTTTATTTGACCATAAATATAAACTGACATTACCACGGAAAGAGATAGCACTAGAAACAGGGCCAGTATAGTTAGCCAGTTTCTTTCGCTAATCTTCTTGTCAGAAGTCATCTTACCTACCAAAACCTCAGTTTAGAAAGAGGGTCTTTCTTTTCTGCCTCTACTTGGATCTCTTCAATGCCTTTGGCATTTTTAAAGTAAATATCAAGTGTCTCTGCCGGTTTCCATTCGATATTTTCTGTAACAAACCAGTTGATTTTCTTTGAGTATAGAGGAACAACAGGAACCTCGTCTCTAATGACTCGCATTCCTTCTTGAATAAGTTTCTGTCTTTCCCTTTGATTTGTTTCGCTTGCAAGCTTTGTCATTACTTCTCTTAGATTTTCGCTTTTAAATGCGCCCATATTTTGATCATTATCACTGAAAAGCGTGAGCAAAGTGTTTTGTCCGTCTCTTGAGTCTTCTGACCAGCTTATAAACCCTGCTCCAAATTCATGGGACATAAACCTGTTAATATAGATGTTTTCGTCTTTTTCCTTTATAACATCTAGTTCAACATCTATGTTAATGTCTCCCCATGACTTCTTGATATACTCTCCAACATCCTTTCTGGCTTCTCCAATCATAAGTTTAATGCTAAATCCTTCTTGATTCCCACTATCTTCCATCAGTTTCCTTGCTTTTTCTAGACTATACTCAGGTCTCTTTATACTTGGATCAAAGCCAAATGTCTGCCTTGCAACCACCTGACTTGCAGGTATTGCTATACCTTCCATAGTCTTGTTTATAAGATCTGCTGTGTCTAGAGCTTCCCACATCGCAAGTCTGACCCTTTTATCCCTTAGAGGATTGGGTTCTGTGCCTATATAATCCTTTGCTTTGTCTGAGTTGTTAAGGACCAGATAGAAAACTGCATTCTCGCTTACTGAGAAGTTTTTAGCTTTCCCGAAACCTGACATTTGCTGATATGCGTCCCTAGTCAATACGTCTATCATCTGAACATCTCCCTTTTGAAATGCCTCCACCTTATCCTTCTCATCTTGAGGATAGACTATAACAGTTACTTTTTTGACCTTTGGCTTTTCTCCCCAGTATTCATCATTTCTATCAAAAACTAACTGCTTACCTACGACCGTCTCCCCTTTGTTATATATAAAAGGACCTGTTCCCGGAGTATCTGCAAAAGTAATCTTTTTTGAACCATCTGGAACTATCAGGAGAAAAGATAACTTTGACGTAAGATATGGAGCCGGACTTGTGGTTTTGATTTCTACTTCCTGGGGGTTTATAACATTGACAGACTTGATCTCGGAGAAATAATAGTTTAGTTGGCTGTCCGGATCACCCTTTATAGTATCAAAGGTGTACTTGACATCGTTTGCTGTAAAAGCCTTACCATCAGAGAACTTTACATCTTTTCGAAGGAAAAACTTCCAGGTAGTATTATCAGGATTTGACCAGTTCGTTGAAAGAGCCGGCTCTAGCCTTCCATCTTCACTATAAGACACTAGTGAACTATATACATTGTTAAATATGTAAGATGTCTGATCATAGTTTTTTGTTGGCCCTATGTCCTGACCTGTCATATCAGTGGAAAGACCGACCTTCAGATTTTCTATCTCAGTATCAACCTTTTTTGTCTGAACAGTAGTAATATTTTGCGTGTTTAGATAATAGACAAATCCTACAATACTTATAAAAATAGTGCTGAAGATTGCTAAAAGAATAACTTGAAAAAGTCTACTTTTAAAAAATGATGTTTTTTGTTCACCCACATTACCCTCTCCTTCTGTTAATGGCCTAGACTGTGTCCACAGTCGATAAAGCCTCTTTACTTTTCTTCTTTAGATATAATCTCATCTATATCTTCGTCTTCACCAAAAAAGTCGATGTCGTCTATGCAATGTGAACAGACCTTCTCCCCGTCCTCTTCTATCATCACATTGCCGCACTTCGGACAAAGTGATGAACCCTGCTCTACATCTCCTTCTTCTTTCTTCGGCATGTCTTTTTCTTGTTTATCCATAAGAAAATTATATGATAAAAAGTTCCTGACGACAATATCTTTTACTTAATAATAAAGGACCCGCTTTCCTCTGCGGATCCTTTGTGGATTTCTAATTACCAGAGTTTTATTTTTTGCCGTCTTGTTTTGGACTTTGCGAATAGAAGAGATATCCGCCAATGCCGGCCAAGATTAGTAAGAATATGATACCCCAGAGCGGAACGCTCTTCTTGTCTTTTACGTCAGTCTTTTCATTCTTGTTGTCACCCGACTTGTCATCTCCCTTGTCCGTAGTATCAGCTTTCACGTCTCCCTGTGCAATGGTGGAACCATCTCCATAGTATGTGGGAGTGTAGTCTGTAGTAGCAACCGCTAACTGAGCCTTTGGTACTACCGGTCCTGCCGGAGGATTTACTGTTTCGGAAGAAAGAACTACAGGCGCAGCAACAACATTAACTGTCCTTGTCACTTGTGTTGCATTATTCCCTGCTGCATCAACGGCATCATAAGTCACAGTATAGGAACCAACTTTTGTTACATCTACGCTTGAGGCATCAATAGTAGAGGTTAATCCTGTATCGATATTATCAGTGACTGTTGCTCCTGACTCTGTGTATGCTGTTCCTACCTCAATTTTCTGAGGATTGGCTCCTGTTAACAGGATGTCTGGAGCAATGTTATCAACCGTATAATCTGCACCACTAGTCGGAACAGAGATAACTGGATTTCCTGCAATATCAGTACCGGTAGCTAGAGCAATCGTTGTATTTCCATTACCATCCTCTACAGTTCGATTATAAGTGTAGTGAGTAGCATCGACTTTAGACATATCAGTGTCAGCTAAAGTTTCTACGCCTGATAATGATATTTGCATAACTGGAGTATCTGCTATGGCTTCGCTGAAGGTGGCTGTAATCCCCAGAGTATCCCCTTCCTTTACCACTCCACCAATGGGTGAGTATGCTATAACTGCTGTAGGTGCAACAGTATCAAGCGTTAAGTTCAATGGAGCGCTTTCAAACTCATCACCTACTTTTGCAGTGATAACCTTGTCACCATCAGTCACACTATCAGCTCCTAGCTGACCGTGCACTACATTAAAGGTGTATTCGCCAGATGTTATGTCACTGTCCGTCAGTACTGTTGTCAGTGGCGTAGTAAATGAATCTCCGCCTAACAGCAGTTCCAGTGTATCCCCGGGTACAGCTCCACTGGTTCCCAATGGCACCACTACATCAAATCCGGTTGTCTCTTCTACTGCATTAATATATGGACCGGCTGCTGCTGTCGGAACGCCTGTCGAGTCGGTAGCTGCATACGTTGATGCCGGCATGATACCTACTGCTAGTACCGGCTGAATTGCAATCATCACAATAGCCAATGTCGTAACTTTTCTTTTCAGATTTTTAAATATTTTCTCTATTTTACTCATTTTCTCCTCTTTATTTACCCCTCCGATTTGATAGCTATATTTCAACTTTTGAATCTTTTATTTTCCCTTTTTTTATTTTTCGCCACTCTGTTGTTTAGTCGTTTTGTTTTTCAGTTTCTATATATGTAATGTTGTTAGAACAATGTTTGAAACGCTATACGCTTTTGTCAGTTTTAGGTTCACATACTAAAACCGATCACCCTCCCTCGAATACTCTAGTTGTCAAAAAAGACAGACTAAACTCGAGGAGAAGTGATCGGTTTCACCACTAACCGGCCCGAAATACTTCGGACTGCCCCATAGACACCTTGTGACCAGCTTCTTACAGCTACAGTATGGCGCCCCCATAGGGTTACGGTTCCACTTTCCAAACTGTTTATTCATTCTAACTTCCACAAAGAAAAATTTCCGGTTGCGGAATTTTTTTGATTTTTATATTTTTATTTTTATCGAATTTCTGACTCCCTTGAACTTATTTAACCCAAAGAAGTATCGGTATACAAATGATAGAAACATATGCGATAAAAGTCAAGAAAAATATTTTTTAAATTGTAGAAAATGTTCTATCACTCCGCTTGAAGGAATTGAAGATTTATTTATATCCTTATCCCTCATTTCCAACAGCTCTAACAACTTCCTCATTTATTCTTTCTAACTTGAGTTCTTTTGAAGTTAACCCCAGAAGTCTTGGCTTTTTTTACAGTAGACTTTACTACAGTTTTCTTAAAAGAAACATTAGATTTGACAGATTCCTTCGCTATAGTCTTTTTAGCTACTGGCTTCTTTATCTGACTTACTTTCTTTGAAAATCTATCAGGTTTCACTGCGACTTTCTTAACTGCAATTTTTTTACCCGCCGTGGAGGGCTTGGGTGGAGTCTTCGAAAGAGTTTTCTTCTGAACCGGTTTTCTAACAGTATTCTTTATACCTGCTGGCTTTTTCTTCTGGACCTGTCTTGGCACTTTTTTGACTGCTTCTTTTGCGGGATTAACCCCTTTCTCAGTATTTTGTCCCGTCTTTCCAGCTGTTTCATTTATATCCCCAAGTGGCATAGTCTGTTGTTTGTCTTCCTCCTCCACTTCTGCAATACATGCAACTGAAGCTACCTTGTCACTCTCGTCAATCCTCATGATTCTGACACCTTGTGTAGCCCTACCTATCTTTGAGATGTTTGTCAGTGGAGTTCGAATAATAACTCCATTTGCAGAAACAACTACTAGGTCATCTTTATCGCTTGAGATGACACGAACATCAACAGTCTTACCGGTTTTCTTCGTTACCACACCAGCTTTTATACCGATGCCGCCTCTTCTGTGAGGAGTAAACTGCTCAAGTTTCGTTCTTTTTCCATATCCATTTTCCATCACAACTAGCAACTCTCCATTTGGAACTATAGGATCCATACCGACCACTTCATCGTCTGACTTTAATCGGATTCCACGCACTCCACGGGCAGCTCTGCCCATTGGGCGAACATCTTTTTCGTTGAATCTGATAGCCAGAGAGTTCTTCGTTGCTATGATAATATCACTAGCACCATCAGTCATCTTTACCCATTTCAACTCGTCTTTTTTATCTAGGTTGATAGCGATAATACCCGTCTTTCTGATATTTAGGAAGCTATCTAGAGGAGTCTTTTTTATAGTTCCCTTCTTAGTCGTCATCATCAGATATTTGCCTTCCTTCTGCTCAGGAACATTGATGATAGCCGTCACTACTTCTTCAGGAGCAAGCTGTAAAACATTTACTATGGGTTGGCCCTTTGCTATTCGGGAAGCGACAGGGATCTCATATACAAAAGTCTGGAAAACCCGCCCCTTGTTAGTGAAAAAGAGAACATTATCATGGTTTTTCGTATAAATCATATGAGTTACCAAGTCTTCTTCCTTCGTTTTCATGCCCACGACGCCCTTGCCTCCTCGATGCTGGACTCTATAGGTAGTGACCGGTATGCTTTTCACATAGTTGCCCTTTGTCAAAGTTACTATAACTTCTTCATTTGGTATTAGGTCTTTATCGGAAAAATCGCCAATGCCCGTTTTGACTACTTTTGTCCTTCTCTCATCACCGTACTTGTCTTTCATCTCTGAAAGCTCTTCTTTTATTATTGCGTAAATCTTCTTTGGATGAGCTAGGATGTCTTCTAGCTTTGCAATTAGTTTTTGCAGCTCGTCATATTCGTCTTGGATTTTCTGACGTTCAAGTCCTGCTAGGGTTTGTAGTCTCATTTCTAGGATTGCCTGAGCTTGTATTTCGCTTAGCTTGAATCTTTTTACCAAGTTGACCTTCGCTACTTCCTTGTCCTTTGACTTCTTGATAGTTTCGATGACTTCATCAATTCGCTTCAATGCTATCAGAAGACCTTCTAGTATGTGTGCACGTGCCTTTGCCTTCGCCAGTTCAAACTCGGTTCTTCGTGTGACAACCTTGAATCTGTGCTTGATAAACTCTTCCAGAATATTTTTCAGGGTCAAAACTCTCGGTTGAACGTTGTCTACTAGAGCCATCATATTGGCGTGAAATGCCCACTGCAGTTGAGTCATCTTGAAGAGTTGGTTTAGAATCTTGTTTGGATGAGCATCTTTCTTGATATCTACTATTATACGTACGCTTTTCTTCCTATCAGACTCATCGCGCAGGTCACTAATCCCGACTATTTTCTTATCTTTCACAAGGTCAGCAATTTTTTCAATAAGCGTCGCTTTATTTACTTTGTATGGTATCTCAGATATAACGATTCTGAATCCACCCTTTTTCTTTTCTTCAATCTCAGCGACTCCCCTTATGACTATCTTCCCTTTACCTGTAGCGTATGCTGCTTTGATATCATCAACATTGTAGATGATGCCACCAGTCGGGAAGTCCGGGCCCTTTACGTGATGCATAAGGTCCTCAACTGTTGATTCAGGATTGTCTATAAGCTCATGAATGGCATCAACGAGTTCACTTAAGTTATGTGGAGGGATAGCCGTAGCCATACCAACAGCGATACCTATCTGCCCATTTAGTAGTAGATGAGGCAACTTTGCCGGCAAAACTTGTGGCTCTTTCTGAGAACCATCATAGTTAGGAACAAAGTCTACGGTATCCTTCTCTATGTCAGCAAGGAGCTCTTCTGATATTTTCTTCAACTTCGCTTCTGTATAACGATAGGCAGCCGCTGAGTCTCCGTCCATGGAGCCAAAGTTTCCCTGACCGTCAACGGTCGGATATCTCATATTCCAGGTCTGTGCCATACCAACCATCGTGTCATACACGGCGGTGTCACCATGTGGGTGATACTTACCCAAAACCTCACCGACTATTTGTGCAGACTTTCTATATCTGGCGCCGCTTCGAAGCCCTAACTTGTCCATCGCGTATAGAATCCTTCTGTGAACAGGCTTCATACCATCACGAACGTCAGGAAGTGCGCGAGCCTTTATCACACTCATCGCATAGTCTAGATAGCTCTCCTGCATCTCATCGTTGATGTCACGGGGCTTTATATTGCCTATCTGATTTAATTCTTTTTCTTCTTCGTTTGCCATAACTATTCTTTCCCTACACTATCTTTTATTTCTTCCCAACTAATTTTTTTTGCCCAATTGGTCAGCGGTGGATTATTCAATATAATTTTCTTCTCTTCTAAACCACCTGAATATGTATCAGTGGCTTCTTCTAAAATATAAACGTTATATCCTCTAAAGTTTAGCTCTTGGGCTGTACACAAAACACAGCAATCAACTGTTAACCCGAATAATACAATACCAATTTCATCTTGTGGTTTTCCTATTGTTCTTTCTAGCCAACTATTAAATCTCTTTGGGTCTTGATAAGGTATCCCTGGTTTCGAATCAGGTACCCCAATATTTTCTCTTGTCCAAATAGGTGAGTTCATACACTTGACATATATATCAGGATTCTTTGCTTCTTCTGACACTATTGACTCATATCCCCACTCTCCCGGATAACAAAGATCTCCTCTATCTCCAAGTCTTGGCGCCCTATAATCGGAAACTATTTCGTTGATACTTATATTCTTTTCAACGAAAAATGGACTCAGTTCACTTTTTACAAAGTCAACAGAAGGTCTTTTTTTATAACCAACACCTTTTTCGTCCGTAAAATCTCTTTGTAAATCAACACTGATAAACTTATACTTCATACTTTCCTTTATATATCCAAATTCTTAACATCTTTCGCATGTGTCTGTATAAACTTCTTCCTCGGTTCCACCACTTCTCCCATCAAAACAGAAAATACTTCATTTGCTTTTTCTGCGTCATCAACAGTAACCTGTAAAAATACACGTTTTTCGGGATCCATAGTAGTTTCCCATAGTTGCTCAGGGTTCATCTCACCAAGACCTTTGTATCTCTGAGGGGTCTTAACGCCGAGGGGCAGGTGACTGGCATTATCTGCCGACTCTGTATCGGTCTCTGCACCTTCCTCAACATTCTCAATCTCCTCATTATTCTCTTCCTCGACTAGAGTTTCGGCGTCGTCAACTTTCTCCTTTTTCTTCTTACTTTCTTTCCATAACTCTTCCAGAATCTTCTCTTTTTCAGCTTCATTATAGGCATAGAAAGACTGTTTTCCCTTTTCTATTTTAAACAATGGCGGTTGAGCGATGTAGAGATATCCTTCATCTATAACTTCTGGGAAGTATCTGTAAAAAAAGGTCAGAAGCAATGTCCTTATATGAGCGCCATCCACATCGGCATCTGTCATTATTACTATCCTATGATACCTGATTTTTGATATATCCTTAGTCTCGCCGATACCTGCTCCCATAGCGATAATGAGTGTTTTTATTTCATCAGATGTAAGCATTCTGTCTAAACGCGCCTTTTCCACATTCAAGATTTTACCCTTGAGAGGCAGTATGGCTTGGAACTTTCTGTCTCTTCCTTGTTTTGCAGAACCGCCGGCCGAGTCTCCCTCAACAATATAAATTTCACTTTGTGAAGGGTCTTTTGAGGAACAGTCTGCAAGTTTCCCGGGAAGAGTCATGCCCTCAAGGACACCCTTTCGGATAACAGTATCACGAGCCGCTCTTGCCGCAACTCTTGCTCGGGCTGAAAGCATACACTTTGTAATAATCTTCCTAGCTTCATTTGGATTTTCTTCTAAGAAATATGAGAAGTATTCACTAAGTATAGAACCAACTTGATTTTGAATCTCTGGATTTCCAAGCTTTGCCTTTGTCTGACCCTCAAACTGTGGATCAGGCAGTTTAACCGAGACTATAGCAGTCAAACCTTCACGGACATCATCACCGGTAAGGTTATCCTTTGCTTCCTTTATAATGCCATTCTTTTTTGCATAGTCATTTACACATCTGGTAATAGAAGTTCTGAATCCGGTCAGATGAGTTCCGCCGTCTGCCGTATGGATATTGTTTGCAAACGTCTGTACATTTTCTGAGAAATCATCGGTGTACTGAACAGCAACTTCAACCATAGTATCCTTGACGCCCTTTTCAACATAGAAAATCTTGTCGTTAACTATTTCTTTGTTGCGATTAATGTGCGCTACATATGACTTGATACCACCCTCGAAGTAGAAACTATAGTTTCGACCGTCTCTCTCGTCGGTTAGTCTTATCTTTACACCTTTCGTCAGATATGCCTGCTGACGAACTCTGTCTAGTATCTTTTTGTAACTAAAGTCTACTGTTTCAAAAACATCCGGGTCAGGGGAAAATGATATTTTCGTTCCAGTATACTTTGCCGCACCGACTTTCTTTATGGCTGAAACAGGTTTACCACCATTCTTGAACTCTTGGGCATATAAGTTACCGCCACGAGCAATCTCAGCTCTCAAGTGTGTCGACAAGGCATTTACAACAGACACACCTACACCATGGAGTCCACCTGAAACTTTATACCCGCCTCCACCAAACTTACCCCCGGCATGTAGAACAGTCAGTACTGTTTCCAATGCGCTCTTGCCTGTTTGTTTTTGTTTGTCTACGGGTATGCCACGACCGTTATCACTGACGCTTAGTGATCCATCGTCATGAATGACTACTTCAATGTTCGTACATTGTCCGGCCATCGCCTCATCTATAGCATTGTCCAGAACTTCCCATACCAGATGATGCAGTCCCTCGAGGCCAGTGCCACCTATGTACATACCAGGACGCTTTCGAACTGCTTCCAGTCCTTCTAGAACCTGGATCTTCGAAGCATCATATGTTTCTTTTTTGATATTTTTGTCTACCATTCTTCCTTCTACATTATCCACCAATTCCCCACCTTCTCGTAGGAGTATATTCAACTTGATTTTCTCGTTTTAACACAATCCTAACTAGTTCCCCTTATGAAAGGGCTTGAACTTTTTTGAAGGTTTTTCATACTACAACAACGTAGTGTTGTAAGAGAGATTTTTTGAAAGTTAGCCGTTTGTACGACTATACTTATTTTAGCACAAACAAGCAGAAAATACAAAGGGGTGTTCTGAAAGAGTACCTCTTGGACAGTAGGCCGGTCTTTTCGGCAAACTGGATAGGGGTTAAATAATTAAGGGATTGGTGCGGTCTCACACTATTATACTCTACTAACCAATCCGTGATAAGACGGTTAAATTCCTTTAAGTCCAGACTGAAGTTTCCATCGTTTAAATATTCATAGATAAAGGTTTGAATCAGTCTTTCAACAACCGGATTATCTTTAGGGGTTCTTGGTCTTGAGAAATATCTTTGAATACCTTTTTCTTGACACGCTTGATCGAAATATTTCTCAAACTCGCTGCCGTTATCAGTTAAGATCACTGACGGGGTTTCTCCCAAAAGATATTCAAGCCTTTCCAGGAAATCTTTGGCGGTTTTTGATGTGTGGGAGCTGTAGGCTCTGGCATAAGCCACCTTCTCTTTGTGAGCTATGGCGACAAGGATATAATACTTTACTCCAAAAAGATGAAGAACTTTAGTATCAAGGCAATAGAGATTCTTTATCCTTCTTCTTAAATCGTAGGTAATGATTTGTTTCTTAGCTTTGTTTTTATTCCTGTTTTTGTTGTCTTTCCTGTTTGGATGCGGATAGAGCTTAAAGGTATGGATGGTTCTTTGAAACTGCCATGAGGATATTGTTTCTCCATATTCATTCTCATACACCTTGGCTAGCTTTACTTTATTCCAATGAAGGTGTTTCTTTCTTAAGCGTATCATTCTGTCTAGAATAAGAGGGTCAGGCCGCCAGCTTCTCTTGGTTTTCGGTGTAGAGGGGTTATCTTCAAGGGTACGCAGGTTTCTATCATTAAATCTGGAAAACCAGAAGTAAAACTTGCTTCTTGAGATGCCGAAATGTTTGGCCGTGCAACTTGCGTTTTTCTCTCCGGCTGTATGGTAGAAGATAATCCATTCCAGTCTTAGTTTTGCTTTTTCTGTAAGCGGTATAGATTGGGCTCTTTTTCTCCACCTGTCATATGTATTTAAGAGTTGTACTGGTTTAGGAACTAGATAATAATTGGGTTTGTACACTGGGTCCTCCTTTCTTAGATCCAGTGTACTTTTTTGACCAATCACTGTCCAAGAGGTTTCTCATCCTGGACAAGGGGAAAACATAAGAAAAGAAGAAACATCGTCATGTAAGAATGAATGTCCTAAATGATTGGTTTATCAGCTGGTTTTGGTTGGTCTTTTTGACCTTCCGTTTCCATCCTACTTAGGATTTCCTGCTCTACTGCTTCCTTAGGTCTGGCATACTTTAGCCGCGCTAGCTGGCGAATCGCTTCTCCAATCTTCGGGTCAGATATACCGATAGGAGGCCATGATGGATGCATAATGAAAGGTCTTGAAGGATAACTCTTTATCATTAGACGGATGAAACCATAGCCGTTTTGAATATTTGTAAGGTCACTTATGTTGAATACCGGCTCAAACTGTTTTGCCATATACTCAGCATCTTCAGGTCCAACCCTGAAACTTATGATGGTACCCACATTACCAAAGACAGAAGTTCGGATATCTTCCGTCAGCTGACCTATATATTGGTTTGCTACTATTAGATGGAGACGGAACTTCCTGGCTTCAGAAAAAATCTGAGCGAAGGACTCTGTAAGGAAGTTCTGAAATTCATCCACATAGAGCGTGAAGTCACGCCTCTCTTCCTCCGGAATATCAACTCTAGACATTCCTGCCACCTGCAGTTTAATAGCAAATATCATCCCCAAAAGACGCATATTCTTCTCGCCAATTCTCCCTTTTGAAAGATTTACCAGAAGTATCTTCCCTGAGTCCATTATCTCCCTCAAGTTTATGGAAGATTTTTGCTGACCTATGATATTTCTCATAGTAGTGTTGGTAGCAAAAGCCCCAAACTTAGGGATAATGTAACTCAAGTTCTCTTGGACAAGTTGCTGGGTCATATTCGCTATCTCTTCAAGCCAGAAGCTTCTAACTACCGGGTCTGTGACATACTTTAGCTTCTCAGCAAGAAAATCTTTATTGGTAAAGAGAGTCGGTATCTCTATTACAGTGCCGCCTTCTGGATCAGCCATCAGGGTTAGGGCACCGTTTCTAAACCAGTGATCAAACTTAGGGCCAAAGATAACCCCTGACTTTTGTGGATCATATAGGCTGTATAGAATATCCAGCATCTCGTTTGTTACCAAATCTTTCTGTTCTATAGTATCTGCTTCAAATATATTGAGACCCATAGGACGCTCTATATCTCCGGCATCAAAAATAACTACATCCTCAGCCCTCTCCTTTGGGATTCTACTCAAGACATCTTCTAGATCTGGTCCATGAGGGTCAATGTAAGCTACCCCTTTGCCGGCGATAATGTCATCTATAATCATATTCTTCATCAGATTTGATTTACCGGTACCGGTCTGACCCAGGATATACATATGTCTGCGCTTATCGTCCTCAGCAATGCGTATGCTTTTCTTCTCACCCCTATACTCAGCTTCCCCCAGATTTGTTCCTTCCTCCGGAATATTCATAGGAAGTTCCACGCTTTTGGCGGGTAACCACTTGATTCCCGGAGAAGAGACGAGATAGTTAGGAAGATGAAAAATGCTGGCGAGCTCCTCTGTATTTAGTACATTGCTATGCCCGAGGTATCCGCCTAGTAAATTTCCAAAAGGTGATATCTTGTGCTCGAAGAAACGAAAGATGAAGTCTGTAGTAAGCTCATCGATATTCTTTGACTCGCGAAAAGTAAAACTATTTAGATTTTGGTCATTAAACTGTGCAAATGAACCTTGCATCTCAGCTAAGATTGCTTGTGACCTGTAAGGAGTTCCGGTGGAGACAACGAAACGAATAATTGTTTCATAGCATGCCTTGCCTGACTTTTCTTCTATGGCCTTGTTTGCTTCCTCCTCCATGGCAGTGAGTCTCACGGGTTCGGGAGCGGACTTCGACTGTTCGCTGGATATAGCAGAGTCGATGAAACTACTTAAAATATTGCTTTTTTGCTTCTGGCTCTGAGATTTCTTCACTACTTGTCTCGCCTTTGATAGTCGCTTTGGATTAACAGGACGGATGAGCACTTGGATAGCTGCACCTTCTCCATCTTTTAGTTGGCTTAGAGCATTTGTGACAGACTCTAGTGGTTCCGAATCAATGTTTTTATAGGTCTTTAGGGGATAATAGAATGGCCTAAAAAGCTTCATCTCTCCGCCACACACGCCTTGTTCCTTCCACTCTTCTGAAAAGATATTATGTTCAGAAGTTTCCTCAATCTTCGCCTCAGGATACTGAGATGAAAGCATTTTCTCTACCATATCTACCAATGTAACCGGTACTACCATGTAGAACAGTATTTCCTTTTTCTGGGCAATAATCTCCAGAGCAATATGTCTCTGACCATACAAAAGATTTCTATATATCTGGCCTATACCTTTCTTGTAAGTTACGGAAAGATTGGCATAAAAAGTTTCCATAAAAGATATGACTTCTTTTGTTGCCTCACGATCATCCCTGGTCCTGCCCTGCATATCTTTTGACCCCATCTCTCTGGGAACAGTTATGAGAAGAGGGACCATTTTTAGAGACCTCTCGAGCTGTTTCTTGTAACCTTTGGTCTTTTTATAAAAATAAATAGAGACGAGTCCTGCAAGACTCAAGAGCAACAACCCTCCTGTTATAAAAATAACCATATTAACTCTTCTTTAAGTCTTTTCCAAACCTATCTTTTAAATACTCTATCTGTATATCCTCCAAATCTTCTTCTTCTTTATAGGGGTTCCCTTTATCAGCTTCGATGACCTTTGCCGCTTTTTTGACATAAGGAACACTGCTACCAACCTTTACTTTCTTAGGTTGAGGGCTAGATGAATCTTTTCCGGTTGCACCATCTTGAGTATTTGAGGATAAAGCGCTGGAGAGAGCGTTCGTATCTGTATCATCAACTAACGTTGGAGGTACTACTGAACCCTTGACACCCTGTATCTCAGGAGACTTGCCTTGTTCCCTGCCCTCTGATGACTTTTCGGTACCGGTTTCCGTGCTATTATTTTTTATTGCATCAATGTTATCCATTTTGTTTCTCTAATTATATTTTACTATATCACCTTCCGAGCACTCTGTCTTTTACTTTCCCAAAAAATCCCGGGACATTTCTTACCCAAGAGAATGTGTCCTCAAACGACTTGATGATTACCTGCAATAGAGACTTCTCCTTCGTGGGTGTTATGAAGGTAGCCGCTTTCGTCTGAGTAAGGTTGCCTCTTTTATCCTTTGCCACAATTCTGAAACGATAGTTCGTTGACGAAGAAAGATCCTTTATAAATACTGTATGATTTGTCCCTAGATTTTTATTTTCCACTGTTTGGTTATCATACTTATCACCTGTCGCTTTATCATCATACTCTACTTGGGTAGTAGCCGGTTTATCTGTCTTCCATGAAATAATAATAGATGCCGCATCCGTGCTATCGGAGACAGGAAGAACATCTACCTTTACTTCAGACACTTCAGGCCCTATGGTATCAAGCGGTGTTTTAAATGTTGTGTCTTCAGACAAGTATTCATTTTTAAACTGGTCAACAGCTGATACCTGGAAATGGTACGTGGAGTTATCTTCCAGTCCCTCGAGCACTATGACATGATTTCTTTCGGCCTTTGACTTCGATATCCTCTGACCATAACCTGAGTCCTTGCCATAGTTTATAGAAACCAAAGCTTCTACATTTGTATCCATGGTGATAACTGCCTTATAAGGTTCTGAATCCTGGACCCTTAGGTTTGAGACTTCAGGCATGAGAACTGCCGTGAAAGAAGACTCGGGAGAGAAATACTCTACATTGCTTTCATCCGTCCCTTTAACTATATAATAATATTTAGTACCCGGCGTGAGATTCTGCAGTTTAACAGCATGAACAGTACCAAGAGTATTGTCTCCGGCACTCATGGAGTAGAGACCACTTCTTGTACCATATTCTACCCATGAAGTTGTAGGCAGAGTCGTAGTCCAAGTGATTTGAGCTGTAGTAGCCGTGATGTTTTTCTCTGACATATTCGTTTCAGTTGGAGAAATAACAAACTTATTTATATCATCGGCCCTAGTCCTAAAGTTCTCTAAATTCAAGGTGGCTATGTACTTATCTGAAGTTACAGAACGTAAGTTGTACGTGTAACTGCTATGAGATTTTAGTGCTTTGAGAATTACTTCGTGTGAGGTAGCCATTGTTGCATCACCGGCAATCTCATATTTCTCACTGGAACCCTCTAACTTATACTCTACATATGAGTCAGAGGCTCTGTTCGTAGTCCACTTGACTATCGCTGTTGTAGTAGTAGGAGTAACTGAGTTATCTGAAATGCTGAAAGTGTCGGTTTTAAAGTTTCTATTCCAGTCATCATCCGCTTCCTCCTCATCTATGTTACCTAATGAATTTCGGCTAATGATTCTGTATTCATAAGTAGTATTTTTCTCAAGACCTTGAAGTTTCACAGAGTGTGACTTAGTTGTTTCTGTCCTATCTTTGCCGGATGCGAGCACATCATTTACTCCTGCTACTCTGTATTCGACCAGCGAGTCTGTATCTTGGTTAGTAGTCCACTTGATAGTAGCCGTTGATACACCCACGCTGATTACTTGTACTCCTGTCACGGTTGGACTTGTCGCACTCGGGTTGATGGAAACGGAAGTTGAGGGTTCGCTTTCATTGTCGTATGCATTTACTAGGGTATTATTTGAATATTTGAAGTTACTACCGGCATTGTCTACTGCTACCACACGATAGTAATAGTTATCTTCCGCGCCCTCCATAGAAATAGCATCTACATAATAGTTGCTGTCGATTGCATCATCTTGGTTTGGTCGATATAAAGGATTCTCTCCGTCTACTAATATCTGAGTAAATAAGACTCCATCTGTTGAGCGATAAATACGATATTCTTTAAAGTCTGTTATACCATTTCTCTTATTTGTTGCTAATGCTGCACTAAGTCTACTCCAAGTTATAATATTTCTGTATTGGTCTTCTCCATCTCTTAGATCACCTACTTCTACATTTGTAATTTTGCTCGGAGCTGTAGCGTCAGGAACTTTATCCCACCCTCCGCCAACTTCAGCAGTAACAGATGTCATTCCGGATGTAACAGTAGTGGGAGATTGATCCGGATTGTATCCAACCGAAATAATCCTGTAATAATAAGTCTGAGCATCACTTGGGACAGTATCGGTATAAGTTCTCTCCACATCGCCCGTAGCATCAGGAGGCTCATATCCTGTAACATTTAAGTCCGATATGGTAACTCCATCATTATTTGTGTCTAGAAGAGTAGCAGTTGAAAGCCATGCATTGTCATCATCTGGCGGGGTTGTGCTAGAAGGACTGGTTTCTGACCTATAAATCTTATACCCGGTAATCTTGTTTGCAGACCACTTAATCTTCGCTCCGGAAAAAGTTATGTCTACTTTACTGCCAATATCTTGATTCTCGGAAGGGCTTCCTTTGACCGATTCTACAACAACAGATGTTGGCGGATTTGGGACAGCATTTGATAGAGTCTTCTTTCCTGCCGCACCAGTGAGAGCTGAGATATTATTTTCAATATCTGATAGCGTATCGGAATGTGCTCTATCGATCGCCTTAACTTTATAGTAGTAGTACTGCATCTCATCCCGACCTGTATCCTCGTAAAGTGTAGCTCCAGTATAACCAAGTGATGAATATTCATTTTCTTCCGGGATCGTCTCAGTTGCATATGGACCGGCCCTGAAAACCTGGTAACCTAGAACTCCTGAACCGTCTACTTCACTATCCCGCGAGGTTTTATCCGGCGAAGTTGCCCATTCAACTCTTATCTTTTGTGAATCTGTCCCCAGATCATAACCCATTGCTGTAACGGTGAGATCTGTGGGGGCAGAGGGTGCCGTAACATCATATGTTCTTGCAGCATCAAAGTTAGTATTCGTTGGTATACCAAAGCCGTCTTTAGTCACAACATCCGACTCATATCCCGATGCATCTATTGCAGTTACTCTATAGTAGTAGTCAACGTAATCGTTCAAGCGAGGAGATGTCTGGGGCTTTATAGTGGTAGCTTGTTCATTGATAGTATCCGGAAAGTCCGTCTCGTCATTGTTAGTATCATTGTCAGTCCAGGTCAGATTACCGGCGAGTGATTCTGGGGGTTCAATGTCTCTATAGCCGACAAGAGTGAAATCCTCGTCAACGCCTGAGTCACTTCCAGCCCTTCTATATATTTTATACCCTGTCACTCCAGAACCGGCATCAGTAGACCGTGACCAGGAAAGATTAACCTCATAACCGCCATTACTGATAGCCGAAACAACAGAAGGATTTGACGGAGCAACTGTATCTGTTGTTCTTCCATAGGAAACACCCGACCATGCGCTTGTATTTTCCGCTTCATCAACAGACTTAATTCTATAGGCGTAAGAAACTGACTGAGAAATCAAGGGCTGATCTTGAAGCGGATTGTCAGAGCTGTCATTAAATGATGTGCTAGCTCCAGAAAATGAGAAAACAGCATAATCAGTGCCTGTACTCCAGTCGCTTGTTGGATTATTATCCCAGTCGTTATCAAGATAATCACTTTTTCTCACCCTCTCGACTATAAAGTCCTGTGTAGGAGCGCCCGTGCTTGTATCTACCCAAGATACACCCACCTTTACATCATCATCACTAGTTGTGGCAAGCGATGTTGGAACTGCTGCTTGATCATCATACTTAACAGTATAGGTACTTGACTGTCTGATATTACCGGCGTTATCTACTGCTACAACATACCAGGTGTGAGTTCCTGACAAAACGCCTGTGGGTATAGCTGAGGTTAGCGCAATATTATCAGTATCTAGCTCCCCATCTATATATAACTTATATTTTGCTAAACCATTTATATCAGAAGACTCACTCCATGAAAAAGACGGGGTATTATCATGCGTCCATGCATTATTCACTGGGGCTGAAAGAGTAAATACAGATGGCGCTTGTGTATCAACCGTCACAGAACCATTATCTGAAACCGTACTGACATTTCCGGCATTATCGTATGCTTCAACCTTTGTGTACCATACTCCGTCAGCTAGAGTGCTAGAGTGTGTAAAAGAATTTGTATTTGTCGTGTAAGTTTCTGCACTGGTAAATTCTGAGTTGTCATCCCAATAGACTTTATAATATCCAACGTCACTATCACTGTCTGTCGAGGCAGACCAGTTCCACGTAGGAGTATTATCATCTGTGAGGTTTGAGCCCGTTGAAGGAGTTCCCGGTTTAGTAGGGTCTGTTTTATCATATGATACATCAACCCCGTTTGGATCTAAATTTGCGCTATAAGGAGCCCATGCAGATACTCTCCCCTCATCATCTACACTCCTCACTCTTATGTGGTATCCTTGACCAGCCGAGGGAGTACCGGGTAAAGTCACATCTACATAGTTATTACTTCCCGTAGCCTTATATGTTAAAGCTTCATCGAAAGCAGCACCCACCTCTTTTATCTCTACTTCCGGCCTTTTATTAGTCGACGTATCACATCCGGAGCAAGTAAGACTTGGGGTTAAAACCCTTACTAGACTTTCATTAATCCATCCTCCAGCATCATCACTGCCTACATCCACTCCAGCACTGTTTTTTAATACTGAGTTATCTGTTTTTCTCAGAAAAACATTACTAGCAGGACTTTCAAGCGCATTATATTCCAAAGTTGCGCTATCAAGAGTTGGTGTTGTTGATCCATCGGAAACCAACCTTACTATAAGCTCTGCATATCTAGTAGCCGGGACAGAAGATGAAATCGTATTATAGTTTGTACCACCATAAATTTGTCCATAATAGGCATTTGTGAAGGCTGTCTCCATGTTTGCGGGATCCACACTGCTCCCATTTCTGTCATAAATTGTCCAAGTAGAGCCATCATCAGAGGTACGAACTAAAAATTTAATACCCTGCCCAGAAACTAGGGCGCTAGTTAACGCAAAATCTGCATTACTCCACTTCGCCTTTAAACTGGAACCTCCGTCTACTCGAAGTCCGATATCAGACCCCCCAGAACCGCCAAGAGTCGCTGAAGTATTATAAGAACTCGAATTTACCGTAAATGAACCACTTATAGAACTCGTTTTGCCATTATTATCTGATACCGATCCACTTATATAGTGCGTCTGACTTCCGGCAAGACCACTAACCGGGCAGCTTACACTTGTTGCTCCCACAGTACAGCCATTAACTACCGTTCCGTCAACTCTTACAACTACTGAGCCAGTATTTATACTACTTCCGCCACCAGCCGCATACTGGGCACTCACTGTTGTTGATGATGAGGATATGGTATCTGCCGGTTGTACGTTCGAAACTGTTGGCCCCCAACCGTTTTGTGCAGTCCACGGAAGAGTATCTGACCCACCGGTAAAACTATAAGTAGCATCGCAGAAACCATCTGAGTTTCCGTCACTACAACCCTCACCGGTAGTGTCAAAGTTATCATAGTAGTTGCCTCCTGACGGGGCTGACTGGGTAAATGAATTGCCGGAACCACCATACATATAGGCATTAGCTTGAGAAATGTTTGATATGAAATTGTTATTGTAGATATTACTTCCAGTGGTATTGGTAACAGCAATACCATAACCGTTTCCTCCGACATTATTGGACTGAACAGTATTCCCTTTAATGGTTACCCCACTACTAGCAAGGGAGTATATACCATTATTAAATGATTTGACTTTTAAGTTTTTGACTGTTACTCCACTTCTGGCAGTAATATTAATGCCAGAAGTGAATCCCGACCCAAACCCAGTGACGGTGTGACCAGCACCTTCAACGGTGATATTATTTGAGTTTATTGAAAGAAAATTAACATTTGCCGTTATAAGCACATCTTTTGTGAAAGTACAAGTACTCGTCCCACTATCCCACGTACCAAAAGTTGAGCAGCTACCACCACTGGGAGATGCAATATTTTGAGCTGTGGCAATAGCAACCGGTGTTATAAATGAACCTGTGCCGGTAGCACTACTACCATTATTATCATTTGCACTTACTTCAACTGTATAATTCGTGTCAGAAGTAAGTCCTGAAACAGCACAACTAACACTGCCCGCCAAAACAGTACAACCGTTTTGAACAACCGTATTCAATTTAACTACCACTGAGTTTGTATTTATGGTGCCACTTCCTCCGGCCGCATACTGAGCACTTATAATTGTGGAATTCGTTGTGATATTCCCTGACGGTTGAACATTATAGACAGTCGGCTTTGCGGCTATTTTAATACTATTTGGAACAGTTGAGGAATCAAGACCTGTCCTTGTAGTATTCCAAGTATTTGATCCCTTGCTAATATCATTGTTTTCAAAATCTCCTTGGGTAGTCCACTGGACAGATGTATTTGCACCCTGCGCTACCTGGGGGTGCATAGGATTAAAGAGGTTTGGCCAGAGACCCCCTAGTATCTGAGAAACAAAGAAAGATAGTATAACCCCCCATATAGTTGCCCGACGAATAGTCCTAGTGTATCTGAAGTCGTTAACTTTTTTATAGGTTTGGTTATCCTTATATAGAATGTCATGAATATAGCGGACTCTCAGATGAGCAAAGTATAGAAGCTCAAAGTAGAAAAGACGCATCAACAGAAATATATTTTTGAAAAATAAATAAACTTTTAACAGGAGAGATGGTATCACTTTCATCGTCCTGCTCTTTCCAACAACCGGATGAAAGCTACCATGAGATGTTTTTTTGAAGGCAGAAAAAATAAACCCCAGATACCTCTTTATATTATTTTTTTTTCTAAGTTTTATTTCCTTCAATGAACCCTCTCCTGACAAGGATTTTAAACGTAAAACCTTTATATAAAATATACCTAAAAAGCCGAGAAAACACAAGCAAGGTTTCCTCAAGGAAATAGTTTTCGTATTACACTTTTTTATTTACATAACCAGCCAATAATATATACTTGATATCAAATGGCAAAAACACCTGTTATTAAGGCCTCAAACCTTTCAAAAACATTCAAGCTAGGGAAAAACGAAATAACCGCTCTACACTCTGTAGACTTTGAGATTTTCTCCGGAGAGTTCATCTGCTTTTTCGGTCCATCCGGTTGCGGGAAGTCCACCCTTCTATCCATGTTAGCCGGACTGCAACCACCTTCTTCAGGAAAAGTGCTGGTAAGGGGAAAAGATCTATCAGTATTAGGGAAAAAGGAAATCTCTAAGTATAGGCGTTCGAAAATAGGTATGGTTTTCCAACAGTTCAACCTTATCCTCTCTATGAATGTCCTGGAAAACATCGCACTGCCGATGGCATTTGATGGCGTAAGCAGAAAAAGAAGAGCACAAAGAGCACAGCACCTTCTATCTGTTGTCGGACTAGATGATAAGAAGAAAGATGTCCCTGCAGATCTCTCCGGAGGACAACAGCAAAGAGTCGCCGTAGCCCGCTCCCTCATCAACAATCCATGGATTATTATGGCCGACGAACCAACCGGAAATCTTGATTCGCAGTCCGCCGATGAAGTAATGAAGCTCCTAGTTTCCTTGAGCAGGAAATCAAAGAGAACCGTAATCCTTATCACACATAACCCTGACTATCTCAAGTTCGCCGACAGAGTATTCAAAATGAAGGACGGGCACATCCTAACTGTTGAGAAAAATAAGAAAGTTGCAAAGGTTGAACTGCTAGATTCAGTTTCAAAGCTAGGGACAGCCAAAGATGAGGAAGCAGAAGACGACATTGATATAGAGACTGATAAAGTTGTCGAAAAGGATGAAGAATCATCATCAGATGATGGAACTGACAATGTAGAAAAGACAGAGATAGCAAAGGAAAGCAGAAATGACAAAGGTCCATCATCGGATGAGGATGCTCTAGAAAAAGAGAATGTAGAGGCAGTTGAAGAGACAGAAGAAGTCAAGGACACCGGAGAGGTTTCACAGGAAGATGCCAATGATATAGAAGAAGGAAACCCAGATACCATTGAGAACGCCGAGACAACAGAAATCAATAAAGAGATTGCAAAAGATGAAGAGTCAGATAACGAGGAGCAGGCGTAATGAAAATGATTGATATCATCAGAATAGCCATTGGCAATCTGAGCAGAAACAGGCTCCGGACCTTGCTGACTATCTCAGGGGTTGTTGTCGGAGTGGGAGCGATAGTCTTCTTGGTCTCCCTGGGGTTTGGACTTCAAAAACTAGCTTTGGAAAAAATAGTCAACCTTGAAGCTTTGAAGGTAATCACTGTTTCCCCAGGCAGTAAGTTGGATGTTTTTCTAAACTCTCAGACAGCTCAAGAATTTCAGAATATAGAAAATGTAGAGGCAGTCAGCCCGGTGAAAAGAAGCGTTGCAAACATAAATATAGGTGATGCAAAAACTGAGCAGGTTATGTATGGGGTAAAACCAGAATTTTTGGCTCTTGAAAATATTAAGATTACCAGAGGGACTGCTCTTTCTGGAAAAAATGAGAACGAAGCTGTAGTTTCAAAAGAAGTGGTCACAAATCTAGGGTTAAAACAGGATATACTGAACAAGAGCATCACTGTCCGCACTATCGGAGCGGATAGTAAGAATATTGAGAATATGACAATCAAGGTTGTAGGAATATCAGACGAAAAGGGTGTATATGTCCCCTATGACACTATCAAAGATGGCGAAGATAACTTATCCTCCGTCAAGGTAAAAGTAAGCGACAAACAATATGTACCCAACGTAAAGAAATCTATAGAAAGTCTGGGGTTTAATACTTCTGTCATAAAAGATCAGTCAGCAAGTGTCAATCAGATATTCTATATCATCAAGATTGTTCTTGGTGGATTCGGCATGATTGCTTTCTTCGTCGCAGCAATCGGGATATTTAACACCATGACCATATCTCTACTTGAGAGAACTCATGAGATAGGCGTAATGAAGGCGATAGGAGGCTATGACAAAAATATTGCAATGATATTTATCACAGAATCTTCCCTTATTGGTCTCTTCGGAGGTATCTTTGGTCTGACTGCCGGATGGCTGGGAGGAGTTGCCCTGACTTCCATCATAAATCTTCTGGCTACTCAGTCTGGGGGCGAAGCTGTTTCCCTGTTTAATATACCCTTATACTTTTCTCTGGGAACTGTATTCTTCTCTTGCTTCATCAGTACGGTAGCAGGCATATGGCCTGCCAGAAGGGCTGCCAAGCTTAACCCACTCGAAGCCCTAAGATATGAATAAATAAGTCAACCCAATTACTTAGATTTATTGAAGATTGGTTCTTGATGATTGATTATTCCAAAAGTCAAAACTTTTGGGTTAGTAGTGTACCATTACCGGAGTCCCTATCGGAGCCCAATCGTAAATAAACTTAGCCACATACAACGGAGCATTTATACATCCATGAGAGCCATTGTATACATAGTCGGCACCACCAAAAGAGTATCTCCACCATGCTTCATGTATGGCGTGACCAGCACCTGTAAAGTAACTAACGTAGTGTATATGACATAACTTACCGTCTCCTGGCGGGTTAGGCATACATACATCATTCGCCTTTCCTTGTATTAGGAAGGTTCCGGTAGGTGTATTTGTATTCGAGCCTTCTATGACATTGTTTTGACCACTCGTTATACTCCATCTACCCACTCTATGACCACCCTTTGTGTAAGCTGTCATCGTCTGGGTTGATATATTGATTTCTATATATTTTGCCCAGTTTGCCACTACCACATAATCCTTAAATGTTTGGTAGTACGCTACCATCATCGGGATTGGTAAGTTTACTTCTGAGTCATTCCTCAAACCCGTAGCAAGCTGAGAAGCCAGAGATGCTTTATTGATAACAAGTCCATTTTTACCCTTCTGAGTGACTTTTTCTTTTGTTCCGTTTTCAACCCTTACTTTCTGGCTCACGGGCAACTTGTTTATACCGTTTCCTATGGCGTCAAAATAAGAGTACATCTTCCCTTGGTCTATAAACATCTTCCAGTCAGATTTGTTGTTATCTCTAGTAAATGTGACCCAAGATACTACTACGTCCTTGGTCGGATAGTATTTCTTGTCTTTGTACGTCAGGGTTACTTTCTTCGAAGCTATTTTGTCTGCTTTGTCAGCTAGAGCTTTCACTTTTTCGTCTAGTATCTTTGGTGTCCATGTTTTTACTTCAACAGTTACAGGTGTATCTTGGAATCCAGTCGAGGCAGTTATAACTTTCTCTTTTAACTGTTCTGCATTTATCTTTCTGCCGAAAACAGCAGGCATAACCTTGATAGAAGCGCCATTTGCAGTAATACTAGAATCTTTTGGTTTAACATTTATTTTCCTCTCTACCTTGGCTAGAAACTTTGATAACTTCGCATCATTTATTTTATACTCTGTCTTCACATCCTTGCCTTTAGCATCTATGTTCATAAACCCTAGATTGAAACTATAGTCTGCTATAGCACCCTTTGCTCTATCAGCATAGTTTCCTAACATACTGTCATCCCTCCCATAGGCGAAGGAGTCATTCATCATTCTCTCTTTGTTATATGTGATACCTAGGTCGGCAAACCTTGCCGTAAATTCCTGATTGCCACCCTCAATTTTCAGCCTATATCCTGCTATTCTCTTGTCTATATCATTTGAAAGCTCCGCTTTAGTTTTGCCTCCAGCATTTATACCCAAAACTTTCACACCATTGAACACTCTGTCCTGATATTTTATCTCATATACATATGATGAAACCGCTCCCACAAGAACAGGTATCAGAATGATGATGACCAGTAACCCGTGCATAGAGAAAAAATTGTGTATTTTATGCTCTACATATTCAAATTCTTCTTTACTTTTATCCAGCAAAGATTCCTTCTTCCCGTCTACCAGTTCACCTTTTTCTATCTTCTTCTTTTTTCCGAAGGATAAGGATACCTTCTTGTTGAAGATAGCGTCTAAAAAGCTGCTTTGATTATCTTGCGCTTCCATCTCTTACTTCTCCTCCTAATGTATCCTTAACCTTTTTTATAATCTTCATCTGGTCTTCATCCACTTCTTTATCAGTTAATGTTCTTTTATATGACTGGTAAGTAAATCTTACTGAAACACTTTTACTGCCTTCTGACATCCCCCTACCTCGATAGATATCAACTGTCTCTGCATTCTCTCGGATGCTTGAGGCCACAGAGGAAACCGTCTCATGGAGCTTATCAACCATCACATCTTCAGACAAAACAAATGTAATGTCTCTCTCTGAACTGGGGAACTTCGGGATACTATGGAATCTTTTTCTATGAAATAGCTCCACTAACATTGATATATCAAGCTCAAAGAAACACATGCTTTTTGATTTTACCTTGAAAGAGGCAGCCTTTGCACTATCCAAAACCACAAAATAACCAAGTTCCTTTTGATTGGATAAAATCTTTGCACTCCCCACTTTATCCTCTTCATAGACAATGTTTTCCTGACCAAGTTTACTAAGGAGAATATCTAGAGTTCCCTTTGCATGCTTGAAAACAGCCTCTTTTTCCCCCCCATATATGAGACCACTCAGTTTTGGTGTCTCGCTCTTTTCTGAGTACACATTAGCTATTTCGTACAAACCCTGCACACTATATGCTTTATAATTATTGTTTTTAGAAATAATCTCCATCATCGAACCAAGTAAATCGACTCTCATATACTCCTGATCTTGACTTAGGGGGTTGGCAATCCGAACAGGTTTAATATCATTTCTATAGAGTCCTGCTTTTTCCTTACTTATAAATGAATATGAGTAGACTTCAAAGAATCCTAGTGCCGTCAAGACATTTCTAACTTTCTTTGAAACCTTAACTCTTCCATTTTGTTCATATAATGGCAACTTTCCTTCCGGCAAGGTACTTGGAATATTTTTGTAACCATATATACGGGCAACTTCCTCCAACAAGTCTTCCTCTATTGATACATCAAGACGCCAGTACGGCACCTGAAAATCTGCGTCTTCTTTCTTTTCGTTTAATACCTTAAATCCTAAAGACTCTAAGATAGTTATGACCTTTCCCCTAGGAATATCCTCTCCAAGAAATGACTTTATCCGGTCAAACTTTAGAGATACTTTGATTCCTTTATCCTTTTTTTCACCAACATCTACCATCCCTGATAAGATTTCTCCACCTGCAACTTCAACAAGTAAAGAAGCTGCCCTATTAACCGCTTGCTCAGCTAATACTAGTGGCAAACCCTTTTCAAATCTTGCTGAACTTTCTGACCGAAGAGCTAGTTTTAGAGCTGTTTTCCTAACAGATGCTGGGCTAAAGTTTGCCGACTCCAAAACTATCGTCTTTGTTTTGTCTGTCACCTCACTACTTGCACCACCCATGACACCAGCAACCGCAACTGCCTCTTTAGTATCAGCTATAACCAAATCATTTTTATCAAGTACACGAGTAACGCCATCTAGTGTTTTAAGCTTCTCACCATTGCTTGCACTCCTGACGATGACTCTACCACCATTAATTTTATCGGCATCAAACGCGTGGAGAGGCTGCCCCATCTCGAGCATTACATAGTTCGTCACATCAACAACATTATTTATAGGTCGAACTCCAGATGCAGACAGTCTGTCTTGCATCCACTGCGGCGAAGGGCCAACTTTTATGTTTTTAATAACCCGACCTATATATCTTCGACAAAGATCCTTGTCTTTTATATCAACTGCCAGTGAATCCGATGCCTTTTCTTTGACTTCTTGAATTTTTACAACCGGTAATTTTAATTTCTGTCCTGTGATAACTGCTACTTCTCTGGCAATACCAATCATTGACAGACAATCTCCACGATTTGATGTAAGCTCTGCTTCCAGTACAGTATCACCAGTATTTAGAGCTCTCGTTAAACTTTCACCTACCTTTGACCTAGGATCTAAAACCATAATTCCTGAGTGGTTATCAGATATCCCAAGTTCTGCTTCGCTACACAACATTCCGTGGCTTTTGACTCCGCGAAGTTCGGCTTCTTTGATTTCAAACTCACCAATAGTAGCTCCTACGAGCGCAACGGGAACCTTCTGTCCGACTTCTATATTTGGAGCACCACAAACTATCTGTAAAGTTTCCTTACCAACAGAAGTTTTTGTTATCTGCAGCTTGTCGGCATTTGGATGTTTTTCGATTTTTAATATTTCACCGACTATGATCCCTTCAAAGCTACCTCCATCTGCTCGAAGTATCTCATTTTCAGTTCCGGACATCGTTAACTTATCCGATAGATCCTTCGTCGAAATTTTCACATCCACATATTCTTTTAACCAGTTTAGAGGTATGCGCATTAGAACTGCTCCAAAAATCTTAAATCATTATCATAAAATAACCTTAGGTCATCGGTTCCATATTTAAGCATCGCTATACGTTCGATACCCATGCCAAAAGCAAAACCTTGGTACTTTTTCGGATCAATACCGGAGTTTTTCAAAACATTTGGATGGACCATGCCGGCACCAAGTATTTCAAGCCAACCGGAGTATTTACATGACCTACACCCCTTACCCCCGCAAAGACCGCATGAAACATCAACCTCCGCAGAAGGTTCTGTAAATGGGAAGTGATGAGGTCTGAATCTCACCTTCCTGTCCTTGCCAAAAATACCCTGAGCAAAAGTGGTTAAAACACCTTTCAAATCAGCGAATGTTACTCTATCATCAACGAAAAGACCCTCCAGTTGATGAAACATAGGAGTATGAGTTACATCGCTATCCTTACGATATGTCCGACCATAAACGATTATTCTAATCGGCGGTTTGTGATCCTCCATATATCGAATCTGTACATTCGAAGTATGTGGTCGGAGATTCACTTCTTCGCTAATGTAAAATGTATCAGCAAAATCTCTGGCCGGATGATTCTTTGGTATATTTAAAGCCTCAAAGCTGTACCAATCAGTTTCTATCTCAGGTCCCTCAGCGATAGAAAAGCCAAGAGATTTACCAATCTCAAAAAGTTCTTCATAAATTTGAGTAATAGGATGTATATGCCCTAGTTGGAACTTTTCTCCGGGTTCCGTCAAGTCAATCTGTCTTCCCTTTTTAACGCCGGCAAGGGCTAGCTCCTGTGCTTTTAGCTTCTCTTCTATCTCACTTTTTAGCTTATTTAAATTTGCCCCCTGAACTTTTCTTTTCTCAGCGTCAAGTGTTCCCAAGGAACGTAGAGATGTATAAAGGGCACTCTTTTTCCCTAAATATTTGATCTTTAGATTAACTATGTCTTCCTTCGACTTTGTCTGCTCTAGGTCTTTTACAAAATTTTCTTGAATTTCTTTTATCTCCATTAAATCTTTTCCTTAAAAAACATATCAAAAAGTATAACTATCCCTGCCATAAGTAAACCATCCCACAAGTTCAGAATACCTGCGGCCCTCATGATGAGAAGCATAGTGAAGAAAAGCGCTCCAAGTGTGCCCTGTCTGAAAGCCGTCTTCAGTGTATGATAGAGTATCTCATTATTCGATAACCTTCTTCGTCCATAGAACCCTACTATGGTAAATATACAGACTAGAAGCATGAAGAAGCTTGTGAAGAAGGGTACAAAACTTACATAGCCACTTTCTGGGCTCATGAAGTTGATGATAAAGACAAGGGAGAGCGAAAAAACCACTACCCCCAAGAAAATACTATTCATGTACTTTCGCCACACCATAAAATCCTTCTCTTACACTAAAAATATTATAATGTTTTTTTGAAAGACGTACAATAAATAAATTTTACTTTGTTTGTGAATCCATAGTTCATTCAAAAGATTAAGGCCACTTGACTTATATATCACTAAGTCAAGTGGCCCATTACAAACTCGCTTTTTCCGTAGATCAAAATGAACCAGGTTTAAGCCAAATGTACCTCCCTGTAGATGACAAGAAAATTTCGAGAATCATGTCCTTTCGAACAGACGCTATTGACCCTCCTGGATAGACCTTCATGAGAGCAGACGGTGTTTCTAACTCTCAGCCTAACCAGCGACCGTCCTAGGTACCGAAGTACTTCGGGTTCATAGGCGACTATCCTCCTTCTGCCAGTGGGGCACTCAGCCGGATTATATGGACTGGGCGGGAATCGCCCGATGTATTCTACATTATAATGATAATCCCTTCGAACCACTTGCCGTAATCTTCTCAAACTATTGCCTCTTAACATCCTCAAAATTCTTTTCCACCAATCCATGATTGCCCCTCTAATCGAAAATTTTTCATAGAGAGACATGATAGAAACATACTTAAGCCAAAGCAAGGGGGTTGCTTCGACTTAAGTACATATCTACCAAATCCTGAGTACATTTTAAAAAGTGCTTATGGAAAAATTATAGCACTAGATAGGGATTTGTAAAGTATATGCTGTAGAGTTTGGACTATCCAGCTCCATAGCCTTAAATCTCCTAGTCTTCCTGCGGTTTGTCTATCTCAAGGATATCAGTATCAAGTGATTTCCCGGTAATTTTAGTAACGTCTTTATCAATCTTTGCAAACTCCTTGTAGGCCTTATTGTACATCCCTACCGTCGTCCCCAGGTTCGAACCCACCTTTTGTAAGTAGGACTCATATGAGCTGAGATGATTGGCTAACTTATGAATATTAGAGACTATATCCTTGATAGACTCTTCAATGTTGAGTGCCCGTAGCCCCTGCAAAACGGTTTGTAAATATGCGGCAAATGATGTTGGTGAAACTATTATCACTTTCTTCTCCTTGAAAGCATACTCTATCAAATCTCTAGTGTTCACCTTCAAAGCACCCACTTGGTTAACAAGAAGGTCATAATAAATCCCTTCTGAGGGGATAAACATAAAGGCAAAGTCCATCGTCCCCTCTTTCGGCTTGATGTACTTGGCAGTTTCATCAATCCTACTCTTTAAATCTTGCTTAAAGAGTTTTTCTAGCTGTATCTTCCTAGTCTCATCCTTTTCTTTTAATATTTTGTTATAGTTTTCGAGAGAAAACTTCGAATCTATCGGGATAACTTTATCTTTGATAAATATCACCGCATCTACGATATCACCATCTTTGAAAGAGTACTGCATCTGATACTGATTTGGCTGAAAGAGATTCTTCAGAAGCGTCTCCAGATAGTACTCCCCCAAGATACCTCTCTGCTTCGGATTTTTTAGAACATCTTCAAGCCCTTGTAACTGTTCCGTGATACCGACTATTTGCGTATTTGTGTTTTCCAGTTTTGAAAGTTTCTCTGTTACATCCTGTATAATCCTAGTGCTGGACTCGAACTGTTTATCCATCCTCTCATGTAGTCTTTCAAGACCATCATCCTTTTGGCCCAAAGACTCCATTTTTTTATTTAGAAATACTATCACCGATATAAAACCGGCAACTACACTGACGAGGATTAGAAGTGTGTTGTTATCCATAACTTAATAATAGGTTAAACAAGAGGTCAAAACAAGTAGACAAAAGTTAAGCAGTTTCTGTTACCAGCACCTTTTCTGCTCGCCTTTTATAGAAGTAGTTCACTCCATAGAAGGCAACATAGGCATAAAGGATACCAAATATAGCATCGATAACATAGTGGTTTCCTGTGTACACGATGGCCACCCAGACAGCTATCGGGTAAATGATGAAAGCCCATGCTTTCCTGCCATATATCTCAAGGAGAAAAAGAAATACTAGGGTTGGATATGCAGCATGCAGTGATGGCATAGCGGCAACTGGGTTAGGATTCATAAACTTATATACACTGGGAAGATGAGAACTTTTTACAAAAGTACTCATCGTTGTGCCAAAGGTATTATAAACTTGTGGGATTATCCCCTGGTCTGATGCCATCCATGGAGGCATAGCAGGAAAAAGCATATAAGTTAGAAATCCTGCATAAGATAGGGCTAGTAACGCTATCACAAACCTTTTATAATCTTTCCTTCTCTTTATCCATAGGAAGAAGGCGAAAACGAGCGGAAGTATAAAGTGCATCATATATAGTACCGTGAAGATGTAGTCGTAAAAATGAAGCTGACCCGGAACATACAAAAGTTTTTGGAGATCAACTGTTGGAAGGGTTCCTAAGAAAAGAAACTTATCTGCATGTATCATCGGGTAGATATGTACGCTCATCCCTAGCTTAGGGGCTAAGCCCCTTAGATATTCATAGCTCAGAAAGAGAAGAATGAAGGGTGTCCAATCTCGAAGAAAAAGTATCGGCTGTGCCACAAGAAGTGCTAGGACAAAACCAACTATGATGAACTGGTCCGGTGAGAGCCACATACCATTTTTCAGCATAAAGAAACTGACTATCACAAAATATGCCAAGATGAATATAATAAGCATCTTGCCTCTCAGCTTTTCTTCTTTTATTTTTAAGAACTTGCTAAATGTTTTCTTTATAGTTTCTATCATACCTCACAAATGATAGCATAAAAAGAGTGTGGAATGAAGTTTTTGATTATTCCAAAGTGTTCTTTAAAATACTTTTTATCTGGTCTCTCCCATATCCGCTTTTTAAATAAACTTCTCTGGCTTTAGCATCTTTCTCATTAGAAAAAGCTTCATAATAAATGAGCTGCCATGGTTTTCTATGTTTTGTTGAGACATTTTTGCCAGAATTGTGTTCCTTGAGTCTCCTCCTGAGATTCTGGCTAAAACCAATATAGAAACCTCGATCTTTTTCACTAATTAATAAATAGACATAATACATGATAATCTTTCTCTGACCACGTCAGACGTGGCTCATCTTTCGTCCGCTAAATCGCGTTCGACGCGATGGTCGGGGTGAGAAGACTCGAACTTCCGACCTCAGCGTCCCGAACGCTGCGCGCTACCAACTGCGCCACACCCCGTCTATAATTCATAATTATTAATCTACAATGCACAATAAGTTATTACTAGCCCCAGCCAGAGGCTGGTCAGCCTTTGGCTGAAACTGCGCCACACCCCGAAAATCACTTCGTTATTTTCTTTGCATACTCTTCTGGAGATATCCCAATAACCTTTTCAAAGAATAGATTAAAGTTACTTTCTTTACAATCATTAGACATAAGGCCTACAACTTTCTTTTGTCCAAAATCTTCTATCAACTTCTCCGTTAGATATTTAGAAGCCTTATACCCTCCATTATTAGTACAAAACCTATAGTTATCGGTTGAATATTGAAAGAATTTACCTGTTTTTAATAGATTTTTCAAATGTTTTTTTCCGTGCTTCTTGTCTTGTTCAGCAACGATTATTGCAATACCCTCACTAAGCCACCATGCAACATAGCCACCTCCATATGTTATCTCAAAGGCATGCACCAACTCATGCTTCATAGTTTGAAGAATACTAACCCTGTTGTGTGTTGAATATTCTTCTACTGCGGAAGGAGAAAATATAATAATATTTCCAGTTGTTTGATTTGTAACACCGACAAACCAGTTTGGAGTTTCCCTGCCTAGGGCCTTATCCATTTCTTTTCTTGAATATACCAGAGTTATCTCTACATCTTCCTTGAGGTCATATCCTAAAAATAATTTAGTTCTTTTATGTCCTTCTTGTAAACTTTTTATAAAATCTATGGCTGAATCATCATCGGCATTATAATGAAGTGTTATCTTGGACAATGAAAATAGTATTTCCTTTTTATTTTTCGCTGTTTTATTTTTTAACATGTCCTTTTATATAAACCTTTCCTTGAATAATCTTATGGACCGGTCGCATACGCATAGTAGCATGACGAGCAAAGTCCTGACCACAAGATGGACACTTCAAATCACCATTTGTATGGTCTTTTGCTATTCTATCAATATAACACTTAACCAAAGAGCCAGGACCCTCCTTCTGGTATTCATATAGTAGATCCTTGCATTTACTACAATGAATTGCAATCGTAAATATTTTAATTTTTGAACCCCTATTTTTTGTAGGCATTGTATTCCCTTTCTTCGCCAATGGTTGTTTCCGGACCATGACCGGGATGAACCTTTGTATTCTCATCTAGCTTTAATAATCTTTCTAGGCTCTTTATCATATCCTCGACACTACCACCCGACAAATCTGTTCTTCCGTACGATGCTTTAAAAAGTGTATCACCGGAAAATAGATTATCTCCTATCAAGTATGAAACTCCCCCTCTTGTATGACCTGGCGTTTCGAGAACTTGAATTTTTTCACCCCCAAAGGCTAGGACCTGACCATCTTTCAAGAGAATATCTGCTTTTATATCCAGAACTTGCACTCCAATCTCAGCATTGAGTCCAGCAATGTCCTTATCTTTTTCTCCAACGACAACTTCAAAGCCCTGCCCTGGCAGACAAGCGTATCTATCTCTTATTTCATTGATTGCCATCACATGATCATAATGTCCATGAGTCAGAAGGATGTATTTGCAGTTTACTTTTCCTAACTTCTCAATTTCTGCGGCAATCTTCTCTGCTTCGCCTCCCGGGTCAACTACAACTAATTCGTTATCTGATAAAATCAAATAACAATTTGTATGAACCGGCCCAACAACTATTTTCTTAATTTTTAGTTTATCCAAATTTTTTACTTTTTCCTTTTGACTTTTTCCTTTGATATCATATCCATTTTATCAATACTCTCCTCCTGGCACGTCTACGCCTCGGTTTTGCCGGCATCTTTTTCTCCAGGTACTCCGGCCAGACTTCCTTCAGCCACTTTTTCTGCTTCTTTAATATTTCTCCAAAACCCCTGTCCTTCATCTCCTTTGTCACCACTCCTCCATAGTGAGGATGAGGGTGTTTCTGGTCTAGCGGTGAACTAAATCCATGAGCATAGTGACACATCTCATGGGCAATAGTAGATATGACTACATACTCCGGAACTCGCACGTCACGAAAGAGACCATTTATCGTGATGATAGTTTTACGGTTCTTGTTGAGAAGGTCCAGGCGAGACCGAGTCTCCTGCTTTATCGAACCTAGACGTTGCCTGGCCTTCCGACCAAACTTTATCACCACGTCGTTATGCTGTGGGATATCGGAGAAGTGTCCGTCCCATAGTTCATCAAGCTTTTCGAATAACCATGTATCATCGCGCATATACATAGTATATCAGAACTGTGGAAAATGTTAGAGATGTGAAAGCTGTTAGAGTTGTGACTTACTCCTCAAATCTCAGATGCGACTATCACGCAAGAAAAGAGATCCGCATCCCCCAGCATAATTTTTTCAAAGAAAGAATATCTTCTGCGGCTATCGGCTCGAAAAGAGAGGGAGAAGCTGAACGAACTTTTGAAAAGATGACTTCCGGAATCGGCTTGTTGTCATTTTCCAAATTTGAGAGAAGTTTTGAGAGATACTTTAAGAGACCGCTTAAGCCGCGATTTTTGCTTATACTTTTTCTAAAAAAGTATATAAATATTTTTGAAGAAAATAGATTCCCGTCTCAGCGGAAATAACAGGGGGTTAGGTTCTGGACAAGCCAGAAAAACAAATTAAGACTCTATTTTTCCAAACAAGCTTTGGCGAAACCGAGGAAAAGCGGATGGGGCTTATCAGGCCTAGACTTGAACTCCGGATGAAACTGAGATGCTATGTAGTACTTGTGATTTGGTATTTCTACTATTTCAACCAGATGATGGTCTGGTGAGAGACCAGCTAGAAGCATACCGGACGTCACGAAGTCTTCACGATAATCATTATTAAACTCATATCTATGTCTATGACGCTCTGAGATTCTGTCTTTCCCGTAGAGTTTATAGGAACGAGACTTCTTGTCCAGGACACATGGATAAGCTCCGAGTCGCATCGTCGCACCATAGTTATCCTCGGCTATATTCTGCCTCTGCTCCGGCATTATGTGTATCACTTGCTTCTTACTCTTCGGGTCAAACTCTCCGCTTGTAGCTGATGGCCAAGCCAGGACATTCCTGGCAAACTCAATAACCGCTACTTGCATCCCCAGACAAAGACCTAAGTAAGGTATATCATGTTCACGAGCGTACTTTGCCGCCAGAACTTTCCCCTCTATACCTCTGGCACCAAACCCTCCGGGGATAACAATTCCTGCTAAACCTCCTAACATCTTAGCCCCTTTCTTCTCCACTTCTTCACAGTCTACCCAGACTACCTCAACATTTTTCCTATAACTCCAGAAGGCGCTCTTCAATGCTTCATTTACACTCTTGTACGTGTCCTCATTACTCAGATACTTACCTACCAACCCAACTCTTACCGTCCCTTTTGCATTTGCTACATTCTGAGTGAACTTCTCCCAGCCATTCTTCTTCGGCTTCGAGCTTTTTATCTTCAGCTTTTTCGAAATATAGTCGGCGAGTCCTGCTTTCTCTAGGTTTCCCGGAACATCATAAATCATCTTTACATATGGCAGAGATACAACTGCTTCCTTATCAATATCAGCATACAACGCTATTTTTTCTACATTATCCTTCGTCATTTCCCGATCGCACCTGGCTCCTATGATATCAGGATGAATACCAAAGTTCATGAGACTCCTGATGCTGTTCTGAGCCGGCTTTGACTTAACCTCTTTCGATGCTTCTAGGTAAGGGATATAAACAAGGTGAGAGTAGAGGACATTCTCGGGTCCCATCTTCCTCTTCATCTGGCGAATCGCCTCAATAAAGTGGAGACCTTCGAAGTCTCCTACGGTCCCGCCTATCTCTACTATATGTATGTCATATCCTTTTGCTGCGTCCAATACAAATTCCTGAATCTTACTGGTCAGATGAGGTATAACCTGTACAGTTTTACCCAGATACTTGCCCTTTCTTTCATCCTCAAAAACGGCAGAGTATATCCTCCCACTCATTATAGAACTTTTACCGGTCATACTCTCTCCGACAAACCTCTCATAGTGACCAAGATCTAGGTCAGTTTCCGCGCCATCATCCGTAACAAATACTTCTCCATGCTCCCCAGGATTTAGGGTACCGGCATCTAGATTCAGATATGGGTCAAGCTTCTGGATATTCACAGAAAAACCTCGGTTTTTTAAGATGTTGCCTACCGAGGCTGCAAATATTCCTTTTCCGATACCGGAAAGTACTCCTCCGGTTACGAATATAAACTTAGTGTTTTTCTTTGTTATATCTGCTCTCCCACATTAAAAGAAATCCCCCTCTGATTCCCTGCTCTTTTATATTATTCTAAAGGTTTAGGAAAGTTTCTGCAAGAAAAATCTATAGATTATGCACCGAGCACCTCATCTAGCTTCGCGTATAGCGCAGGAAATTGCCTAACATCATTGTTCCAGACAAAGTCCGGCTCAGCTTGATTGCCAAAGCGCTCAAAATCATTTGTCCATCTCTCCAGCTGATTCATGAACCATTTGTACGTACTTTCATCCTTATCTCTCGACCATCTTTCTGTAATAACTTCACTTGGAGTTTCAAGTCGAATCAGAAATATTTTGTAACCATTTTTCTCAGCCCAATCCTTATACAAGTCGAACTTTCTGTCAACACTTGAGTCCACTACTAAAAGCCCATTTGGAAGCTTGGGTAATCTATCCATTAAGGTTTTCATATACTCGTCCATGATATCTTCAACATCCTGGACATCTTTGATTTCTTCATTCTGATACACAAGCATACGAGCATCATCCTTAGTCACTCTGACTCCCTGGTATCTATCCTCAATCTTCTTCGCTAATGTAGTCTTTCCGGAACCCGGAATACCGGAAAAACAGACCATCAGACGATGACCATTCTTCACGTCCTTGTTCTCTATCCTGTCATAGAAATCCCTATCCAGGATTTCAAAAATTCTTTTATTATCGTAGTTCATATTTTAATAATACTAGACTATATATTGATTGCAATGTTAGATATTGAAAAAAATAAACCCACGCGGAGATGATGACCGACTAGGTCGGTATCATCCCGTTGTGGGTTCTGTGGCGGTTTCGACAGATTCAAACAAAGGAACAATGTTGAGGAGCTCTTCTTCTACCATTTCCCCATTGCTCTTTGCCTTTTCGGGCCTGACGTAGTCAATATCTCCCAGAGCAAACCCGTCAAGACAAGTCACGGGACAAGTCTTTCTCTCCTCAAGAATTAACTCACCACGAACATAGTATAAAGCAGGTCGAGCGATATACTTACAGGTATCTGAGACAACACACATTGCACATGATCGCTTCTCAGCCTTCACCTGTCCTTCATTCCATGTCAGTGGAACCGGAGTTACAACGGTTTTTCTTCCATTACGTTTACCAACCGTGCTATACGTCTGTGGGTTGGTGCTACACATCTCTCTTGAAAAAAGCCAGACTGCGTTGCACAGCTCGATGGAACTAACCCCGTGAAGTGCAGCATATTCATGAGAGAGCTCCCTAGCTGCATCTAATACCCGCACATTGTAAATGTTGCCACTCTTTGGGATATCCACCACTGTTATCATCTCGTGTGCCAAAACCTTCCTGGCAACATGAAAATCAACCGGAAGAGGAAAGTCAAAGTAGGGAATCATACCACTTTCCATAAAAAAGTAAGTGATCATGCTGACCATCTTCTTCTGGAAACCGGGAAATCCTTGCCTCTTTTTCCTCCCCTTCTTGTGGCAAATTCTCTCGCAGAGAACTTCATAAGGGTCCTGATAGTTTTCAATCCCAGCAAAGATGTTGCGAGGATCTCCACCCCACCACTCTACCAATCGAGAACAGTTCTCCACCCAAAGCGCTGCGCTTACATCCTGGAAGCCAAGACCGCCTCCCTTAAGAAATTTCGAAATAATATTTGGATCCTCATACTGGACCAGTTCAGGAATGAACAGTTCAGGATGAGCATCATATACCTTTGTAAGACTCTTGACGGCCGTATCACTCTTGATACCACCACGCATCCAGAAGCAAGATATCCATAGGATTACCGCATGCTCTTTAGTCAATAACTGAAGTCCAGCTGGAAGATTCTTCTCAGCATGGGGGACTTCAACACCTGTCTGGTTATACGGATACCCATTGGCAATATAGTTAGCCATCATCTTATCAAAGACAACTTTTGTTCTATCTCTATCGAGAAGAATTTCCACTGTGTTTTCACCACCTTTTTTCAATGTCCTTGCAGAGTTATTTCTGCAGATAATAAAGAAGGTCACGAGACCCTCTCTTCGGATTATACACTGAGAACTCAAGTTTGGGCAAGAAAAAACCCGCCTACTTCTCTGTTTTCACAAAGTTTTCAGCGGGTGTTAGTCCATAGAGAACACCGGCATCCCCTTAAGATTATTCTTTACTGTATACGTCTTCTTCACATACTTCTTCGGTGGTAGAAGAATCTTCGGGAGAGGTTTGCCGAGCATCCTACGATACTCTCTGAACATTCGGATAATCTCCCTATCGTCTCTCGTCAGTCTCTGGTTTTCCCCCATCCGCAGATGGATGTAAGAAAAGTATCCCCATCGACCTTCAACCATTTCCCGCGAGATTGACTCATCCCCGTTTAGAACACCATAGAGAACAGCTTTCAAATTTCTCTTGAACTTGTTGGGAATCGTGATACGACCATTAGCATCAAGCCAGAGTCCTGTAATCTTGATTGGTCCCTTCTTAAGTTCCAACACTTTTGACTTTTGGTGATTAAGACCAAATCCAAACTCATCTATAACTTGTCGGATTTCTCTTCTGACGCTCGGCCCAATGTAAGCATACGATGAGATACAGATGTCATCCATATATCTCGTATACTCAAGACCATACTTCTCACACAGTTTTAAGAGCGTTTCATCGAGAGATTTGAGAGCCATGTTGAAGAGGTCTGGTGAAGCGGGTGCTCCACGCAGAAGACCTCCCTGATCATCTATAAAATAGCATTTGAATATCTTTTCAGTCTTTCTGCTACTGCAGGATGGCAAGAGATCACAAAAAACCGATACCAAGTCGGCAGTTTTTATCTGAGAATAAGCATTATGCAAATCCAGAAGATAAAAATGCTCTCGTTTGCCCCAGTACATATGTTGCCATACATTGAAGTACGTATGACAACCCATCGACCCATTAATGGCAAATATCAGATTGCTGCTTGCGACAGACCGTATAGCTTGATACAGTCGCTCATGCACTATCTTCATCTCTTCACTGGGTTCATAATGAAACTTTCCACCCATTATGAAAGGGGTAAAATAAAGAGACTCTTCATCAAGTCCCTCTTTTATCTTTCTTATGTCAAAATCTGTACTCAAGTTTCACTACTCCTGAAGTAGCCATTTGGAAATTGGAGAGGAGAAAGTCCGGAAAAACCGGTGATTCATACGGACTCCCTCCTCCATGCTGCATTCGACACTCCGAATCTGGCGGCTCACACTTCGCCTCTAGACGAACGACCGCTGTGTGGCTTTTCGAGCGGTGTACGATAAGAGAAAAACGCTTGGTTCTTGTAAACCGACCGCTGTGGAATAAGATGGGTTCATGTGGATGTGCCACACGACCGATTCCGGGAAAGCGACCGAATCTACCTCAAAGTATGGCGACTCGAAGAACGCATGCAGTTTGGGTTACCATCTTGAAAAGGAGGCAACCCTACTCGCCACTTGTGTCCCAGCGAGCTTTTCTGCTTGGAAAAGGGAATCCGTAAGCTCCTTTCCAAGAGCATTAAATCATTTTTAACATAAATCTCGGTGATTTACAAATCTTTCACCATATATTCACCCACGAGTTCATACCCGAGATTTCGATAATAATCTCTCACTCCCACACCTGATATTACAGCGATTTTCTCATAACCATTCTTTTTAGCAAGCTCCTCAGCTTCTATAATCAGCTTTTTCCCAAGCCCTTGATGCTGTGTTTTTCCCTCCTTGCCTATCTCTATCTGCTGGCCATATGTATGAAGTTCACGGATAAGCGTACATCCCTCCAGCTCCTTTATAAACGTCCTGCCCGGTAGTCTAAACCGCAGTAGTGCAGTAAGAGTCCTCCTGTCTTTACTCTCATAACTCAAGAATACTTCCTTACCGTCACTTGCCTCATACTCCTCTGTAAACAAATCTGCTTTTTTACTTTTTAATTTTTCATTTTTATTTTGTAAGCCTGCTTCTCTGCAGCGTATACATTTACAGCTCTCTCCCTCTTTGACCAACCTTTTCTGAACATTCTGCCGCATGTTTGAAACCTTACTACCTGCCTCAATACTAGATGAGGGAATATCACGAATGAGCCGCATTATCCTCACATGATACGGCGTAATCTTCTTAATCTCGCATATTAGATTCTCTAGTTCTTTGTCAGAGTAAGGCTGGTATTTACCAGCTTTCCACCACTTATACAGTTCTGAGCCCTTGGTCACTACACAAGGGTATATCTTCACATAGTCCGGTTGAAATCTCTCGTCAGTAAATATAACCCGAAACATTTCCAGGTCTTTTTCGAGGTCTGACCCCGGCAGGTTTGGCATCATATGATAGCAAATCTTAAATCCGGCATCTTTCAGCAGTTTCGTTGCCCGAACCGTTTCCGCAACTTTATGACCCCTCTTGTTCAACTCCAAGACACCATCGAAGACAGACTGCACACCAAGCTCTACTCTGGTCGCGCCCAGATACCTAAACCACTCCACTTCTTTCTGCGTTATATAGTCAGGCCGGGTCTCCAGCGTCAGACCGACACACCTATGTTTGGCAGATTCATTGGCTTTCTTGGCATCAGCCAAACTGAATTTAGTATTTAGTATTTTGAATTTTGAATTAGAATTTCCACCCTGATTCTTTATCCTAGATTCCAATTCCAAACTCGAGATTCCAGATTCTATATTCCCGGATTGCGGTTGATCATTAAGTGCTATGTAGCACTGTCTAATATATTCCTCCTGATAATCTCTCGACAGAGATGAGAATGTCCCGCCGATAACTATCAGCTCTATCTTGTCAGTCGGATGTCCTTCCAATCCTAGTGAATTGAGACGGGCTTTTATTTGTCTAGCCGGATCGTAGTCACATAGTATAGCTCTCATAACTGCCGGCTCATTTGACAGATAACTCTTCGGTACATCCACCTCAGTCGGACAGTACACGCACTCACCGGGACACGACCAGGGCTTAGTCAGAACGGTAATGATGGAGACACCGGAGAGCGAGCGCATCTTCTTCGTCACCAGCAAGTTCTCCAGACTTTTGCTCGACTCTATCTTTCCACTTTTCGATAACTCCCGATATTTCCTTCGTAACATAATACTTGAGGGAAAGTCTGCTATATTTTGACCCCTGAGATTTTCCTTTATCAAAGATATGAAGTCAGATTTATTATGAATGTCTTTCTTTGCCGCTTCTAGGATTATATCTTCCATAACCTTGTTATATGACTTTTCTTTTCTAGAAAATCTGGTAACCACCCTCTGAACCCCCGAAGAGTACTGCATCGCCGCTCTTTTTCTATCTACAATATAGCCAGGTAGGCCAACGTAATCCCCCAATCTTCTAAAGATATATTTCCTCTCACCGTTTTTTATTTTGTAGCTAATAGGAATATCCAGAGAGACGTCTACGAAGTCTTTATCAGAAAACGGAAACATCATCTTCACTCCCGACAGCTCTGTCATACTTGCATCTCTCCTCATATCAGTCTGCGGTGCGGTCCGAGCGTCATGCACCAT
>Ga0172368_10000816_pt1 | contig 44078 bp, 50 predicted proteins | sample Lak11m_FD_114540 | JGI IMG/M metagenome (GOLD analysis project Ga0172368, IMG submission 114540) | Freshwater microbial communities from Kabuno Bay, South-Kivu, Congo - kab_022012_11m | ecosystem: Environmental > Aquatic > Freshwater > Lake | place: Democratic Republic of the Congo: South-Kivu... | reverse complement strand
TCAGAGGCAGACATTTTTACTTAGCGTTACATTTGGCGCCGTCCCATTTGCCCAGGTTAATCCTTGTTGAAAAAAGAACGATGCAGTCATAATCCGGCGCGGCGGTTGAAACAAGCCTTATATGGCCCTTATGAGATGAAATGCCGTCGTTGTCAAACCTGAACTGAGTATGGCCGAAACTGAGGCGGGCCTCAATGTCATAATCCGTAGTCCTTTGAATAGTCAGCCTGTCTGCTGATTGCTGATTTCTTCATCTCAACCCCTCGTTTTCTCACAGAACTCTTTCCCCTTTTGTTACTATTTCTCTGACAAACGGGTCTGCGTCGTCAAAATCTATCTTTGCGAATGAATGCGGCTCTATTCTCACGTCAACCTGTCTTGTCAGTTTCATAAGGTGCGCATCCTCGCGAAACCCGTCGATGGCGTTGGTGTTAAGAAAAATCGCCAGGTCAATATCGCTGTTCGCGGTAAACCGGCCTGTGGCATAAGATCCGAAAAGATAGACCCTCCAGATATTAAATCCGTTTTCTTTAGCAACATTGATATAATCTTTTATCTTCCGGTAAATTATTTTTTTATCTTTTTGAGAAGCCATTTCCTGAACTCCTTTATCTCCGCAATATAGCATTCCGTGAATTTTCTTGTAGCCTTTTTGCGAAACCTGCCCTTATAATCGGAATAGCGGGCTTTAATATTGAATGTCGTAACCTCAGCCAAGAAATCTTTCTGTTTTTCGGTTAAGTCGAGTTTTGATTCTTCCGCAATCCTGACAAGGTTATGAATATATGGAACATCTGTCCCGATATTTTTAACATATACAGCCTTTAGAAGCTTCTCCGTAATCAGATGACCCAAAAACAGCGCCCATACATAATGACGATTTTTCAGAAGGCTATTCATCGCCTTCAAATCAGTATCTGCTGATTTTAACCAATAATTTATAATTTCGTCTTTTGTCATATAAAATCACCAGCCATAAAACACACATTCGCGGGCTGCCAATAGCTTCATTTTATTCCTCTGAATTCACATTCTATGTTTTAAAATAATATCACTTAATAAGAGATTTTGCAACTTCCATACCAACGGAAAATCATTGCCAATCAATGAGTTGTAGTATTAATCGGTTAGGATTTGTGTAATAGATTTTCTGATTATGTAATGTATTACATAATCTTGGATTTGGCAGACATTTTTACTTAGCGTTGCATTCTGCGCCGTCCCATTTGCCCAGGTTAATCCTTGTTGAGAAAAGAACGATGCAGTCATAATCCGGCGCTGCGGTTGAAACAAGCCTTATATTGCCTTTATGAGATGAAATGCCGTCATTGTCAAACCTGAATTGCGTATGGGCGAAACTGAGGCGGGCCTCAATGCCATAATCCGTAGTCCTTTGAATAGTCAGCCTGTCTGCTGCCGGCTCTAATGCGTTATTGCCGTCTGGCATGGGATTTGTGTCTTCGTATATTGTATATTGCGCGTCTTCCAGCTTCACAAAATGCACTCTTTTTTTGCACGTTGCCATGGTTCTTGCATGCATCAGGTCGGAATGCATCTCTTTTATCTGGCTTTCAACTTTGTAAGAGGCATTCCAGTTCTGAAATGAAAACCCAAGAGCGGAAATTAAAATGCCGATAACAGAGATAACGATTATGAGCTCTATTAAAGTAACGCCGCTGCCGCTGTTTTCATCCATCATCAGAGGAAAATAGTTAACAATATTTTCAGTGTTTCGGTCAAGTATTTATTGAGGTTGAACCTCAATAAATGACTCTGCTATAATCTACCCGTGAAAAAGCCGCTGTTTGCAGAGGAACAGATTTATCATATCTATAATAGAGGAGTAGAAAAAAGAGATATTTTCTTGGACAATACAGATTATTTAAGGTTTATTCACAATCTTTTTGAATTCAATGATAGCGCACCTGTCTTAAATGCAGGATATTATTTTAACCCTATAAACCATGAGCTCAATCTTAAGAAAAAACAGAGGGAACTCTTGGTGGAAATATTTGTATTCACGCTAATGCCGAACCACTTTCATCTGCTTTTAAGACAAAAAAGAGAAAATGGCATTGTGAGATTTCTGCAGAAATTAGGAACAGGTTACACAATGTATTTTAATAAAAAGTATGAACGGGTAGGAGGATTGTTCCAGGGCAGGTTCAAAGCGACTCTTGTAGATAAAGAAGCTCATTTTATCCACCTCCCTTGCTATATTCACACAAACCCGCTAATCCTAAATTATGGAGGTTCAACCTCAATAAAATTTCTGGAGAACTATAAGTGGAGTAGTTTTCTTGACTATATAGGGAAAAGGAATTTTCCTTCGGTAACAAATAGAAATTTCATTCTAAATATCTTCGGCGGTGAGGAAGATTATAGGAAATATATTGAAGATTGGGTTATTGAAAACAAGGACAAAAAACACTCAGAATTAATAAACGACATACTGTTAGAATAAGCAGATTTATTGAGGTTGAACCTCCATAAATCTCAAGGCCAATCTTTAAGAATGCTAATTCGGTATCCAGACTTTGCCTTTGTCAATGATATGCTCCACCTGCCAGCCGCGCCAATGAAGTTCCCGCGCTATCCACCTTCTGTGGCATTTCCACGGGAATCTCTCGGCGCAGATAAATACTGTATTCCCCGTTTCCGCAAGGCTCTCCAGCTTATCAATCCCTTTTTTGAAATCTTCGGTTTCGGTGTATGTCTCGTATCCGCCTTTTCTAAAGCCTCCGAGTTCCTTGCCGAGATATGCGTAGTTGATTCCCTCTTTTTTTAAAAGGTTTTCAAGGTTTTCTCTTGTAAATACAGGTATTTTGCTTTTTGGAAAACTTCTGACGTCTATGAGGGTTTTGATGTCATAGTCCAGGAGAATCTCTATAAAATCCTCCTCGCTTCTCCTGCTTGTTCCGAGGGTATAAATTTTTTTCATATTTTAGCTTTCAGCGCTTTGCAGTTTTAGTCTAACATCCGCAGATAGAAATTTCCCTGCGCTCTATGATAAATTATAGACTTAATTTATATAGATGAAAGGATTCAGGTAAATGGTTAAGAAAAAAGCAAAATACGTCGTCGCCGTTGTAGGCGCAACGGGCGCGGTTGGGAACGAGATGATAGCGACCCTGGAGCAGAGGAATTTCCCTATTGAAAAAGTCAGGTTCTTTGCGTCTGAACGGTCTGAAGGAAAGACTCTGGAGTTTCTTGGAAAGCAGATACCTGTTGAAAGTTTAAGTGAGAACTCTTTCAAGGGGATTGATATAGCCCTTTTTTCGGCAGGCGCGGAGAGGTCAAAGACCTGGGCTCCTGTTGCGGCAAAATCCGGCTGCGTTGTAGTTGATAATTCAAGCCAGTGGAGGATGGACCCTGAGGTGCCTCTCGTTGTCCCGGAGGTTAATCCCCATGACCTTAAATGGCATAAGGGGATTATCGCGAACCCCAACTGCTCCACAATCCAGATGGTTGTCGTGTTAAAGCCGATTCATGACGCGGCAAAGATAAAGAGGGTTGTAGTGACCACGTTCCAGTCTGTTTCAGGCACAGGCAAAAAGGCTATGGATGAGCTTTTGCAACAGACAACCGACATATTGAATTTCAAAGAGGTAAAGTGCAATGTCTATCCGCATCAGATAGCATTCAACGTGCTTCCTCACATAGATAAGTTCCTTGAAAACGGCTACACAAAGGAAGAGATGAAGATGGTGAACGAGACCAGGAAGATAATGGGCGATGATTCAATAAGGCTCACCGCCACAACAGTGCGCGTCCCTGTCTTCAGGTGCCACTCCGAAAGCCTGAACATAGAGACTGAGAAAAAGCTTTCGCCGAATGAGGTGCGCGTAGCGCTTTCAAAGGCTCCGGGCATCATTGTCTTTGATGCGCCTGAGAGGAATATTTATCCGCTTCCGGTTGATGTTGCAGGCAAAGACGAGACCTATGTAGGCAGGATAAGGGTTGATGAGTCTATTGAAAACGGCATAAATATGTGGATTGTGGCCGACAATCTCAGAAAAGGCGCCGCGCTTAATGCCGTCCAGATAGCAGAGAAGCTGATTGAGATGGCAAATTAAGGCTGATGCAGGATACAGGATGCAAGATACAGGATTAAAAATCATGCATCATGCATCATGCATCGTGAATCGTGTATCATGAATATCATTCTCTCAACAGGCAAGAGCATTTCCATTGCAAAGGAAGAAAGCGTCCTTTCCGCGCTTAAGAGGAACGGCATATATCTCGTGGCCTCTTGCGGCGGCAAGGGCGCTTGCGGGAAATGCCGCGTTAGGGTTCAGGACGGAAAATACAAGACCTCGGTTTCAGGCAAGGTCTCTCCTGCTGACAGAGAAAAAGGCATTGTCCTGGCCTGCCGGACATTTCCTGAGAGCGACATCTCCTTGGAGATACTTGAAGGGTCAAGGCTTGTTGTCGGAGATAAGATTGCGCTTTCAAAATCAAAAGACCTCACCGAACTTTTTAAGTCATTTGATGCTGAAATAACACCAATTGTAAAAAGACTTGATATACAGCTTCCTCCTCCTACGATAGAAGACCACATAAGCGACCTTGAGCGCCTGAAAAGGGAGCTTGAGACAAAGAGCATAAAGGCAATGCGATTCTCTCAGGCCTTCGTATCATCAATGACAGAGGGCTTAAGAAAACATAACTGGGAGATATACCTTGCTTATGTAGAACCGGACAGAAAAGATTCTTCCATCGGAGTTGATATGCCGGAGGCTATCTTTGTGACATCCGAAAAACAGGCCTCAAGATACGGCATTGCGGTTGATATAGGCACAACAACAATCGTTGTATATTTAATTGACCTTTCGGACGGAAAGCTTGTTGACGTCGGCTCCACATACAATTCGCAGATAAGATACGGCGACGACGTCATAACAAGGATAGTCCACGCAACTGAAGGCTCCGCCTTAGGCGGAGGGCTTGAAGAACTCAGGGAAGCGGTTACAGAAGATATAAACAACATCACCGATACTATCATTGAGAAGCATGGCATAAATAAAGAGCATGTGGAATGCGCTGTTGTGTCAGGGAATACAACCATGTCCCATCTTTTCTGGGGGCTGGACCCGGGGCATATAAGGGAAGAGCCTTACATCCCTACTGTAAATTCATTCCCTCTGTGGAAGGCGGGGACCGCGAGGCTTAACATAAATAAACAGGCGCCGGTTTATACCCTGCCCTGCGTTGCAAGTTATGTGGGAGGAGACATTGTCTCAGGAGTTCTTGCGTCAAAGATGCACAGGAACAGCGAGATAGCCCTCTTCATGGACATAGGCACAAACGGAGAGATTGCCATAGGCAATAACGAGTGGCTTATGACAGCAGCCTGTTCAGCCGGGCCGTGTTTTGAAGGAAGCGGGATAAAGCACGGGATGCGCGCAACAGAAGGCGCGATTGAGGCTGTGAAGATTTCGCCTGAAACATTTGAGCCTTCTGTCTCGGTTATCGGAAATACAGAGCCTGCCGGCATCTGCGGCTCGGGCATGATAGACGCAATATCGGAAATGTTTCTTACAGGCGTCATTGACCGGAAGGGGAAATTCGTCTGCGAAATAAAAAGCGGGCGTATAAGACCGGGCGACGAAGGAATGGAATTTGTGCTTCATAAGGGCGCAAAAGAAATTGTCCTTACCGGAGTGGATATTGAAAATATCATGAGGGCCAAGGCGGCAATTTACGCCGGCATATCACTTCTCATCAAAGAAGTCGGCTTCACGCTTGACAGCATTGACCGCGTGTATGTGGCGGGAGGGTTCGGTAATTACCTGAATGTGGACAGGGCGATAACCATAGGAATGCTTCCGGACCTTCCGAAAGAAAAGTTCAGGTTTTTAGGCAACACTTCAATTACAGGCGCATACCTTTGCCTGCTTTCGGAAAAACTCAGGAAAGAGGCGGAAGAGATCGCGCGGAAGATGACTTACCTGGAGCTTTCTGTTTCGCGTAATTTCATGGATGAGTATATGTCTGCGCTTTTCCTGCCGCACACGGATATGGGGCAGTTCCCCACAATGGCAAAGCTGCTTTTTAAAAAGGAGTTGAACAGTTCAAACGGTTCAAACCGTTCAAGCTGTTAAAGATTTCATGAAGCTTTTGATGCATATCTGCTGCGCCAACTGCGGTCTTTATCCGATAAAAACACTGACTGAAAAAGGCATTGCATTAACCGGACTTTGGTTTAATCCGAACATCCACCCATATGCCGAATATTCCCTGAGGTTTAACGCGGTAAAACAACTTCAGAATCTGTGGCAGCTTGATGTTGATTATATAGACTACTACGGCATAAAGGAATTCATTCAAAGAACAGGCAACGGCGGCGAGAATCGATGCCGCATTTGCTACGAGATGAGGCTTGATAAGACGGCGCAGAAGGCAAAAGAGGACGGGGCAGATGCCTTCACAACCTCGCTTCTTGTAAGCCCCTATCAGAAATTTGATGTTATAATAGAAGTTGGCAGGGAAATGGAGAAAAAGCATTCTGTGCAATTTTATTACGAGGACTTCAGACCCGGCTGGAAGCAAGGGGTTGAGCTTTCAAGAAAATTGGGGCTTTACAGACAAAAATACTGCGGCTGCATCTACTCCGAGATGGAGAGGCATATGAAGAAAAACCAAGGGTCAGAGGGTCAAAGGGTCAAAGCCTGAAAAGAGAAAGTTAAAATTATCATTTCAAATTGCAAAATTTAAAATGATAAATGCTAATTGATAATTTTGAGATTCAAATTGCTCTGATACTCTGATACTCTGACACTTTGACACTAATATGGATGTTCACTACATAGGCAAGTTCTTAATAATACTCGGATTGGTAATAGTTGCCGTCGGCGGGCTGTTAATGCTTTCCGGAAAGATTCCATGGCTTGGAAGGCTTCCGGGCGACATTATAATACAGAAAAAAAACTTCACTCTTTATTTCCCGTTAGCCACAGGCATTATTATAAGCCTTGCATTAACGCTTCTTTTCTGGATATTCGGGAGGAAGTAGAATGAGAGCAATCAGCAATAAGCAGTCAGCATTCAGATTTAAAAGAAGTCTTATTTTATTTTGCCTGATAGCTGTCGGCTGTATGCTGTCTGCTGATGTATCCGCCGCTACTATAAGAGTCCTTATCGTTGATGAAGATTCGCCGCGCATCCCTGCAAAAAACGAACCTCTGGAAAGGGTCGGAGAAAAGATAAAAGGCGATTTTTTTACAGGCGGCGTTCATTACAAAGGCGGGATTGAGATATGGAAAGGTAAAAACGGTCTTTATGTTGTAAATGAAATCCCTTTTGAGGAATATGTTAAGAGCGTTGTCACAGCTGAGGTCGGAACAAACTGGGAAATGGAAGCGCTCAAGGCTCAGGCGGTTATCTCCAGGACTTATGCCGTATTCCAGAAAAATATGAATGGGAATCTCCATTATCATATAACATCATCGGTTCTGCATCAGGTATACAAAGGGGACTCCTCTGATGACAGGATAGCTTATGCGGTAGAAAAAACATCAGGCGAAATACTCACATATGAGGGCAAGCCCATAGAGGCGCTTTATCACTCTACATCAGGCGGCAAGACAGAACTCCCCGAAGAGGTATTCGGCAAAAGCTACCCTTATCTTAAATCGGTGAAAACAAACTCCGAAGCCTCGCCGTACTGGATATGGGAAAGAAAAATCCCGCTCTCAGAAATAGAAAAGGCCTTAAATATAACCGGCTTTAAGGATATGACTGTCGCAGCTTATACCTCAACAGGCAGGGTAAAGGAAGTTACCGTCACATCAGGTTCAGGAGAGCAGACAATAAAATCCAATGAGTTAAGAAAGCGGCTCGGCTGGCAAAGACTGCCGAGCGCCAATTTTACGATGACGAAACTCAACGACTCCATAATCTTTGAGGGGAAGGGCTACGGACATGGAACTGGTTTATGCCAGTGGAGCGCGCTTGAGATGGCAAAAAAGGGAAAGACCTACAGAGAAATCCTCTCTTACTTTTACCCCGGAACAGAAATCCAGTTATATGAAGGACGTAGATAATATCAACGTCCTGAAGGCTTCTGCTTTTGATTTTCTTCTGCCTGAAGGACTGATAGCAAAAAAACCTGCCGAAAAAAGAGATTCTTCAAGGCTTCTTGTGCTTTGCAGAAAAGGGCCTATAGAGCACAGAAGTTTTAACAATCTTCATGAATATTTTAATAAAGACGATTTGCTCTTGCTTAACAACACCAAAGTTTTCCCGGCAAGACTCACAGGGATAAAACCGACAGGCGGAAGATTTGAGTTCTTGCTGGTGAAAGAAATCGGTCCCGGTAGGTGGGAAATATTATCGCGGGGCAAATACAACGGGAAAATATCAATAGCAGAGGGCTTTTCAGCAGAGATAGAAAATGGCGTTGCCCGTTTTTTCTATTCCGGAAACTTTATGGAAAATTTATGGAGATACGGAGAAATGCCGCTGCCGCCGTATATAAAGCGCAAACCTGAGGCAAATGATAAGGAATGGTACCAGACTGTTTATGCGGAAAAAGAAGGCTCAATTGCGGCTCCGACTGCAGGAATGCATTTTACAGAAGAGCTTATAGGCGAAATTAAAGACAAAGGGGTAAATATCAGATACCTGACACTTCATGTGGGCATAGGCACATTCAAGCCGATAAAAACCGAAAATCTTCGTGAACATTCTATGGACCAGGAATATTTTGAGATAAGCAAAGATGTCATTGAAGAAATTAAAAAAACAAAGGCCTCGGGCAAAAGAGTCATCACTGTTGGAACCACTACAACAAGGGCGCTTGAAGGTTACATGAGCGGAAGATATTCACCGATTCACCCATTCACTCTCCTCGGCGAGTCACCCGAGGCGACCCATTCACCCATTCACCGAATCTGTGGTTACACCGACATCTTCATTTATCCCGGCTACAAATTCAAGGTTGCCGACGCGCTTATAACAAATTTTCACCTTCCCCGCTCAACACCATTGATGCTGACGTCCGCCTTCTGCGGCGCTGAAAAACTGAGCCGCGCCTATCGTGTTGCCATAAGCCAAAAATATAGATTTTTCTCTTACGGTGATGCTATGCTTATCCTGTAAAATGAAATACGGCAGTCTTAAGGCAAAGCGGAAAACATTTCCGCCCGACAGAAAAATCATTATAGGAATTGTTGTAGTTACCTCTGCGCTGAGCTTTATCCTCGGCTATTTTGTAGGCGGGGCAGGAGAAAAGGGGAAACCGTCGCCGCAGACAATTGCGGCCCCAAAAATTGAGATAGCGCCGCAGGTTCAGAAGCAGCCTGCTGCCCCGGAATCACAGATTGTAAGCGCCGCGAAAGATTTATCCCCAACAGGAACAAACACACCTGCTCCTCAGGCAGCAGAGGAACAGGCTCCTGCTGAAAAAACTCCGGTGCAGCCTGAAATTAAAAAAGCAACTGTTGAGCCTAAAATTGCGGCTGATACTTCCAGCCATAGTAATATAAAATACACTGTTCAGGCAGGCGCTTTCAAAAGCCTGAAGGAGGCAGAAATACTCAAGCACAAACTTGAAGCCAAAGGCTATAAGGCGTATATTAAAAAATATGCCAAATCAAAAAACCCCAAGCTATATAAAGTGCGCATCGGGGAGTTTGCTTCTAAAGAGGAAGGCGCTGAGCTTGCGCTTAAGCTTAAAAACGAGGGGCTGAAGGCCTTTGTGACATCTAAAAATGAGAAATAGCAAGTGAGAATAAAGGAGCTACATACGGTAACTTTAGAAATAGAGCTTGACAGCGAAAAGGAATTAAGTTTCCTTTACAGCGGGTTTGACAAAAACCTCAAACTCATAGAAGAGGCTTTCGGTATAACTGCAAGCTTCAGAGGGAATAAGATATTTATTCAGGGAGAGCAGGAACCCGTCGCAAAAGCGGAAAAGCTCATAAACGACCTGCGCTCTATAAGCCGGGACGGTTACTTGCTTAAGCCTGAAGATATCGGCTACGCTGTAAAATCAGTGGCGGCCGGATATAAGACATCACTCAAAGATCTGTTCCTGAATAATATCCCGGTATCTTCTAAAAAGAGGTTTATCATACCGAAGACCGAGACCCAGAGGCAGTATATTGAGGCCATGCGTAATTATGATATTGTCATCGGCATAGGGCCTGCAGGCACAGGCAAGACCTACCTTGCAATGGCCATGGCGATAAATGCTCTCCTGAAAAAACAGGTGAGCAGGATAGTGCTTGCGCGCCCGGCTGTTGAGGCTGGAGAAAAACTCGGTTTTCTGCCCGGAGATATGTATGAAAAGGTTAACCCTTATTTAAGGCCCCTTTATGATGCGCTTTTTGATATGATAGAGGCGGAAAAGGCAAGCAAGTTCATTGAGCGCGGCATTATAGAGATTGCGCCGCTTGCGTTTATGAGAGGAAGGACGCTGAATGATTCTTTTATAATCCTGGATGAGGCGCAGAATACAACATCCGAGCAGATGAAGATGTACCTTACCAGGCTCGGGTTTAATTCAAAGACAGTAATTACCGGAGACATAACGCAGATAGACCTTCCGTCAGGAAAAATTTCAGGGCTCATTGAGGCCGAAAAGATACTGAGCGACGTAGAGGGGATTAAGGTTGTATATTTTACTGAAAAAGATGTCGTAAGGCATAAGCTTGTTCAGAAAATAGTAAAGGCGTATGAAAGATATGAAAAACGGAGCGCAGAAAGTCAGCAGGAAAATTGATATAAAAAAATATCTGCTCCTTATTATATTCGGATTCTTATCCGCAATCGCGATACAGGAGAAGGCAGGCCTTGAGCGTTTTTTGGGGGGACTGCTCGCGGCATGCCTTCTCTTAGCCATCCTCTACAGAGACCTGCTCAGATATAAACCGGCTTATTTTAAAAACTATAATATGCTGGTCCTCCTCGGCTTTATGATCGCCAGCACGCTTCTTCTTGGAAGGTTCTTTGAGTATATACTGGCTAATCTTGCGCGCGGCATCGGACTTGCGCCTATAGAAATCACGTTGTTCGGCATACCGATAGCAGCCGGCGCAATGCTGGTCACCATTTTATTTGATTTCCACACTGCAATAGTATTTTCCTTTGTGGTGAGCCTTTTGAGCGGGCTATGGCTTAACAGCGCAATCTTTCCTGTATATGCGTTTGTGGGAAGCCTGACCGCCGCATTCAGCGTTATAAGATGCAAAAGACGCTCGGCGCTTTTGATAAGCGGGTTTTATGTAGGAATAATAAATGTTGTAACCGCAAGCATCCTTCTTCTTTTTACCGGCAAGTTCTTTCCCGTAAATGCGCTGCCTGCGGTAATGTTTGCTCTTTCTTCCGGATTAAGCGTCACTGCTGTCGTATCCGTCATGCTTCCGCTCCTGGAATATACGTTCAAAGTAACAACAGACATCAGTCTTCTTGAATTGCTTGATATGGAACAGCCTATCATGAAAAATCTTATGATAACCGCTCCGGGGACATATCATCACAGTGTCATAGTCGGCAATCTCGCTGAAGCTGCTGCAGAGGCCATAGGCGTCAATCCCCTGCTTGCCAGGGTAAGCTCATATTACCACGACATAGGCAAGGTCAAGATGCCGGAATATTTTGTTGAAAATCAGAGCGATTCAATGAGCAAGCACGAGAAACTTACCCCGCACATGAGCAGCATGATAATAACCTCTCATGTAAAAGAGGGGCTGGAGCTTGCAAAGCAGTATAAACTCCCGCAGCCGATTATGGACATAATAGAGCAGCATCACGGCACAAGTTTGATGACATTTTTTTATCAGAAGGCAAAGGGGCAGAGAGACGAGAACGAACCTGCTGAGGAAGAATATAAATATCCGGGCCCAAAACCCCAGACCCGCGTTGCAGCGCTTGTAATGATGGCGGACGCGGTTGAAGCTGCTTCCAGGGTTTTGAATGACCCTACGCCTGCCAGGGTTACCAGTCTTGTTGACAGGATAATAAACCACATATTTCTTGAAGGACAGCTTGATGAATGCGAACTTACTTTGAAGGACATATCAGAGATAAAAAAGCATTTTTCATTCATACTAACCGGAATTCTGCACAAGAGAATAGATTATCCGGGATTTAATTTTAACGGCAGCGCTCCAAAAACTCCGGAAACTCAAAGGCAATCAAATGAAGGTTTATATAGAGAACCGGCAAAGACAGGTAAGGATAAATCAGCAAAAGATAAAGCGTGATTCTGCCGCTTTGCTCCGGAACCTTGGGCTTGAGAATGCGGAGCTCAGCATACTCCTTGTAAACGACAGCCTCGTGAGGAAGTTAAACCATAAATTCCGCGGCTTAGATAAGACAACGGATGTGCTTTCGTTTCCACAAATACACAAGATACAAGATGTAAGATGCAGGCAACACCCCCCTCAATCCCCCCTTGCTAAGGGGGGAATTAAAAGGGGGTATCGTGCATCATTTGCAGGACTTGTTCTCGGTGACGTTGTTATAAACCTTCAGGCCGCGAAGAGGCAGGCTCCGGAGCATCAAATGTCATTTACGGATGAAATGCGCTGGCTTCTGATACACGGGATTCTTCACCTTATCGGATATGACCATGAAAAAAGCAAATACGCCGAAAGAAAAATGAGGCAGAAGGAAAAAGAATTGTTAGAATATATGTCTGGAAAGGAAATGGATTAGATGCTTGCAAAAAGGATAATCCCGTGCCTGGATGTTAAGGACGGGAGGGTTGTAAAAGGCGTGAGCTTTGTAAATCTCAGGGACGCCGGAGACCCTGTTGAGAACGCTATTTTTTATGATGAGCAGGGCGCGGACGAACTGGTATTCCTGGACATTACGGCCTCCCATGAAAAAAGGCAGATAATACTTGATGTGGTTGAAAAGACTGCGAATGATGTCTTTATGCCGCTCACAGTAGGCGGAGGCATAGGCGCGCTTGATGATATAAGGCAGCTTTTAAAATCGGGCTGCGATAAGGTTTCTGTAAATACATCTGCTGTAAGAGACCCGTATTTCGTTAACCGGGTTGCGGAGAAATTCGGAAGCCAATGCATTGTCGTGGCGATTGACGCGAAACAAGTCAGAAGTCAGTCTCCTTCTGCGACCCGCCGAGGCGGGAAGTCAGAAGTCAGAAGTCAGGAAGAAATACCCGAATGGCTTAAGTTATCAAAGGAACTTCAAGACAGCCTGTCTCTTAACTTCTCACTTTCCACTTCCCACTTCTCACTTCCCTTGTGGGAGGTCTACACCCACGGCGGCAGAAAACCAACAGGCATAAATGCCATTGAGTGGGCCAGGAAGATGGAGGAACTCGGCGCTGGAGAAATCCTGCTTACGAGCATGGACAGAGACGGTACGAGAGACGGATATGATATAGAGCTGACAAGAACTATTGCAGAGGCTGTTTCAATTCCTGTTATTGCGTCAGGAGGCGTCGGGAACTTAGAGCATCTTTATGAGGGGTTTGTTCTCGGCAAGGCTGACGCCGCGCTTGCCGCATCAATATTTCATTACAGGGAATATACAATAAAAGAGGCCAAGGAATATCTGAAACAAAAAGGAGTGACGGTAAGGCTTTAAGCCCGCAGCGCGGCCTTTTTCTTTTCAGGCCTTTGTATCCTGATTTTTTCAAGCAAATCTTCAGCGGCAGGGGTTGCCGTAATAATAAACTCCTCGCCTCTTAGACGAACGTCAACAGCAACAGCAGGAAGATTTCTCGCATCAGAGTATCTCGCGCATATTGTAGCGGCTATGTTTACAAAGTCTTTCGCATCTTTTCCGGTGACAAGAGTTGCCGGGCTTCCGAAATCTTTGACGTTTAAAAGAAAATCCCCTTCTTCGGCAAAGGACATAATCTTTTCATTGTCTTTTTCATCCCGGCCTACGATTATCTTACAAGACGGTGAAACCCTGAAATGCCTGCCTGCGCGCAAGAGATGCAGGTCTTTAAGCGAAGGCTCAGAATTATAATCCAGCAATTCCCTCAGCCTGTATGCGTAATTCGGCTCTGTGAGAAGGCACCCTCCGGCAGGCATCGGATAATCAGTGAGCCCATATTCTTTTGCAAGAGCCATTTGCTGTTTTCTTGAACGTCCGTGAAATGCGTGAAGTCTTTCCCTGTCAATAATTCCATTTGATTCGGGATTTGTAGGCTCAAGAAGCCTTGCGCTTAGAGGCCTAAGCACCATTCCCGAAACTCCTGCTTTTTTATCAATCATGGCAAGCGTATTTCTCATCTGGCTCATGGGCCTTTGCCCGATAACCTCTCCGGTGATTATAAAATCCGCGCCTGTCATGGCCCTTAATTCCTTTGCCTCTTTGAGCATGAGAATCCTGCAGTCTATGCACGGGTTCATGTTCTTACCATGCCCATGCGCCGGGTTTTTGACTATCGCAATGAATTTATCGGCAAGATGGCAGAGTTTTACCTTAAACCCGAATTTCCCGGCTGCGGAAAAGGGGTCTTTTGAGCACGAGGACCTATCGGATATGTCGCAGCCAAAATGCGTGAGAAACGTTATGGCAGTAACGTCAATTCCCTGCCTCAAGACTGTGAGAATCGCCAGCGTGCTGTCCAACCCGCCTGAATATAATGCTATCGCCTTAGCCATACTAATCAAGTTTCAGAGTGTCAAAGTATCATAGGGTCAAAGTTCTGATACTCTGATACCCTGACCGTGTGCCACTCTGACACTAACCTTTATAATCTCCAAGCCCTTTCTTTAAGTCTACTTGTTACTATATGCCTTATCTTTTTATGCACTGCATCCAGGCTCTTTGATGCGTTTACGAGTTTTATTCTTTTCGGCTTTTTTGCCGCAAGCTTGAGAAAACCTGCCCTTACTTTCTCGTGGAATTTTATATCCTCAAGCTCAAGCCTATCAACCTTATTAATATGCTTGTTTCTCATAAGCCCTGTTTTTACGTCCAAATCCAGAAGTATCGTTAAATCAGGCCTCATTTTAGCGGTAGCAATCCTGTCCAATGAATCAATCAGCTTAAGGCTTATCCCCCTTCCATAACCCTGATAAGCAACAGTTGAATCACAGAACCGGTCCGTAATGACAACCTTTCCCTTTGCAAGCGCGGGAGCAATCTTTTCTTTAATATGCTGAATCCGCGCCGCATTATAAAGCAAGAGTTCTGCCGTATAATCCATTTTGTGATGCTTTGTTGAGAGAAGAACTTTTCTTATCTGGCTGCTGATAAGAGTGCCTCCGGGCTCCTGAGTGAGAACCGTCTCATATCCCTTTTTTCTAAGATATTCGGAAAGCAGCCTTGCCTGCGTGGACTTGCCGGTCCCCTCTATGCCTTCAAGAGAGATAAAAAACCCTTTTTTGTTTTTTTTCATTTTGAATAAGCCTCTTTCAATTGCATGAGAATTTGAAATATTTTTAAGGTCTCCTCTATGCTCCTTGAGCCTGTCCCGCACGACGGCGTAAGGATTATCCGTGAAAGGAGAACATCCGATGAAACCGCCTTTGACATCTTTTCTATCTTCAGGTCAAACTGCCTTCTGATAGAATCGTATGTTTCTGCGTTTATAGCGTCTGTGGTAGGCACAAGGCCCCACGCAAGACAGCCCCCTTTATCAAGGAACCCGGCAACATTGTCTTTATACATTATCAGGGTATCAAAATATCCATACGCGTCAAAGTTCAGGATGTCTATGCCGGTCTCCATCACTGAAGGCCAGTCTGCATTTCCGCAGCAGTGTATGCCTGAAATGCCCTCGCTGTTTTTTATAGTATCCGATGCTTCTCTTATGAGCCTCCTGGCCTCGTCAGGGTTTACCCCGAGATAGGCCGTGCTGCCGAGAGCAGAGAGTATCGGCTCATCAAGAAATATAATCACATTATCCGCAAACTGTTTAAGCAGGCCTATCTGCCATCTGATCTTTGCCTTAAGGAGCATAAGGGATATTTCCCTGAGTTCCTCATCAAAATAAACCGGCCTTCCGTCTGCGTCTTTTAACCCGAGCGTAAAGGTCAGCGGCCCTGTCACCTGGCCTTTTATAAATTTAAACCTGTTTTTTATTGTTTTTAAAAAGGCATGAAGGCCCTCTGCGTAATCTTCCGAGATCGCAATCCTGCATTTATCGGCGCATGATTCATAAAACCTTTCAAGTTCGTCGCTTTTGTTTCTTTCAACCCAGACCAGCTCTTTTTCTTCATTTATTCTGATATAAGGCATGCCTTCCGAATACTGAGGAATCATCCACTCCCTGAAAGACATCTTTGGAAGCTGCGGCCAGAAAGGTATGTCAAAGGTTTTAAGAATCAGCCTGCAGGCCTCTTGCGCGTTCTTGTGCGAAAGGCTTCCGATTCCTGTTGTTGAGAATGGTTTTGGCAGCATTTAAGAATGATACCTTATTGGCCGGAGTTGTTTCAAATGGATATATAGGCTGTAACCTTATACACCTCCTTGACTTTTATAAACCTAAACCATATATTTTACAGAGGAGATTCACTCCTCTGCGGGAACCATTTAATGCGGAATTAATCTATGACCAAGCTCTGGAAATACGATTTTGATATTGAAAAATACACAAAATTAATTGAATCAAACCCCGGCAACTACGGCGCTTACAGCAATAGAGGAATCGCCTATCAGAAAAAGGGACAATATGACCTTTCCATTGCTGATTTCACAAAAGCCATCGAGTTAAATCCTGATTTTGACATGGCATACATCAACAGGGGGAATGCCTATCAGGAGATAGAGCAGTATGACCTTTCTATTGTTGATTTTGACGAGGCAATTAAACTAAATCCGAATAACGGAATGGCTTATAACAACAGGGGGTTCACATTTATCTTGATGGGCAAATATGAGGATGCTGAAAACGATATTAAAAAATCTCTGGAGTTAAATCCGAACAATATCTATGCCCTAAACAGCAGGGCCGAACTGTATTCGGCAAAAAATGATGCGGCTGCAGCATGCGAGTGGCTTAAAAAGGCAATAGAAAGGGGCTATAACAACTGGGGCTATATAAAGACGTCAAAGACTTATGATAATATTCGCAATTCTCAGTGCTTCCTGGAAATAATATCAAGGCATGATTCCTCTCACGCATAAACCCCGGCGTAAAATTTATCATTTTTTTCAGGATAGAATGTTATAATTAATAAGTTGTTTTCTTCTGATAACTAAAAATTTGTTCGTTCTAAATTTATTTTAGTTAAGGGGCTGTAGCTCAGTTGGGAGAGCGCTTGAATGGCATTCAAGAGGTCGTCGGTTCGATCCCGATCAGCTCCACCATTTATTTTTATGAAAAAAACAAAGAAGCAGCTCGCAGAGGCCGCAAAAAAAACAAAGCTTCTGATTCTTGATGTGGACGGAGTCTTAACTGACGGGAGCATTATCCTGGGCAACAAAGGCAATGAATTTAAGTCCTTCCATGTGCGCGACGGACATGGGATAAAGATGCTCATAAAGGCAGGCATTCCTGTCGCTGTAATAACGGGAAGGGATTCAAAGGTCGTTGACAGAAGGGCAAAAGAGCTCGGCATCACTGAGGTTTATCAGAAATCCTTTAATAAAATAGAAGCATACACGCATATAAAAAATAAGTTTTCCCTGCGGGATTCCGAGATAGCATACATAGGCGACGATATAGTAGACCTGCCTTTAATCAAAAGGGTAGGACTTTCTTTTGCCGTTGCCGACTCGCCCGAAGAAGTTAAATCCCACGCATCTGCTGTCACAAAGAACAGAGGCGGCAGGGCTGCGGCACGAGAGGTCACAGACCTTATTCTTAAAGCCAAAGGGTTATGGAATAAAATCCTAGATGGGTATCTTAAAGCTTAATATCCCGACAGGCCTTACCTTAAGCAGGATTATACTTATACCTGTGTTCGTAATAACAGCCTATCAGCATCCGCTCTGGGGAGCGGTGATATTCGGCCTTGCCGCAATAACAGATTTTCTTGACGGTTATCTTGCGCGACGGTCCGGACAGATAACAAAATTCGGCATTATCCTGGACCCCCTGGCAGATAAGTTCCTTGTCATTTCCGCCCTCGTGGTCTTAGTTGACATGGCGCGGCTTTCCGCATGGATAGCGATAGTTATAATCGTAAGGGAGTTCTTTGTAACAGGGCTGCGTGTCGTGGCCCTTTCAAAGGATATCATCATCCCTGCCGAGATGGGAGGCAAACTCAAGACAACCGCACAGATAACGGCAATACTTTGTCTGATACTCGGCGGAAGCATATTTGACATGGACCTTTATGATGTAGGCCTTATTTTTATATGGGCCGCGCTTTTTCTTTCCGTGATCTCGGGAGTTCAATATACAATCTCTTTCTGGAAAAAGATGATATGAGGCCCGCCCTGCTTATACTCTTTGCCTTTGTCCTCGGCTCAATTCCATTCGGAGTAATAATCGCAAAGACAAAAGGGCTGGACCTAAAAAAAACCGGAAGCGGCAACATAGGCGCAACAAATGTGCTGCGCGCTGCGGGGAAGGGGGCTGCCCTTTTGACGCTTTTTGGAGATCTTTTAAAGGGCGCCGCTGCTGTGGCAATTGCAAGATATTTATCCGCAAACCTGTTTTATGAAGGCCTAACGGGACTCTCCGTAATACTGGGCCATAATTTTTCGCTATTTCTGAGATTCAGGGGAGGCAAGGGCGTTGCCACAGGCCTAGGCGTTTTAGTGATTTATTCTCCTCAAGTTGCTATACTTACACTTATAATATGGCTTGCAACAGCGCTTGTGACAAAATATTCTTCTTTAGGGGCGATAATATCCTTCGGGCTGCTTCCCGTAAATATGCTTTTGTTTGACCCCGCTGGGATAAAGGTATTGGTCTCAATATTGATTGCGTTTTTGATTTTGGCAAGACACAAAGAAAATATAAAAAGGCTTATACAGGGAACTGAAAGAAAGATTGGAGAGAGGGCAAGAGGTGCTTGAATCAATTAGAGGTGAAGCGGTGATCCGCCTAAGGCGGAGGTTAATCGGTGAATCGGAAAAACAATCTTCCCATTCACCCATTCACCCATTTACTAAATATATTCACCCATCCACCATCTTCATTACTTTTATATTTCTAATCCTTAATCTTACATTTGTGTCCCCGGCTTTTGCAGAAGCAGCAGCCCCTGCGCCGCAGGATATTTATGAGCAGCAGCTTGACAAAGGGCTTAAAAACAATGAGCCCTACTCATATATCCTGATAAAAAAAGCCCAGGCTGAACCGCCGCAGGCAAAGAGTCTTTTAAAAGAGGCGCTAAGGCATTCTCCGGATCTCCCTCAGGCATATTTTGAAATGGCAAAGACAAGCTTTTCGCCTTCGGTAAACGGTATATTTGAGAGCCTTGATTACGCCGTCAAAGGATTCAAGGCTTACAAAAAAAATTTCTGGTGGTTGACGAGCCTAGCCGCGCTTTTCACTGCAAGCCTTACCCTTTCTTTTGCGATTGCGCTTGCTTGGGTCTGGATTGTAAGGCTTTTTATAGACGCCCCTCTTATGTCTCATGACATCAACGAAAACAAAACAAAATTTTTAATTCTAATCCTGCTTGTTCCTGCCTCTTTCTTCGGCCCTTTATTTTTTTTAACCTGCTCTATTGTTTTGCTGGGATTATATTTCAGGGGGATAAACAAGGCTGTCGTTTATGCCGCTGTTTTGTTTCTCCTTTTATCCCCTCTGTCTCTCCGCTTCATAAACTTTTTTTTCTCTGCTCCTTCTCCTGAACTCAGGGCTGTCTCTGCCGTCAATGAAAGCAGGGACAATAAATATGCAGCTTCCCTCCTTAAAAACAAGGAGGATTTTATCTCCCTTTTTTCATACGGGCTTGCGCTCAAGCGGGAAGGCCGTTATGAAGAGGCGATAGCCGCCTATAAAAAGCTTTTAGCCTCGCATCCCGACCCCTTGGCTTATGTGAACCTCGGAAATTCCTATGTCGGCCTTAATGACATGGCTGCGGCAAAGGAATCATATAAAAAATCCGCAGAACTGAAACCGCGCGCCTCTGCTTATTATAATCTAAGCCAGATTTCCCGGGAAACGCTTGATTTTGCAAAAGGGGAAGAATATTTTAATGAAGCTTTAAAACTCAGCAGGGAATCCGTTTCACAATTCACGTCTGCGGCAAGCAGAAACCCGAACCGTTTTGTAATTGACGAAACTCTTCCGATGTCCGCCCTTTGGCAATACGCATCAACCGGCGCAAGGGAACCGATAAAAATCTCCCCCTTGAATTCCGCCTTTTCTGTCATCGGCGCAATGGCCCTGCTGGCGTTGTTTTTCATTATGGACTCTGTATTCAAACAAAGAGCCTACAGGTGTCAGAGATGCGGTGTAATACTCTGCGGGAAATGCGGAAAAGAAAAACTCTGGGGAGAGATGTGCTCTTTATGTTATAACTCCCTGATTAAACTTGACGCTGTTGATTCAAGAATAAGGATTGCAAAACAGCTTGAGGTGCAGGAGCTGCAGAAGAAAAAAAGGCGCATAATCAGCCTCCTTTCTTTTGCCTTTCCGGGAACAGCCCACATTTATTGGGGAAGAATTCTTTTGGGCAGTTTATTTCTGTGGTCCTTCTTTTTCTTTTTGCTCTTGCTCTTGCTTAACCCGCTATTTTCTACGGGGCTTTCTTTATTTTCGCATAACTGGCTGACAAGGCCTGCGGTAATAGTTATGGCGCTTTTATACCTTATCTCTAATATTCATGCAAGAAGGAGGCTGAGATAGGAAATGGCGTTAGAAGGCTCCTTAAAAGAATTCGGACTGGCAGATATACTGCAGCTTATATATTTCCAGCGTAAAACAGGCATCCTTACGCTTGAGGGCCGGATGGACCGGGTCAGACTTATGTTCTATGAGGGCCATATCATATCTGCAGAGACAAAAAGAAAATCCGAATCAAACCAGCTCGGCAGGTTGCTCTTGAAAAAAGGGCTGATAAAAGAGGAGAACCTCCAGAAGGCGCTTGAGCAGCAGCAAGCGACAGGAGAAAAACTCGGCAGTATTCTTATAAAAAACGGCGCCGCAGACAAAGAACAGCTACAGGAGATTCTTACAGAACAGATAACCCAGACCGTAATTAACCTCTTCAGCTGGAAAGACGGAAACTACGAGTTTTCTCCTCAGGGAGTGCCTATTGACAAGTCGCTTCCTGTAGCCCTTGACACACAGCATATCCTGATGGAAGGGCTCCGCATAGTGGACGAGTGGTCGTTGATAGAAGGCAAGTTAACGCCTGACACGATATTTAAAACAACCGGCAAGACTGTTGCCGGACTCAGTCCTGACGAAGAAGAAATTCTCGGACTTGTTGACGCTGAAAGCGATGTAAGCACGATAATTGATTCCAGCCGCAGTCACAACTTTCAGACCTCCAAGGCTCTCGTATCGCTCCTTGAAAAAGGCCTTATAGAGCCGAAAGAAACAGCGCCTGTTGCGCCTGTAGTTACTGCAGCAGAAATAACAGCAAAACCTGAAAGAAAAAAAATAGCAATCCCGGCTATCGCGGTGACTTTCGTTTTCCTGTTGAGCGCTGTCTTTTCTTTAGCCTGGTCATTGTTTTATGACAAAGGCGGTTGGCTAAAGCTTAAAGCCTCCGAGGAACTGGATGCAATCCGCTTCAGGGTTGAGGCTTATAGATATGAAAACGGCGCCTATCCGCAGTCGCTTGAACAGATAACAAGGGCAAGTGACGCCTGGGGCAGACAATATCTTTACAAAGCTGCGGCAGATGAATTCATATTGTTCAGCGCTGGGCCCGATGGAAAAGAAGGCACGGAAGATGACGTCTACTAAATCCCCAAGAGCGGTAGTTTTATTGAGCGGCGGGATAGATTCATCCACAACGGCAGCGCTAGCAAAAAATGAGGGCTATGATATATATGCCCTGAGTTTTGATTACAATCAGCGGCACAAAGTAGAACTTGAAGCCTCAAAAAAAGTCGCCTTGTCACTAAAGGCAAAAAAACATCTCATAATAAAATTTGACCTGAGAGAAATCGGAGGCTCTGCGCTGACATCGGAGATGGAAGTGCCGAAAAACAGAGCAGAAGAGCAGAAGAGCAGAAGCAAGGAATCCCATTCACCGATTCACCCATTCACCTCCGCCTCAGGCGGATCACCGATTCCTATTACCTACGTTCCGGCCCGCAACACAATCTTCCTTTCTTTTGCGCTTGCCTGGGCAGAAGTTCTCAATACAGGAAATATATTTATAGGCGCAAATGCGGTAGACTACAGCGGTTATCCTGACTGCAGGCCTGAATATCTAAGGGCCTTTGAAAACATGGCAAATCTCGCCACAAAGGCCTCTGTTGAAAGAAACCTGAAATTCTCAATTAACGCGCCGCTGATTAAGCTGACAAAAGCAGAGATAATAAAAAGAGGCGCGGAATTAGGGCTGGACTATTCCCTCACGTGGAGCTGTTATGACCCGCAATTGAGAAGTTCCGAAGAGCCGAAGCGCAGAAGAGTAGAAGCAAAAAAATCCATTCACCCATTCACCCATTCACCCATTCACCGATTCGTTCCTTGCGGCAAATGCGATAGCTGTGTTTTCAGGGCCAAGGGATTTCAAGAGGCCGGGATAAAAGATATATGAACCATTTTTTGCCGGAGATTCAGGAGTTCACAAAAGACCCGAAGATTGCCTATTTTTCAATGGAGATAGGCCTTGACAATAATATCCCGACCTATAGCGGCGGCCTGGGAGTGCTTGCAGGCGATACGATTAAATCAGGCGCGGACCTTAAGCTCCCTATGGTTGCCGTAACCCTTCTAAGCAAAAAAGGATACTTCACGCAGGAGATAGACGAAAGAGGGAGGCAGCTGGAGAGGCCCTCTTTATGGGAACCTGCAAAATATATGACCTTGCTTTCTCCCAAGGTATATGTGCCTATAGAAGGAAGAGATGTTGCGGTTCAGGCCTGGCTTTATATCGTAAAAAGCCTGACTGGCGGAAGCATACCCATATTTTTCCTGGATACGGACACTCCGGAAAATTCTCCTGACGACCGGGAAATTACATCTTATCTTTACGGCGGCGACCACGTATACAGGCTCAAACAGGAAATAGTGCTCGGCATAGCAGGAGTAAGGATGCTCTATGAACTCGGGTTTGAGATAAAAAAATATCATATGAACGAAGGTCACGCCGGTCTTCTTACCCTTGAACTGCTCCTCAGGTATAAAAGGCCTATAGAGGATGTATGGGATGAACGGCTTGTGTGGGATGTTGACAGGGTAAAAGATATATGCGTGTTCACGACTCACACCCCTGTTGAAGCCGGGCATGATAAATTTTCTTACGACCTCATCCAGCAGACGCTTGGAGAGACAATACCTTTGAATGTGCTGAAGGAACTCGGCGGCCAAGATCATCTCAATCTGACCTTGCTTGCATTAAACCTGAGCGAGTTTGTTAACGGCGTGGCCAAAAAACACCGGGATATCTCAAAGAATATGTTCCCGGGCTATGAAATATCAGCTATAACAAACGGCGTCCACAGCTATACGTGGACCTGCGACAGCTTTAAAGCCCTTTATGACAAATATCTGCCGGGCTGGGCCAACGAACCTGAACTTTTTGTAAGGGTGGGCCGGATACCTGAAGAGGAATTGTGGACCGCCCACCTGGAAGCAAAAAAAATCCTTATTGCTTTTGTAAATTCATACACTAACGCGGGCCTGGATTATGACACGCTCACAATAGGATTTGCTCGCAGGGCAACCGCCTACAAACGGCCCGACCTGATTTTCAGCGATATTAACAGACTTGAGCGGATTGCATCAGGAAAGATTCAGCTTATTTACTCGGGCAAAGCGCATCCGAAAGACGACCACGGCAAATGGCTGATAGAAAAAATCCATGTAATAAAAGAAAGATTAAAGGGAAAAATCAAAATAGCATACCTGAAAAATTATGATATGGAGAAAGCGCTCAAGCTCGTCTCCGGAGTTGACATCTGGCTTAATACGCCGCTCAGACCGCATGAGGCGTCAGGCACAAGCGGCATGAAGGCCTCTCATAACGGCGTAATAAATTTCAGCGTGCTTGACGGCTGGTGGATAGAGGGACATATTGAAGGCTTTACAGGATGGTCTATCGGTCCAAGCCCTACAGAGACAATTCTTGTAAAAGATGTTGATGCCCTGGACAAAAGAGACGCTGATGATTTATACACAAAACTTGAGACCATTATAATCCCCATGTATTACAGCGACAGACATACCTGGATAAGAATGATGCAGAATGCGATAGGCAAAAACGCCTACTACTTCAACAGCCACCGGATGATGAGAAGATACGTCACAGAGGCGTATATAAGATAAGCCGGCAAAATTAACGCTCAAATACCTCCGTGCGAAAATAGGAAGGCTGTGTCTGGATTGAGGCAAGATTCACGGGTCTGTCAGAACAGGGGCTGCAGACGAAACGAAGTTGAGCGGATAGCCCCTCATAGCAGCTTGCGGCAAGCTCATATATCGCATTAACACACGCACAATCGCAAAAGTAGTTTAAGATTGCCGAAAGACAGATACAGCCTTCCGGAAATATATCGGGCTGCAAAAGCCGTTTGACGACAATCTAAATTTAAGCTAACTTGAAATCTCAACAAGCTTTATATCAAATATCAAATTCTTTCCTGCCAGCGGGTGGTTGCAATCCATCATAAATCCATTTTCTGTTTTGCCTATGACCTTAACAGTTATCGGCATTCCGTCCGCCCTGTACATCTGAAGCTCTTGCCCGATCTCAGGGTTAAAGTTTTCAGGCGCCCTGTCTTTTGCAAATTCAAAGACCTTTTCTTTCATATAAACGCCGTATCCTTCTTCAGCGGGTATCCTGATTGTCTTTTCTTCACCGGTTTCCATACCGAGGACTCCGTCTTCAAGCCCTTTTAGAAACTCTCCTTCGCCCATCTTGAATTCCAGAGGAGCGCCTCCCGCGCTTGAATCAAAGACCGTCCCGTCTTCAAGTTTTCCAGTGTAATGAACGTTTACTATGTCTCCTTTTTTTACCTTTGCCATTTTATCTCCCTTTTATTTCTTTGACAGGGTGTTATAATATTCCATCTCAAGCAGCCTTCTTTTTATATCAACCCCTGACGAATAGCCGCCTAACGAACCATCAGACTCAATTATCCTGTGGCAGGGCAAGATTATCGGAATCGGGTTTCTGCCAAGAGCCTGTCCGACTGCCCTGTTTGCCTTGGGGCTTCCTATTTTTTCAGCAAGCCATTTATATGCGCGCGTTTCTCCGTATGGAATTTCCTTCAGCGAAAGCCAGACCTTTTTCTCAAAAGCAGTGCCTTCCAAAAATATAAGGCCCTGCTTAAAACCCTCGCCTTTCCCTTCAAAGTAACTTGCAAGTTCTTTTTTGAATGCTTCCGGAGCCACTCCTCTCCTGCAATCCGGTTTTTCAAAAGTTATGCCGGCAAGATTTTTCCCTGAAAATAAAAGAAACAGCCTCCCGACAGGACTCTCGTAAACATCATAAAAATCAATCTGCGTTTTTGTTTTCATATAAACTGAATTCCGTTTATATCAGGTTTACTATTTTATCACAAGACGCATCTTCTTCCCTATCTCCTCCCAGTCCTGGACCTCTTCAGCGCTTTCGGCCTCAACAAAGCTGAACGCCCTCGGCTTAAATGCTTTAGCAGATTCAATGACCGAGGGGCTTCCTATAACAACCTTAATCTTCAATCCCCTTTTGTCGGTTTCCTCAAACACATCCCCTTCTTTCCATTGAAGAAGCGGCGCATCAGGGAATTCATGCTCCCCCCGCAGTTTTTTAAATCTTTTGATATCAAGAATCCCTGCCTGAAGATAAACAACAGGGAATCGTCTTGCAATTGCCTTAATTACTTTTCGGCTGTCTTTCAAGGGATTGCCTGACCTGGGCTGAAACACGCTTCCCGCGAGGTCAATGAAAATTAGCCCTGTCCCTTTTGTAAGCGCAAGCAAAAAACCGCGGTCTTTATCTTTGCCTGACTCTACAGAAATTTTAAACAGCCCTGTTTTTGCCGCCTTAAACTCCTTAAAGGCAACGCCGTCGCCGCCTGAAAGCGACCTGCCTATGGATCTTCCATTGACAAAAAATTCAACCATCTGCCCGCCCTTAGGAAACAGCTTTCCCTTTGTCACGGCTTTGAACATTACCTTCTCATCCTTCAGGCAGACAGCATCATAAAAAACAACTTCTGAACTTGCAGTGCCCGGGGGAAAAAAGACTGTTATTGCAAGATAAAAAACAAGAGCTGCAGGTTGCATGAAAATCAAGTAATGCCTGCCTTGACGCTTAATCTTCATCATATGAAAAGCAGTAAAACTTGGCTGATAGCCCACGCAAGGCCGACGCAGGCGGGAATCGTAAGTATCCACGCCTGCGCTATATTGCCTCCGACGCCCCATCTTACGGCAGAAAGCCTTTTGGATGCTCCGACCCCCATTATCGTAGATGAAATTATATGTGTTGTTGAAAGCGGAAGTCCTATCTTGGACGCTATCTCTAACACCGTGGCCGCCGAGGCCTCGGCAGCGAAACCGTGTATCGGTCTTAGATGAACAAGCCGCACTCCGAGGGTTTTTATTATCCTCCATCCGCCAACTGCTGTCCCGAGTCCCATCGCTAAAGCGCAAAGAATTATCACCCACAGCGGTACATTAAAAACAGACGGCGGAAGTTTCCCCAAGTTCACATCATAACTTATTAAAGCCATTGTTATTATTCCCATTGTTTTCTGTGCATCGTTATTCCCGTGGCTAAACGCCATGTATGCGGCTGATACTATCTGAAGCCTGTTAAAAAGATTATTTACTACCGACGGCGCGGTCTTCTTGAATACCCACACGAGAAAAACCATGAGAAGAAACCCGAGGACAAGTCCTACAAGCGGAGAAACTACAAGTCCTACGAGAACCTTGTAAACGCCTTTCATCAATATGACCTCTGGGCCTGCGGTCGCAATTGCGGCGCCCACAAGGCTTGAAAGTATCGCATGGCTTGAAGATGTGGGCAGGCCGAAATACCAGGTTATAAGATCCCATATTATGGCGGAAAGAAGGGCTGCCGCTACCGTAATCTGAGTGACTGCAACGGCCTCAACAAGGCCTGCGCCGACTGTCTTTGCAACCGCGGTTCCAGCAAATGCGCCGGCTACGTTCAATACAGTGGCCATTGTAACCGCTACCTTAGGTGAAAGGACTCTTGTTGAAACAGATGTAGCTATGGCATTTGCAGTATCATGAAATCCATTTATGAAATCAAATATCGTAGCCAGGACTATTACGCAGACAAGAAGGAAAAAGGTATCATGCATATTTAAGGACTATCGCTTCCAGAACATTTGCCACATCCTCGCATTTGTCGGATGCGTCTTCAAGATGTTCGTATATCTCTTTCCATTTTATTATAAGTATAGGGTCTTTCATGCCGTCAAACAGCGCTCCGAGCGCATCCCGGAAGGCCCTGTCTACCCTGTTTTCCAGCCTGTTTATTTCAATGCAATACTCCTGGACATGGGAATAATTTTTTTCTTTTAATTTGCGTATTGCCTTATGAATAACCTCTGCGGTTGTGAGAAGGTCTTTAGACATTGCAATAACCTCTTTTGTAGGCTCCGTCAATTTGAAAACAGACAGCCTGTCAACAGAAGCCCATATAAGATCCAGGACATCGTCAAGGCTTGCGGCAAGGGCATGAAGGTCTTCCCTGTCTATCGGGGTAATGAACGTCTTGTTGAGCTTTTTCATGATATCGTGAGTCAGCATATCGCCGTCCTGCTCAACCTCGTATATCTCCTTTGCCCTTGCTTCAATATTGTCAAAGTTTTCCATAAGGGAAACCAGGAGGGTGGCTGCTTTTGTGACGTTCAACGCAGCCCTGTCAAATATCTCAAAAAAGTCTATTTCTTTAGGAAAAAATTTCATGGCCGTTTTTGTTGTTGTGATAGCATAAAAGAAACAAAAGTGTGATGTCAAATAAAATCACTTTGGCGGTACACTTTGCCGATTCGGACTTGACCAAAAGACCCGTTAAACTTTACAATTAACATTTGCAGGGCCCATAGCTCAGCTGGTAGAGCTACCGGCTCATAACCGGTTGGTCCCAGGTTCGAGTCCTGGTGGGCCCACCAACTCGGAGAATCCGCTGAGGCGGACAACTTAAAATTTTTTGTGTGGGGGATGAGTGGAGGAAAACATAAAACTCCTGGTTGAACTTCAGGAAACAGATTCCGTTATAATCAGGGGAAAAAATATTATAGACTCACTGCCTTCTAAACTCTCATCAGCCGAAAAATCCTTTAAAGAAGTCCAGTCCCTTTACGAAAAAGAAAAGGCGAAATGCGATATCCTTGAAAAGAAAAAAAAGGATAAGGAGAGAGAGATTGAGGATGCAAATGAAAAGATAAAAAAACTGAAGGCCCGCGCATCAGAGATAAAAACAAACAAAGAATACCAGGCACATCTTAAGGAGATAGAATCAATAGAAAAAGAGCGGTATGCGATAGAAGACGAAATACTCTCCGTTATGGAAGCGCTTGAAACCGCCGCAAAAGAATTAAAAGCCGAAGAGGCTAAACTGCGCGCTGAAAAGGAGAAGGTTGATGCCTTCAGGAAAGAGGTTGAGAAAGAAATAGCAGAGGCAGAAAAAGACCTTGACAGATTAAAGGCCCGGCGTGCGGCAATAGCCGAGAAAATTGACCGCGATATATACAACGACTACCTGGCGCTACTTAAGAAATGCGCAGGCCTTGCCGTTGTAGAGGCGAGGAATGAAATCTGTCAGGGCTGCAATATGAATATCCCGCCGCAGATGTTTGTTGAGATAAAGAAAAACGCCGAGATAATCCAGTGCCCCCAGTGCGAAAGAATACTTTATTGGCCGGAGGCCCTCTTAGGCGGAAAAGAAAAAACCGAATGAAAGAGGGTGTTTTATACTCTGACGGCGCATCCAGCGGCAATCCCGGCGAATCGGGTATCGGCGTAGTCCTCCTGTGCGATGACAAGGCATATGAAATATCGGAACATATCGGAATAGCAACAAACAACATTGCGGAATACACCGCGCTTTTAAGGGGCCTTTCCAGAGCAAAAACCTTGAAGATAGAAAGGCTCAGGATACTCCTGGATTCCGAACTAATAGTAAGGCAGATAGAGGGGAGCTACAAGGTAAAGAACGAAAAGCTGAGAGAGTTATATATGGACGCAATCTCTCTTCTCAGGTCTTTTAAAAGCTACAGCATCGCCCACATACCCCGGGAACAGAATAAAAAAGCAGACTCCCTTGCAAAAAAGGCAGCAACCAAAGCCCCTCGTTGAATTATTGTTTTATTTTATTCTATAATTAACAATTCCTATGGGCATGGAAGACCATAAATTAAAAGTTTTCTGCACTGTTGCGGAAACAAAGAGTTTTTCCAAGGCCTCCGAGATAATACATCTCACACAGCCTGCGGTCAGCCTTTTAATACAGGCGCTTGAGGAGTCCTATGAAACCAAGCTTTTTGACCGGACCAGCAATGCCGTTACACTTACGCCTGCAGGCGAGATGCTCTACAAGTATGCCAAGGAGATACTCAACCTCTATGCCGCCGCAGAAAAAAATATAGGCGAAATAACAGGTTTTGTAAAAGGCAGCATAAGCGTAGGCGCAAGTTCAACAATAGGAAACTACCTCCTGCCCGGGGTCATCGCAGATTTCAGAAAAACACACCCGAAGATAAAAGTGCATCTGCTTGTCGGCAATACAAAGCGGGTAGTTGAGCTTTTGAATGCAGGCAACATTGATATCGGCCTTGTTGAGGGAGATGTCGCAAGACAGAAAATGGTTGTGGACAAACTCGTTATTGATGAGCTTGCATTGATTCTGCCGCCGCTTCACCCTTGGGCCAAAAAGAAGAATGTCTCCATCGTTGAGATTACAAAGGAATCTTTCATTTTCAGGGAGGAAGGCTCGGGCACAAGGCAGGTAATAGAAAAATACCTCGGCAAATACAGCATTACTCCGCAGGATATGATGATTTCCATGGTTCTTGGAAGCACAGAGGCGATAAAGGAATCCGTTGAAAACGGCATGGGTATCGCCATTGTGTCAAGATGGGCGGTAAGAAAAGAGACTAAATACGGGATGCTGAAAGCCCTGAGTTTTAAGGAAGAGAAAATGCTGAGAGATTTTTCACTGATATTCCAGAAAAAAGCAATATCATCGCATGCAGTAGATGAGTTTCTGACCTATCTTAAGGCTTATCCTTTTGACAGGCTTCTTTCCCTGTCCGAATAAACGCGATAATCTATCTCAGAAAAAACCTTGTCTTTATCTTCAATTTCGCAGAGCCGCCTTTCGTCTATATCCCCTTTTTTGATTGCCGAGTATAAATAGTTAAACTTCCCTACATGCCCCGTAAGTCTGCCTGCAGCATATTCTAAGGCAGCGCCTGTTTTCATGAGGAAGGCCCAATCACTATGCTGGGACAATAAAACTTCTCTTGCAGCCTGATTGAGCGCCCTTTTAAGCAAGCCTTCGGCGTACGGTAACTCATTTGCAAGTTCTGTCATTTTTTCAACTGCTTTGTGGAGGTGCCTGTAAATCCAGTTGTTTGAACTATTAAGCCAAACCTCGTTATAGCCTTTGTAGCCCCAGCTTGACATTGAAGGCTCTATGCGCTGAAGCTCCTTATTTTCGCTTAGATATCCCGAGGGGGTAACCGGCCTGAAAACATCCTGTCCATGAGCAATCTTTCTCATAAGAAAATCAAGCCACTCCGGGCCTTCAAACCACCAGTGCCCGAAAAGTTCAGCGTCATAAGGGGCTGTTATCACCGGTTTAAATTTAGTCGTATCGTGCAGAAATTCTATCTGGCGTTTTCTGCCGGATATAAAATTTTCAGCATGTTCTTCTGCCTTGGCTAAGGCCCGCTCTCTTACATAAGGCCTCTTCTCTTCTGTCTTTCCTGTTATGCGGTAGTATTTTATCCCGGTATACGTCCTTATGCCGTCAGGATGTAAATGCGGTTTAATATAATCCATGGGAAGGTCAAATCCCGCATCCCTGTAAAAATCCCGGTATGCAAAATCTCCGGGATAGCCTTCTATTGAACTCCAAACCTGCTTTGATGAATCAATATCCCTTCCGAAGGCTATAACAGCAGAAGGACAGGATATCGGTTTGTATACCCCGTATCTCGGCGCAGGTATTCCGTTCAATATCCCATGCGTGTCCATGAAAAAGAATTTTATGCCTTCCCCCTTAAGCAGCTCATCCGCCCTGCTGTAATATCCGCATTCAGGCAGCCAAATGCCGGCAGGAATCTTCCCGAAGTTTTTTGTATGATTTTCTTTTGCTACTCTTATTTGCGCCCTCACTGCCTGCGGATAAATGCTGAACACAGGCAGATAGGCATGGGTGGCTGCAGTGGTTATAATCTCAACCTTCCCGGTTTCGCTTAAGCTTCTGAATGCTGCTGTCAGGTCTTTTTTAAAGGATTTCTCGTAGAGCTGTCTTATTTTCTTAAACCTGCTGTTATACATTTTTGCGAGAGACTCAAACGATATGTCGCCTTTTGTTCTCAGAAGCTCTTTTTCCGAAAGCTCAATAAGATTGTTTATATATCTCAGATACCGCGCCCTTAACAAAGAATCATTGAACATCTCAATAAGGGCGGGGCTGAGGGAGAGTGTGATCCTGAAATCAATATTGTCGTTAAGGAGCCTTTCAAATATATCAAGCAAGGGGATATAGCTTTCTGTTATAGCCTCGTAAAACCAGTTTTCTTCAAGAAAATATTCATGCTCCGGATGCCTGATATAAGGCAGATGGGCGTGGAGGACAAGGATAAGGTAGCCTTTGTGCATTCTCTAAAATACACGATTAAGGATTAATGCGACAACTGTTTCTTTAAGGCAAAGTTTTTGATGATACAATTTAAGCCTTGGAGAAAATCCTGCTAAGCAATCGGAGAGTTCCCTTGATAAATTTGATGTCTTGGGGAGATAATTTTGAAAAAGGACTTTTTTCTTTAACTGTAACCTTTAATACCGATGCTTTTCCCTTCCTGAACAGGTCGCTTACATGTATCTCAAGCGCGTTAGCTATTCTGAAAAGAGAATCCAGACTGACATTGACCTTGCCCCGTTCTAATTCGCCTATAAACTTGTAGTTCAAATTTGCTTTTTCTCCAAGTTCTTCCTGCGTGAAGCCGCATAATTTTCTCAACTCTTTTATTCTTTTACCGACATCTCTTCTTATATTTTCCATATTATCTCCGATTGGGAGAATTATATTTGTTTTTCGGGTATGCATAAACCATACATATAAGGCATAAATTATTTATTGACAATAACCATACATATATGGTATTTATGGGACAAAGAGACATTACGGTACTGGCGGGTACAATTAGACTGAGAAAAGGGTTAAGGAAATTTTATGCTTTTAAAAAGGAGGGCTACAATGAAAAAGTTGGTGTTAGTCGTATTTATTTTATTGCTAATTTTTGCATCAGAATCCTTTGCTGGCAGTAAAGGTGGGTACAAGTCAAGCTCAGGCTCAAAAAGCACTCATGTAAAAGGGTATCACAAAAAGGATGGAACATATGTGCAACCTCATCACAAAACTAAACCTAATACTACAAAGTTAGATAATTATGGCACTAAAGGGAACACGAACCCATACACAGGAAAAGAAGGAACAAAAGACCCATTCAAGTAAAATATGGAACGGTTACTTCATTTCTCAGTATGGAGCCGGATAGTAACTGCCATTCTTTTATTCTGGGCTCTTGACCGCCATTCTTATGGCTACTACACCTTGCTAAGATGGATTACCTGCGGGGTCAGTGCCTATTTTGCGTATGTTGCCTATGAAAATGGAAAGACTGCATGGGCGTGGATACTTGGCATTATGGCTCTTATATTCAATCCCATAATCCCATTTCATCTCAAGCGTGATACATGGCATTTTATAGATTTCGTTTCGGGGATACTGATGACTGCGTCAATATTCCTTGTAAAAGTAAATAAGAGGCGTAGAAACGGGCGCCTTTAGGTTCAGCAATTTTAGAAGGAGGTTCTCCATGAAAAAAATAATTACTCTATTAACATTTTCTTTATTATTAATTCCTATGTTTATATTCGCATGGGATGGCTATGATTACGAAAAAGGAAGTTATATAGAGATTGGAAAAGGCAATTTGGTAAGGAGTGGAAAAGACATAGAAATATATGATTATGGAACTGGAGAATATAAGGATGTTGAAGTCGAATCAATAAGGGGGTATGGCAGTTCCGTTGAAGTTGAAGTTTATGATTATTCAACGGGTGAATATAGAACCTTTGAGATGGAATAAAGGAGGTCGCCATGAAACGTTTATTAGTTTCAATTTTTGTTCTGTTGTTTGTCCCTGTTGCCCTTGCTGGTGAGTTCTGGGCTTCTAAGAACTCAAACAAATATCATTACCCTGATTGCCGATGGGCGCAGAAAATTAAGCCGTCAAACCTTGTTAAGTTTAACAGTCCAGAGACGGCTATTAAAGCTGGTTATGTTCCCTGTAAGGTCTGTAGACCGCCAATATCATCTAAGACAGAGTTAAAAGATTCTACAGAAAAGCTTGCAAAGGTTGAATCAAAAAGCAAAGAACAAAGGAGCGGTTGTTGTTCTTGGCATGGTGGACAATGCGGTTGTGATTCTTCAGGAAGGGTTATATGTTGCGATGGCACACTAAGTCCTACCTGCTACTGCTGGTAAGTTTTTTAGTCTTAGGCGGTATATCCACTGCTCAGGGATTCTATCTCTGTACCCGCGTAGTGGATGGAGATACGATTGTTGTTGACATAGAAGGCAAACAAGAAAAAGTTCGTCTCATAGGTGTTGATACCCCTGAAACTGTTCATCCTTCAAAGCCTGTTGAGTATTTCGGCAAGGAAGCCTCTGCTTTCACAAAAAACATGGTAGAAGGCAAGAGGGTAAGGCTTGAATATGACTGGCAGAAAAGAGACAAATACGGAAGACTGCTTGCATATATCTACCTTGAAGATGGAACATTTCTTAATGCTGAGATAATTAAGAGGGGCTACGGTTTTGCATATACCAAATATCCATTCAAGTATTTAGAAGATTTTAGACAATACGAGAAAGAGGCAAGAGAGAACTTAATAGGTTTATGGAGCAAATAAATGGCAAAAAACTCTATTTAAAAGAAATGGTTACCCTTGAAGAATTAATTATGAGTAATGTTTTTACTCAGGAAGCATTGATTAACCTTCTAAGGAAAAAAGGACTCATCACTAACGAGGAGTTAATCGAGGAGATAAAGAATCTTAAGATAAAGCATAAAAAGTAAAATAAATAAAGGGGACTGGAGTTCATGCTGTATCCTTCGATCATTCTCTTTAAAGAGCATCACATCATCCTTAACCCCATTGCCTTGAAGTCAGCGTCAAAGGCAATACACGGGATACCTTCAAGATATTCCTTGATAACCGTATAAGAAATCGCATCGCACAGTGAAATCTTTTTGTCTTTGCTGAATTTCAGAAATGTATCCAGCGCCTTGGCCCTGTCAGAGTCTGAGAGATAGATAATATAGAGCTTTGAAAGAACTGTTCTTATGAAAACCGCAGCACCTTTATAGTTCAGCCGGTAGCGCAAAAGCGTTACGGTTTCAACGACAATTTCCCATGTTGTGAAAACAAGAGACAAAGCCATTACAACTACTTCCTCTTAAACATCTTCTTTAAATCATCAAGCGAAAGGAAAATCCGCGTGGGTCTTCCGTGGGGGCATTGTTCCGGATGTTCCGTATTCTCAAGGTCAGAAAGAAGCTGTGAGACTTCAGATTGGTTTAGTATCTCTTTGCCGCGGACAGACTTGTGGCAGGCGATCCTTGCCGCAATTTCTTCTTTTGCCGTCCTGTCCGGCCTTTCCCCTTCCATAATCGCTGCCGCGACATCAGAGAGTATTCCCCTGAGGTCAGAATCATCAAGCGCATCCGGAAGGGAACGGACAATTATCGTATCGCGCCCGAAATCGTCAATCTCAATGCCGAATTCATTCAGAAGGGCTTTGTTTTCAAGGATTACTCTGTATTCCTTATGCGAAAGATTTATCTGCTTCGGAAAAAGCATCTGGTGCGAGTCCAGCTTTATTTTCTTAAGAAATTTTTCATACAGGATTCTTTCGTGGGCGGCATGATGATCTATTAGGGTTAATCCGCCTTTGCCCGATATAGCTATGAATGTATCGCCGAGATAGATAAAGGGCCAGGACGGTTTATATGAAAATTCAAGATTTTCCGAAACCTGCGCGGCAAACCCCTCATTTGCATATTGATAATCCGGCGTCACAGGCGCGGGCGCTTCAGGAGATTCGGTAAAAGACCTTACATGCTCTTCCCTCTGTCCTTTCACCGCATCGCGTACGCTTTCATTTACAAAGCTGTAAATAAGCTCTTTGTCTTCAAACCTGACTTCTTTTTTTGTGGGATGGACGTTAAAATCAACTTTCTGCGGGTCCAGTTCCAGAAAAAGAAAAAACACAGGGTGTTTTTCTTTTGGAAGCATACCTTCATAGGCCTTGTATACCGCATGGGAAAGCGAGGCGTCTTTTATCGGCCTTCTGTTTATGAATATGAATTGATGAGCCTTGCTGTTCCTGAAATTTCCGATACCTGAGACAAACGCGCTCATCTTCATTATCCCTTTTCCTCCGTTGTTATTAACCTCCATCAAGCGGCCTATGAATTCATCGCCGTAGGCCTGCATCAGCCTTTCCCTGAGGCCTGAGGCCTTTGGTAAAATCATGGTCTCCTGATTTTCGGTCAAAAGCCTGAACCCGATATCATAATGGGAGAGGGCTTCTTTGGTAACGGTGTCTATGATATGAAAAAGCTCCGTATTATTTGTCTTCATGAATTTTTTCCTCGCCGGCATATTGAAGAACAGATCCTTCACTTCAACCGAGGTTCCTGAAAATGGCGCGGCCTTTACCTCTTCTATTTTTCCGCCTGAGATTTCTATTGATATCCCCGAGTCAGCGCCTTTAAGTCCTGTAATAAGTTTTACCCTGGAGACCGACGCTATTGAGGGAAGCGCCTCTCCGCGAAATCCCATTGTCGTGATGTTGAACAGGTCTGCATCGCTGCGTATCTTGCTTGTGGCGTGGCGCTCAAAACATAAACGCGCATCTTCTTCATCCATTCCCCTGCCGTTGTCCGAAACCCTGATTAACCTCTTGCCCCCATAAAGCGTCTCTATTGTTATCTCGGCGCTTCCGGCGTCAATTGAGTTTTCTATAAGTTCCTTCACCACAGAGGCAGGCCGCTCCACCACCTCTCCGGCGGCTATCTTATTTCTTAAATCAACGGGCAGAACCTTTATATCGGGCATAAGACATTTTAAGGGCAGACAAAGGATTTGGCAATAGGGGAAAGCTGCAAATTCCGATTGAAACTATCATGCATTAGAGATATGATAGTAAAGCAGGGGGGCGGTATGGCTGCGGAAAAAATAGGCGAGGCCTACAAGATTCAGATCCTGGAGAAACAGCTCCAGTTCAGCGAAAAACTGAAATTTGTAACAAATAGAATAAACTCCGCCACCAATATTAACGAAATTCTTTTTCAGCTTAAAAATGATATCTTGGGGCTTTTTGACGCAGAAGGCCTCACCATTTATCTTATAGACCCGGTAAAGCGCCAGCTCTTTTCAAAATACCTCGTCGGCTCAACTATCAAGGAAATCCGGCTTCCCGTATCTCATGACAGCATTGCCGGATATACGGCTCACGACTTAAAAATGGTAAATATCGGAGACGTGTATGACGCAAAAGAACTATATGCCCTAGACCCGAACCTTAAGTTTGACCGCAGCTGGGACCAGAAAGCAGGTTTCAAGACAAAACAGGTTCTTGCAGCGCCTATACTGTTTGAAAATAAAATCCTCGGAGTCATTCAATTAATAAATAAAAAGTCCCAGCCTAAGTTTACCCGGGTTGACGAAAAGAGCGCTGAGGAGATGGCGCGGGTGCTCGGCATTGCCTTCAGGAACCAGTCCAGGATGCTTCATACCAGATTTGACTATCTAATAAGCCACAACATTATCACCGGCGAGGAGTTAAAAGCGGCAACCGCGCTGGCCCGCGAACACAAAAAGGACATTGAAACAGTCCTGATGGAAAATTACAAAGTCAAAAAATCAGATATAGGAACATCGCTCAGCATGTATTATAAATGCAAATTTGTTGAATACAGTCCCAACGTGTTTATCCAGAGAGAACTGCTGAAGGGACTAAACCTTGCATACCTTAAGAAATCATATTGGGTGCCGTTGTCTCTTACAGACAGGAAAGCTGTAATCCTGATAGACAATCCCAGAGACGCCAAGGTCCTTGACGTAAAGAATCTGATTAAGGCAAATGAATACGAATTTCAGGTGGCGTTAAAGGAAGACATAATTAAATTTCTTGAGGCCCCGGAGTTTGACTTCGGCGCGACCGGTTCAATGTCGGACATCCTTGCAGAGATAGACGTCAAAAAGGAGGAAGAGGATGAAGAAATTACAATAGAATCGGAATATGATGAAAAGTCAAACACGATAGTGCGTCTTGTGAACCAGATTATTATTGACGCCTATGAAAAAGGCGCCTCGGATATTCATATTGAGCCGAGCAAGATAGCAAAAAAGACCTTTGTGCGCTACAGGGTGGACGGCGTGTGCATGAAGCGCCTTGAGATTCCCCTTACTTATTCCAGTCCCGTTGTCTCAAGGATAAAGATAATGGCAAGCCTTGATATAGCGGAGAGAAGGCTGCCTCAGGACGGCAAGATTAAATTCAATTATAAAAACAATCCTGTTGAGCTCCGGGTTGCCACTCTGCCCACAGTTGCGGGAGAGGATGTGGTTCTGAGGATTCTTGCGTCAAGCGAGGCCATGCCTTTAGAGGCCTTGCGCCTTTCTGAGAAAGATTACAAAAACCTTAAAGAGATAATCAGCCGGCCTTATGGAATCATCCTCGTTGTAGGTCCCACAGGTTCAGGAAAGACCACGACCTTGCATGCTGCGTTGGCGCATATAAATACGGTTGAAAGAAAGATATGGACTGCCGAAGACCCTGTTGAGATAACTCAGGAGGGTTTACGTCAGGTTGAGGTAAAACCTAAGATAGAACTTGATTTTGCAAGAGCAATGCGTTCATTTTTAAGGGCAAATCCGGATGTGATTATGGTCGGAGAGATGAGAGACAGGGAGACCGCGCATATCGGCATAGAGGCGTCATTGACAGGCCATCTTGTTCTGTCAACGCTTCACACAAACAGCGCGCCAGAAACAATCACAAGGCTGATTGACATGGGAATAGACCCTTTAAATTTTGCGGATTCAATCTTGGGCATTTTGGCGCAGAGACTTGTCCGGACCTTGTGCAAAAAATGCAAAGAGCCGTATCATCCTGACAAAGAAGAATTTGAATCCCTTGCCAAATCTTACGGCGAGCAGTTTCCTGAACTCGGGATAACTTATGACGATAAACTTACACTCCATAAGCCGAAAGGCTGCAATGAATGCAACCAGACCGGTTACAAGGGCCGGGCAGGATTGTATGAATTGTTGATAGGAACTAAGGATATAAAGAGGGTTATTGCAAAGCGCGGCACTGTTGAAGAGATACGGCTTCAGGCGATCAAGGACGGGATGAGAACGCTCTATCAGGACGGCATTGCCAAGGTATTTTCAGGACTCACAACGTATAAACAAGTCAGGAGTGTTTGCATACAATAGAACCCCCGCTAATGAAACGTTTAACCATCAAAGTTATCCCTAATGCAAAGAAGGCTAAGATTTTGCAGGAAGGGGAACTATTCAAGGTCTATGTGAACGCGCCTGCTGTTGACGGCAAGGCGAACAAGGCAGTTGTTGAAGTCCTCGCCGAGCATTTCAATATCCGCAAAAGCGGCATTAGGATTATCAGGGGCCAAAAATCAAGAGAGAAGATTATTGAAATTGCTATATAAGGTTACAAACTTACATCCCGCACAAGCCCGTCTTTTTTCTCTATAGCCTCCTTGACTTTATTCCAGTCAACCTTTTCAAGGGCCTTCAGTTCTTTAAGCTTTTCCTTTATCTTCTCATCATAATTTATGCGCTTCTTATAAAAATCCTTATAAACCTCAATCAAAATTCTTCCTTCAAAAGTTTTTGCCGCCTTCACAGGCTCATAGGCCACAATGCCTTTTGTTCCCACTTCAACATCTTTAAACAGGAATGCTGCAACTTCCGGTCTCAGCCTCATGCAGCCGTGGCTTCTGAGCTTGTAAATACTCTGCGGCGCATTTGTGCCGTGAAGCCCTATCCCTTCAAGCGAAAGCTGCAGCCAATACTCTCCGAGCGGATTTTCCGGGCCCGGAGGGATTTCAACAATAACATCCTGACCCTTATCCTCCATCTCTTTTTGTATTGAGGGCGGCACATACCAGGTGGGGTCCTTTGCCTTGCCCTTTATGACAAATTCTCCAAGCGGCGTCTGCCAGGTCGGCTTGCCTGCTGCAATAAAGAAATAATCCTTAAGCTTTCCCTCTGAAAATCTGTAAAGCGTCCTGTCAGAGATATTAATGACAATACCGTTCTCGGTTTTTGCCGGTATAATGCGCCTGAACTTTATATTCAGCTTCTGCCCCACTGCAAGCGGAGCATTATATTTGATTTGATTGCTTGCGGCAATATGGCTCCACTCAAGCCCGACCTTTCCCTCAATCACCCCTCCATAATCGCCCCTAACTACAACATAAGTTATATCCTTTTCAATTACATTGTCATCGGCATAAAGCGCTACAGGGAAGAAAAATAAAAAATATGCTGCTATAAAAAGGATTGGGTTGAGCGATATCAGAGATTTTTTGTTGACGTTCTTGGCTGATGGAGCGTTAACAGCCGCAACTGTCTGAACCCGAAGGGTGAGTTTTGCGGATGTAGCGGAATCGGCCTTAGGACGACAGAAAAATCTCTGCAAAAAGCGAAATCCAATCCTTTTTATCCGCAGATTTTTCATTGCGCTAATAACCTCAAGGCCTCTTTATGCAGCTCTTCATTCCCTGACGCAAGCAAAGACGCATTCTTCTTAAGGCTTATCTCTGTTTTTTCGATAGCATTGCCCTTAATATCCGTAAATATCCCCCCTGCCTCTTTCACCAAAAGCCATCCTCCTCCAAAATCAAAACTCCTTGAAAGAGAAGGATTCACAAACACGCTTATTGAACCTGACGCAAGATATGCCAGGTCCAGCGCTGTTGCGCCAAGGCATCGGGTCTTTCTTGATTTTGAAAGCAGGGGCATTATCTCCTTTATGTCTTTTCCCGGGGTCTGCGCCTCATAAGCTATAAGATAGAACTCTTTGTCTTTTTGCGTTACAACCCTTTCGCCGTTTAAAAAAGCGCCTTTATTTTTTTCAGCCCAGAACTCATCTCCGTTTATAAGATTTAAAACATAGACTGCTTCAATGTCGCCAATCGTATCTCCGCCTACGATTGCGATTGACGTGCAGTAAAAAGGGATTCCGGCTATAGCGTTCCTGCTTCCGTCGATCGGGTCTATAAGCGCTTTTTTGCCACCGCCTTTTATATCATGGATTCCAATCTCCTCGGAAACGATTGAAAGCGGCTCTCCGGATTTCTCAAGCCCTGATATTATAATCTCTTCTGCTTTTTTATCAACCGGAAAGGTCTTATCCCCCGAGGCGCCTGTCCCGATAGCTGTCTGTGCAAGGGGTTTTTGTCTTACAAGGGGAATCTCTTTCAGAAGCTGCCTGCCGATATTTCTTAGCAATTCAATGTTCACAATAATATTTTACGATAAGGCTAAAGGCAAGACAATACCCCACGGCGGCAAAAGAAGCGTCAAAGTATTAGAGCGTCACCGGGTCAGAGGTTTAATACATGCCACACTTTGATAGTTTGACCCTTTGACACCATCCTTGATTCCCCGATAGTTTTTTGTCATGCCCGAGTGTCTTAATCGGGCATTCAGAAATCCTGGATTCCCGTTTTCGCGGGAATGACACCTTATGTTATTCCCTCGGAAATAGCTTGTTATCAGGGAATTAAGGTTTGACACTATGATGCTTTGAGTCCTGCCATGGAGTGTATATGTTAAAATATATAATTCAATAGGATTTTAGAGGGAAAAATGGCAAAAAATATACGTAACTTTTCAATAATAGCCCATATAGACCACGGCAAGTCCACTCTTGCCGACAGGCTTCTTGAATATACCGGCGCGCTAAGCGCAAGGGAAATGCAGGCGCAGGTACTGGACTCAATGGACCTTGAGCGCGAAAGGGGTATAACGATCAAAGCTCATGCAGTGAGGCTTCTTTACAAGGCGGATGATACTAAAGAATACACCCTTAACCTCATAGACACGCCCGGGCATGTTGACTTCTCATATGAAGTTTCAAGGAGCCTGGCGTCATGCGAAGGCGCGCTTTTGGTCGTTGACGCGTCTCAGGGTGTTGAGGCGCAGACGCTTGCCAACGCATACCTTGCGGTGGAGCATGACCTGGAGATGATTCCAGTCATAAATAAGATAGACCTGCCTGCCGCAGAGCCTGAAAAAACAAAGGAACAGATAGAAGATGCAGTCAGGCTTGACTGCTCCGGGGCCATACTTGCAAGCGCAAAAGAAGGCATAGGCACAAAAGAGATTCTTGAGGCCATAGTAAAAAAGATACCGCCTCCGAAAGGAGAAGATGATAAGCCGCTCAAGGCATTAATCTTTGATTCCTGGTTTGACAATTATCAGGGAGTAATCGTGCTTGTGAGGGTGTTTGACGGAAAAGTGCGTGCAGGCAAAAAAATAAAACTTATGGCAACAGACAATGTCCTTGAGGTGTCTGAGGTCGGAGTTTTCACCCCAAAGATGACGCCTGCCGAAGAGCTTTCTTCAGGAGAAGTCGGATATATCATTGCCGGGATAAAGAACGTCACGGACACAAAAATCGGCGACACGATAACCGACGCAAATAATCCTGCGCAGGAGCCATGCCTTGGTTATAAGGACATAAAGCCGATGGTCTTCTGCGGGTTTTATCCGACAATACCGCATGAATACGACAACCTGAGAGATGCGCTTAATAAACTGAGATTAAACGATGCATCATTCAATTATGAGCCTGAGACCTCGCTTGCGCTCGGCTTTGGGTTCAGGTGCGGTTTTCTCGGACTTCTTCATATGGAGATTGTGAAGGAAAGGCTTGAGCGCGAGTTTAACCTTTCTCTTTTAAGCACCGCGCCCACAGTTGTTTACAGGGTGACTAAGGCAGATGGAGATATTATTCATATAGAAAATCCAGCTTTGCTGCCCGACAAGTACGAGATTATTGAGGAGCCTTTTGTCCTGGTCACTATCTTTATGCCGAAGGATTACATCGGCCCGGTACTGGACCTCTGTCAGGAGAAAAGAGGAATACAGAAGAATTTCGTCTTCATAGGCAAGGACAGGATTAAGGTTGAATATGAACTGCCTTTAAATGAAATACTATGGGATTTTTATGACAGGCTGAAATCAATCTCAAAAGGTTATGCGTCAATGGATTATGAGTTCATCGGCTTCAGGGAATCGGACCTCGTTAAATTAAATATCCTCATAAACGGAGAAATAGTTGATGCGCTTTCGCTCATAGTGCATAAGGAAAAGTCATACTATAAAGGCAGGGAACTGACTGAAAAGCTGCGGGGAATCATCCCGAGGCAGATGTATGAGGTTGTGATTCAGGCTGCGATAGGGAGCAAGATTATAGCGCGCGAAAGCGTTAGGGCGCTGAGGAAGGATGTTCTTGCAAAGTGCTACGGCGGCGATATAACGCGTAAGAGAAAACTCCTGGAGAAGCAGAAAGAGGGGAAGAAGAGGATGAAGCAGATAGGAAGGATAGAGCTTCCGCAGGAGGCGTTTCTTGCGGTGTTGAAGGTGAAGTAGCGCCTCAAAATTATAAGGGCATAATAATAAGATTCAACTTTGACAGACGGGAGAGATTATTGATAAAATAAAAACAAATAAAGGTTCTGTTTCACATGGTTGAGGAGAACTTTTCTTGAATAAATTCAATACCAAAACCCTTCAGCATAACAGCCGTACACAAGCCGGTGAACCGCCCTTAAATATAAAAAAATTCTTTCCCCGGTTGCGTAATCTATGGAACCTGCTGCCGCCGCAAAATGACCAACCCTTGCTGAAATATATTGTTTACCGGCTTGAAGACTCAGACAACATTTCCATATCAGCGGCAAGAAAAAAATTTCCGGTTTACACGACCGGCATTTTGATTCTTATGGCGGTAATATCGGTGGCGGTAGTTTTAATCAGGAATTTCTTTTTCCCGGCCGATACATATTGGGTAGACGAATTAACTCATACTCTTCTTGAAAGTTTTAGCGGGCTGATTTCAGTAATAATCGGCATTATATTATCATGGGAGTATTTTATATCAAACAAAAAAAATATCCTTTTTCTTGTCTATGGTTTTTTTATAGTCGGAATTTTTGATTTTTTTCATGCTTTCTCTAATTACTGTATTGACCTGTTTGTTTGGTATCATTCATCAGGCGCCCTGTTGGGTTCTTTTTTCTTTCTTATTTCAATGTTTGTTTATCGTAATGATGAAACCTATACCGGCCCGTTAGTATGGGTAAAGAGGTTCTCAATCTTTGCCGGAATTTTTGTAATCATCCTTGTTGCAGTTTTATTCGAGACATTTTATTCATATATTCCCTCTGTCCTCTCCGCATCCTTGCCGCATCATACTCATGTTTCCATGGCAAAAGGCGAATTCAGTTATTTCATCCATACTATTAATCTGCTGTCAAGTATATTTTATCTGTGTGCGGGGATTCTTAGAGTCAGAGGTTTTCTTAAAACCAATGATGTCATATACCTTATTTTCGGAACAGCCATGCTGCTGTTTTTCATGAGCGAACTTTTTTTTGCTTTCTCAAAATTATGGGACCCGGTATGGTGGTACTGGCATATCATAAAAATAGTTATTTTTGCAGGCCTTCTTCTTGGGCTTGCCTATGGCTTTACAAAAGTCTTTTACAGGCTCTATACGTCCAAGATGCAATTGTCAAATCTG
>Ga0172368_10000812_pt1 | contig 44142 bp, 40 predicted proteins | sample Lak11m_FD_114540 | JGI IMG/M metagenome (GOLD analysis project Ga0172368, IMG submission 114540) | Freshwater microbial communities from Kabuno Bay, South-Kivu, Congo - kab_022012_11m | ecosystem: Environmental > Aquatic > Freshwater > Lake | place: Democratic Republic of the Congo: South-Kivu... | reverse complement strand
GGCGCAAAAAAACTTATCGAGCGGAACCTACTTAATTCAGTTACAATGTGGTAATCAAATTCAAACTAAAAAAGCTTTACTTATAAAATAAATAAGCTGTTAAGGAGAAATCATGTCCATATTCAAAATAAAAATATTTTTTATTCTCGTAGTTGTTTCTTTCCAAACTGGAATAGCTCAACTTCAGGAGATTAAACCGGGGAAAATATCAGCAACTTCTTTTGCAATTATTGTTGATGCCGCTACCTACAATCATTGCAAAGAAGCGATACACAATTACAAAAACTCGGTGGAAGCTGATGGATTATCAACTTACATTTTAGTAAATGATTGGAAAAATCCCGACGAAATTAAAAAAGAAATTCTGAGGCTATACAACCAAAAACCTATGTTAGAAGGTGTTGTGTTTGTTGGTGATATCCCAATTCCGATGATTAGAAATGCGCAGCACATGACATCCGCTTTTAAACTTGATGAAGAGAAATATCCATGGTTTCGTTCTTCGGTTCCTTCGGATAGATTTTATGATGATTTCGATTTGAAATTTCAATACTTGAAACAAGACAGTGTACATAAACTTTCTTTTTATTATTCTTTATTGCCCGAATCACCGCAACGAATTGAACGAGATATTTATTCGGCAAGAATAAAGCCTTCCGGTGTAGATATCAAAAAGTATGAAATTATCAATTCTTACTTGAACCGGATTGCTGCAATTAAAAAAGAAAAAAATATAATTGATAACGCATTAGTTTTTCTTGGACATGGCTACATTTCGAATGCGTTAACTGCCTGGGCGGATGAAAAGATGTCGCTGCAAGAGCAGTTCCCGGAATTATTTATCCCCGGCGGAAGATTAAAAGATTTATTCCACGAGATGAATCGCGAGATGAAAGAAATACTAATTAGTGAAGTGCAGCAAGACGGCTTGGATATTGCCTTATTCCACGCACACGGCGATACGGATATGCAGTTACTTGTGAGTTATCCAATCGCGCAAAATATTGATGAAAATATTGAATCGGTTAAACTTTATTTACGAAGTAAATTGCGAACAGCCAAGAGCCGGAAACAATCCGTTGAAAAGACAAAAGAATATTTTATGAAAGAATTTAACGTTCCGGAAACTTTTTTTGATGGAACGTTTAATGATTCTTCAATTGCAGCGGATTCAATTTTAAGTTATAAACTCGACATGTATTTGAACGACATTCGAGAAATGAAACCGCAAGCGAAGTTTGTAATGTTTGATGAATGCTTCAACGGGTCTTTTCATTTGGATGAGTATGTAGCGGGTGAATATGTTTTCGGTAACGGAAATGTTGTAGTTGGTGAAGGAAATTCCGTCAACTGTCTGCAGGATAAATGGGCGGATGAATTTTTAGGCTGGTTAAATCAAGGTGTAAGAATTGGATTGCGCCACCGCGAAATTAATCTTCTTGAGTCTCATCTTATTGGTGATCCAACATTTCATTTCACTTCAAAGAATACTATCGATCTGAATAAAATGTTAACGCTTGAAAGAAACAACGCCGCGCAATGGAGAAAACTTTTAACGAATGAAGATCAGATAATTCGAGAAACCGCAGTGCGTATGTTGTACAGAATATTAAAAAATAAATTTGAAAATGAACTTGTCGCTATCTATCAAAAAGACAAATCGTTTAATGTCCGGTTACACGCGCTGAAATGTTTGGCTGAAATAAATGGTGAGGGGTTCAGAAATATTTTATTAACATCAATAAACGATCCGTTTGAATTTATTAGAAGAAAATCTGCCGAATGGATGGGCGAAGTTGGAGATGTAAAATATCTTCCGGCGCTTACAAAACAAGTTTTTACCGATGAATCCGAGCGAGTGGTTTTTAACGGGAAAAGCGCTTTAGGATTTATTGGCATAAATGAATCGGTTGGTTCTGTAAAAAACTATCTCTCAAAACTTCGCACTTCCGACTATAAAACACAGCTTGAAAACAATTACATTCCTTCGCTTGAAAGAAATAAAAGCTGGGTTTTTGATGAGATCATTCCTACAATTAAAAACGATACTCTTAAACTCTCAAAAAGAATTCAGGAAGTAAAAACATTCCGCAACTATAAATTTAGAGATGCAATTCCATTTTTAAATGAACTTCTTTTGGACGGCAATCAGCCCGATTCACTTAGAGCCGCAACTGTTGAAGCATTAGGCTGGTTTTCTTTTTCAATTGAAAAGAAAGCAATAGTAACCGCAATCGAAAAAGTAATTGATGATAAATCAACTTCAATATTCCTTAAAAATGAAGCGGTAAAATCTAAATTTAGATTACTCCAGGGCGCTAATGAAGTGATGCTTCCATAGGCTTTGGAAAATAGAATCGTGATTGAATCCTTCTCGAATGAGTGGAGAAGGATTCATCATGTTAAAGAAGATTATAACGCTTTAAGTTTTTCTGCCGAAGCTTTTAATACATCCTCCGATTTCGCAAAGCAAATTCTGATGTATTTTGCGTTTGTACCATTACTATAAAAAGGAGAGAGGGGAATTACCGCAACGCCAATTTCTTTCGTCAGCCATTTCGCAAATTCCATATCGTTCAATTCAGATATCTTCGAGTAATCTAATAACTGAAAGTACGTTCCTTTGGATGGTGTAAAAGAGAATTTTGAATCCTTCATAAAACCGTTAAACAAATCTCGTTTCTTCCGGTAAAATTCGGGAAGCGAAAAATAATGCTCTTCATCTTTCATCATCTCGGCGTATGCAAGTTGTATCGGTGTGTTTACGCAGAAGACGTTAAATTGATGGACTTTTCTGAATTCAGTCGTTAAGTTTTTTGGCGCCAAAACATAACCCATTTTCCAGCCGGTTGTGTGATACGTTTTTCCGAAAGAAAAAACGATCAACGAACGCGACGCTAACTCTTCATACTTTGCGAAGGAAAGATGTTCCTCTCCATCAAAAATAATATGTTCATAAACTTCATCGCTTAAAAGCAGCAGATCGCTTTCATTTACAATTTTTGTTAATTCGTCAATATCTTTATTATTCAGCACTGTGCCGCTTGGATTATGCGGCGTGTTCAAAATAATCATCTTTGTTCTGGAAGATACGACTGACCGCACTTCATTCCAATCAATTGAAAAATCTTTTTCATTTAATTTTATTGGAAGAGGAATTCCACCGTTCAACAAAATTGAGGGAAGATAAGAATCGTATGCCGGCTCAAAAAGAATAACCTCATCTCCCTTATGAATAAAGGCTGAAATGGCTGTGAACAAAGCTTGCGTGCCGCCGGCGGTAACGGTTATTTCTGTCTCGGGATTGTAAAACCTTCCGTACAGTTTTTCCATTTTTTGCGAGATAGCGTTACGCAACACCGGAATTCCCGGCATCGGCGCGTATTGATTATTTCCTTCTTTCATAAAACGGTGCACATATTCTATAAGTTTATCAGGACAATTGAAATCGGGAAATCCTTGCGAAAGATTTATTGCATTATATTCTTTTGCCATTCCGGACATAACCGCAAAAATGCTCGTCCCGATATTGGGAAGTTTACTCTTCATTTAATCTCCATTCAAAATTTAATAACTAAAAATACAAATATTTTCTTATGCGGAGTTACAAATCAATTTAATTATCTACCAGCAATTTTTTGAGAATTCCAATTCAATTCATTAGTTTTCAATTGAAAAAAGGGATTTACTTTAACAGGATTCATTTCATGAAAAGAACAATCATTCTTTATTTTTCTCTATTTTTTCTTACCGGGTGCAATTCGTCGTTGCTTTATACTTCAAACAATGTTTTGGTTCCGTTAATGCATGAGGCAAAAGAGACACAAATTTCTGCCGCCTATGGCGCGAATGGAACAAATTTTAACATCGTGGTTTCTCCTACCGATAATTTTGCCGTCTCCGTCTCACGAAATTATGGTAAAGTATCAAACGAAAGTTTTAGCGATCCGAAAGGATACACCGATATGAACACGCACAGCTACACGGAAGGCGCCGTTGGCTACTATGATCATTTTAACGGCAATTTTATTTTTGAAGCATACGCGGGTCTCGGACGCGGTGAGGGGAAAGACCAATATTATAGAGACGAAGGTCCTTGGTTCGGTGCACCCATCATACGCGAGTATTTATCTTCGGGAAAATTTGAAAAATATTTTGTTCAGGCTAACATCGGAACCAGAGACGAACACGTTGCCACCGGATTTGCGCTCCGGATATCCAAAGTAAATTTTTTGCAGCTTACAAAAATGAAAGAAGGCATTAGTGAAGATATTTCAAAAAAACAAGCGCTTTTTTTTGAGCCTGCCTTTTACGGAAGATTCGGCAGTGGGATGATTAACGCGGAAATTGAAATCGTTTTACCTTATACGCAAAACGACATTGATTTTGATTACCGGACATTCATTATTTCTGTCGGATTGCGATTTATTTTTTGATAGAAAGTTGTGAAAATGAATAATTTTCTTAATTTTCAGTAAAAGTTTCTTCAAAATAAGTAATGACTAAAAACTTTGTTCATTCTACTTCACGCGAAAATAAGATACATATTTCGGTTTTTGGTTTAGAAAATGTTTCAAAAGCGCCGTGTCTTATTTTTGTTCACGGATTTAAGGGATTTAAAGATTGGGGATTTGGACCTTCTATCTGCACCTATTTTGAAGAAAAAGGCTTTTTCGTTCTATCCTTCAATTTTTCTCATAACGGAATTGGAGATTCCTTAACCGAATTTACCGAGCTTGACAAATTCGCTGAAAATACTTTTTCGTTGGAAATTGAAGAATTAAAGGAAATAATCTTTCTTTACCTTTCAAACTTTTTTGGTGAAACCGAAAATAAAAAGATTTTTTTACTGGGTCACAGCCGTGGCGGCGCTATTTCGCTTTTAACTGCTTCTCAAGTTAAAGAGGTTTCTTCCGTTGCAGTTTGGGCTTGCGTTTCAACGTTCGATAGATATTCCTTACGCCAAAAAGAAGAATGGAAAAAGAATGGCTCGTTTGATGTTTTTAATTCTCGCACAAAGCAAGTTATGCGGCTGAACCATTCACTACTTGAGGATTTGGAACAAAATAAACGTAATTCTTTGAATATTGAAAAAGCGGTGCGTTACTTACATAAACCGTTATTTATTGCGCACGGAAACCAGGATTTAGCCGTGCCAATTGCGGAAGCCGAATTGATATTCAGCTGGGCAGACAAAGATTTAACCGAATTTTATAAGATTTCTAACACCGGACATACGTTTAATTGCAAACATCCTTTTGATGGAAGCAATAGTAAATTTGATTTGCTCTTACACAAAACTTTTAATTTTTTTACTAAATACTAATTTAGAGAGGAACCTATGCGTACTACTAATTTCGCGAAGACTAAAGTTCTTTCGCTACCATGGACTAAAATATTTGCCTCAGAATATTTTGGAATTTTTTCATTTGCGTTTTTAACTGCCGTTGCTGCGCAAGTTACCATTCCGGTTAAACCTGTTCCGTTTACGCTGCAAACGATGACGGTTGTATTATCGGGAGCTTTGCTTGGCGCAAAAAAAGGGGCGTATAGTCAATTACTTTATCTCGCAGCCGGGGCTGTCGGTTTACCCGTTTTTGCGGTTCTTCCTGAAGCCGGTTACGGATTTGCAAGATTTTTTAGCGCTACAGGCGGATTTTTAATTGCCTTCCCGTTAGCTGCTTATGCGGTTGGAATGTTGATGGAACGCTATAAAAATTACTTCTCTGTTGTCACTTCAATGTTTGTAGGCGAAATGATCATTCTCCTTTCCGGTTCAGTATTTCTAAATACTTTTTTTCTTCATAATATTTCCGATACATTCAAAGCGGCAATGGCAATCTTTTCTGTTTGGACGGTTGTTAAAGTTTTAGCTGCTTCGGCAATTTATTTCGGTTTAAGAAAAAGTAAAGTTGATTAATTCCTGATGGAATTGAAAAATTTCATATTTGTCGTTTTCTTTTTAGCGTCACTCGGATTTTTTGCTTTCAGCACAAAAAGATTAATTTCTTACTTAATGCTGGGACAAAAGGAAAACCGTTGTGATAGATTTGGTGAACGTCTCAAAAAAGTATTCACCATAGCAATTGCGCAATCAAAAATCTTGCGCGAGCCGGCGGGCATTCTTCATGTAATGATCTTTTGGGGATTTTTGCTCTTTTTATTTGCTGTTCTTGAATCCATACTACAAGGATTTTATAGTCCGGTTAATTTCGCATTCTTCGGAATCTTCTATTCCTTAATTACGCTTACGCAGGATGTATTCGGTTTGTTAGTCATTCTTGCCGTGCTTCTTTCGTTGTATAGAAGATTTATTGTGCGTGTGCCCCGCTTAATTGTTGATGCACATGGCATGAAGGATGCGGCTTTCATTTTAACGCTCATCATGTTTGTTGTACTTGCGATGTTCGGACAAAATATTTCGCATGTTGCAAAAAATGGATTTGAGCTTGCACAGTTTGAAATCCGTCCAATTTCTTATCCGCTCTCAAAATTAATTTATTCCGCCGGAACTGCTTCAGCCGGAAGTTGGTACGAAATATTTTGGTGGATGCATATCGTTTTTGTCTTCGGATTTTTAAATTATCTGCCGTATTCAAAACATTTGCACGTTCTCACATCAATCCCGAATGTTTTCTTTGCAAAGCTTCCGGACCAAAAAGGATTGAAAAAAATCAATTTAGAAGATGAGACACTTGAATATTACGGTGCCGATGACATTCAAAAACTTACATGGAAACAAATTTTAGACGGATTCACCTGTACGGAATGCGGCAGGTGCACTTCTGTTTGTCCGGCGGCTAACAGCGGCAAAAGTTTATCACCAAGAAAAATTATTACCGATATTCGAAAACGGACTTTTGATAAAGCTCCTCTTATGACGGCGGGCAAAACCGAGGGTGAAGTTTTTGATAAAACCTTGGTACATGACTATATTTCAGATAGAGAACTTTGGCAATGTACAACGTGCGGCGCTTGTGTGCAGGAATGCCCCGTTACCATTGAACACGTTGACGCCATCGTTGATATGAGGCGGCATCTTGTTCTTACAGAATCTGAATTTCCAAATGAGCTGAATAATGTTTTTAAAAGTTTAGACACGAATGGAACTCCCTGGGTTTTTAACCAGGCTGATAGAGCGCTTTGGGCTGATGGATTAAATATCAAATCAATGGCGGAAGATTCAGGCGGAGAAATATTATTCTGGGTTGGGTGCGCCGGTTCTTATGATGCCCGTTATAAAAAAGTTTCCATTGCCTTTGCACAGCTTATGCAGAAAGCCGGAGTAGATTTTAGAATTCTCGGTGCGGAAGAAAAGTGCAACGGAGATACCGCAAGACGTTTAGGCAACGAGTATCTTGCCCAGCAGCTTGTTCAGGAAAATGTTGAAACGTTAAACGGTTACGGTGTGAAGAAAATTGTAACTGCTTGCCCGCATTGTTTTAATTCTCTTAAAAATGAATTTAAACAGTTTGGCGGCAATTACGAAGTTGTTCATCATACTGAAATGATTTCGGAATTTCTTTCATCCGGAAAAATTCAATTGAAAAATGAATCATCCAAAACAAGGAAAGTTACGTATCACGATTCTTGTTATCTCGGCAGATATAACGATATTTATCAAGAACCGCGAGCTTCATTGGCAAAAGTGAACGGAGTTGAGTTAGTCGAGATGGAAAGAAATAAAAGCCGCGGATTTTGCTGCGGCGCCGGCGGCGGAAGAATGTTCTTGGAAGATGTTGAAGGTACAAGAATAAATGAAGAGAGAGTCCGCGAAGCCATTGCAACTCAAGCTGAAACCATTGCGTCTGCTTGCCCGTTTTGTATGACGATGATGACGGACGGAGTAAAAGCGCATGAAAAAACTGAAGATGTTCAAGTAAAAGATATTGCAGAAATTATTCTGGAAAATTCAAAATAAACAATCAATAATCACTAAAGGAGATACAAATGGAAAATTTCCAAAAATTGGTACAACACGTGCAATCATTAGAAGCTGATTTTCAAAAATTCTACGATAAAGGTCAATCAGCTGCCGGAACCCGCTTGCGTAAAGGTTTAAGCGAATTGAAAAAACTTTCGCAAGAAGTTCGTAATGAAATTCAAAAAGTAAAAGAAGAACGCAAAGCAAAAGGCTAAGCATCGCTCTTGCATTTTGACTAAGGCTGGCTTGGAATTTCTAATCCAGCCTTATTTTTTTTGTGACGTCTTTATGAAATATTACGGTAACATCGCTGCGTTATGCACACTTTCTTTTTTATCATTTTTCAGTTTAAACGATCAACCGCCGGGTGCAGCGCCAATTGGTGTAACAAATGACAACACCATAATTACTATTTCCGTTGTTGGTGACTTGATGTGCCATTCTCCTCAATTTGAATATGCAAAGGTTGCTTCCGATAGTTTTGATTTTTCACCTACGTTTAGCGAAATAAAAAAATATTTTGATTCCTCCGATCTCACTTTAGGTAATTTAGAAACCGTAACCGCCGGTAAAAAACTTCAATATTCCGGATACCCCTATTTTAATTCTCCTTACTCGTATGTAAAAGCTTTGAAAGAAACAGGCATCAATTTTCTTTTCACATCGAATAATCACTGCATGGATAGAGGCGAAGTGGGAATTCTGAAAACATTGGAAAATCTGAGACAAAATGAAATCAATACGACGGGGACATTTTCATCGCAATCGGGAAGAGATTCTATTCCTATAATTTCCGTAAAAGGTATTCGCATAGCTTTACTTGCTTACACCTACGGCATAAACGGAAATTATCTTCCGAAAGAGAAACATTACCTGGTAAATCAAATTTCAGATTCACTCGTTCATCACGATATCCAAAAAGCAAAATCTAATGAGGTTGATGTAGTTGTTGTTTATTTCCATTTTGGTGAAGAATACCAAAGAGAGCCGAATAAACTTCAGCGTAACGCGGTTGATAATGCAAAAAAAGCCGGAGCAGATATTATCCTTGCAAGTCATCCGCACGTACTTCAGCCGGTTGAGTTTTTTAAATCGGAAGGGAAGTTAGACAGCGGAATTGTGGCTTATTCACTTGGGAATTTTGTTTCCAACCAACGCTGGCGCTATTCGGATGCCGGTACCATTCTACAATTTCAAATTAAAAAAGACGAAAATGACATCCTTCACATGCAGAATGTTTCCGTAATTCCAACGTGGGTTTTCAAAGGTAGTATCGAAAAGAAAAAAAACGTTTCGCATTCTTCCTTCTTCAAAAGCTAAAACTGATTTCCCTTTTTTGTCAAATCAAGATTTTCTTAAAATGCAGCAAGCATTTCAAGATTCAAAACGAATTCTTCTAAAATATTCTTCTTCCGTCTCAACCAATCAAAATTAATTTTTCTTCCACTTTCGTGAACCATCACCCGGAAAAGTTTGTTGGTAAAAGAAGAAGCGTTTTCTTTGTATATTTGCACTCGAAATTGAAATTTAACGGAGACACAACTTGAGCTACACTATAACTTTAATGCCCGGTGACGGTATTGGACCGGAAATCACCGAAGTTGCAAAATCAATAATTGAACATGCCGGAGTTGCAATCAATTGGGAAATTGTTTCTGCCGGTATGGAAGCGCTTGAGAAATTCCGTGACCCGCTTCCGCAGGAGACTTTAGATTCTATTGCGAAAAATAAAATCGCACTTAAAGGTCCTTTAACAACGCCCATTGGAAAAGGTTTTAGAAGTGTGAACGTAGCGCTAAGAAAAGAATTTGATTTGTACGTAAATCAGCGTCCCGCAAAAACCTTTAAAGGCGTAACCTCGCATTATGATAATATTGATCTTTTAATTTTTAGGGAAAATACGGAGGAATTTTATTCCGGGATTGAACATTATATCGATAGCAGTCGTTCTGCGGCGGAAACAATCGGCATCATCACGCGGCGTGGTTGTGAACGTATTCTAAAATATGCGTTCGAGCAGACACAGCTTCTCGGAAGAAAAAAATTAACCGTCGTACACAAAGCCAACATTATGAAATTCACCGGAGGATTATTTTTAGACATTTCAAAAGAAATTGCCGTCAACTATCCGTTAATTAAATATGAAGATAAAATTGTTGATAACATGGCGATGCAAATGGTGCTGAATCCAAATCAATTTGATGCGATTGTTACGACAAATTTATTTGGAGATATTCTTTCCGATTTGGCTTCCGGTTTAGTGGGCGGATTAGGTTTTGCACCGGGCGCAAACATCGGAAGAGACGTTGCTATTTTTGAAGCCGTTCACGGCTCGGCGCCCGATATTGCCGGGCAAAACATCGCCAATCCGTGCGCGTTAATTTTGGGCGGAGTTATGATGCTTAATTATCTGAAAGAATTTAAAGCCGCAAGCAGAATTGAAAAAGCCGTAGCAAAAGTTATTGAAGATGGTACATCGGTAACAAAGGATATTAATCGCATAAATTTTGTTGGAACCAAAGAAATGGGTGAAGCCATTGTGAAAGAACTTGATAACCAATGAGCGGGAAAAAATCTTCTTTATCTTTAATCTTTATTGTTGTATTTGTTGACTTGCTGGGATTCGGGATACTCATTCCAATCCTACCAACATTTGCCGTAAAGGCGTTGCATGTTCCCGAAAGCGCAATTGGAATTGTGCTCGCTATTTATTCCTTGGTACAATTTATTTTTAATCCGATCTTCGGAAGTTTGTCTGATAAACACGGGAGACGGAATGTAATTTTGATTACCTTATTGCTGAACGCGAGTGGATATATCATCTTCGCATTTACTCATTCGTTTTTAATGTTGGTTATTTCTCGAGTTGTTGCTGGCGTTGGAGGAAGCAGCATCGGCGTTGCGCAGGCTTACATTGCAGATGTTACAACAAAAGAAGACCGCTCCAAAGGAATGGGACTTATCGGCGTCGCATTCGGGCTTGGATTCGTGTTCGGACCAATCATGGGCGGCGTACTTTCTCACTTCGGATATATGGCGACCGGATTTGCAGCAGCCGGTTTCTCGCTAACCGCGTTTCTATTTAGTTTATTTCTGTTACCGGAATCTTTAACGACAGAGAAAAAAGAACTTGTTACCAAGCGAAAAATATTTGATTCCGCTTCCTTTAAAAAAGTATTATCAAATCGATTAATCAGCGTTGTCATTTTTCTCTTTTTCATTGTTACGTTTTCTGTTGCAAACATTTACGGAACGTTTGCTCTGCTCGGTCATTACCAATACGGATTTTCCGATATGCAGAACGGAATGGTTTTCGGAATAATGGGAATCATTGGCGCCGTTGTGCAAGGAGGGTTAATCGGCAGGCTGGCAAAAAAATATTCGGATCAAAAACTCATTTCTTTCGGAACATTTTTTTTGATGATTGGTCTTGCAACTGTGCCGTACGGACGCAATCTCACCGGCATTATAATTATCACTGCAATAATGTCAATTGGAACCGGAATACTTCAGCCGATTCTCTTAAGTCTTGTTTCAAAAGTTGCACCGGAAAATGAGCAAGGCGTTGTGCTCGGCGTTAATCAATCTTTCTCTTCATTTGCAAGAATGTTAGGACCGCTTTGGGGCGGCTTTGCGTATCAATATCTCGGTTATCAAATACCGTTTTTAACAGGTTCATTTTTTGTTTTTCTGGTTTTTATCTTTAGCATTTTTTATCTACACAACCATCTTTCTCCTGTTGCACAGAAAGTTCAAACAGAAGGATAAGATATGTTCACTATTGGAAAAATAAAGATTGAAAAAGGAATTTTCCTCGCTCCGATGGAAGACATTTCGGATGTTTCCTTCCGCCTGGTTTGCAAAGAATTAGGCGCTGATCTTGTTTATACTGAATTTGCCAATGCCGAAGGATTAATTCGCCGCTCTGAAAAAACTCACAAAAAATTAACGATTATCGACGAAGAGCGTCCGGTTGGTATTCAAATTTACGGCTCTAATATTGATTCAATGGTTGGCGCTGCCAAAATTGCCGCAGCACAGGAACCGGATCTAATCGATATTAACGCCGGCTGCTGGATTAAAAATATTTGCAACAGCGGCGCCGGTGCGGGGCTATTGAAGGACCCGGCTTATCTTCAAAAATTAGTGAAGAATGTTGTTGACAGCGTTTCGCTTCCCGTAACGGTTAAAACAAGAATCGGTTGGGATGCGTTCACGTTACACATTTTAGAAGTCGCAAAACGTTTGGAAGATGTAGGCGTTAAAGCGCTTACTGTTCACTGCAGAACACGATCGCAAGGGCACTCCGGCGATCCGGATTGGAGCTGGATTCCGAAAATAAAAGACGTTGTTAAAATTCCGGTTGTATTAAACGGAGGAATTATGAACGGTGAAGATGTTCGCAGAGCTTTTGTAGAAACGAATGCGGATGCCGTAATGATTGCGCGCGGTGCAATTGGTAATCCATGGATCTTTGAAGAAGCGAAAGATATTATGAATAATGGAAAAATTCTTCATCCGTTATCAAATGAAAAAAAAATAAAAACGTGTCTGAGGCATCTTGAACTTGCCATTCACGTTAAAGGAGAAGAGCGGGCAGTTATTGAGCATCGTAAATTCTATTCCGGCTACTTAAAAGGAATGAGGAATTCTTCCGTTGTTAGAAATAGTTTGATGACCGTCTATGATTATCATTCCGTTGAAGAAATATTGCTCTATTTTCTGGATAGTCTGCAAAAAATCAGTTATGAAAATGCCGTTTGATCGGAAAGGAATTTTTTCACAAGAAACGAGCTACAAATTTGCACGGGGCATTTCAACATTTTTTGTGCCGCCAACGCTTACACTTTTTTCATTTTCCTATCTTGGATTTCATTTTGAAAATCAAGTTTACCAGAAATGGCTGGTTGCATCTACGGGATTAATTTTTACTTTTTTACTCCCGATTATTTTTTTTCTTTTCATGTTGAAAAACAAAAAGATCGTCAATCAAGATGCTGAAATGAAAGAAGAGAGAACAATTCCTTTTTTATTTGGTCTCACGCTGCTCATTCCCGGATATTTTATTCTTCATGCAAATGATGTTCACTTAATAACGCAAGCATTTTGGATATGCTATATTTCAAATACTGCTGCTGTTATTATCATCAATAAATTTTGGAAGATCAGCATTCATGCGTTAGGTGCAGCGGCGCCGTTAGCTTTGTTTTGTTTCATTCAAAATTGGATTGGTGCGGTGATGGTTATTATTCTTCTTCTCGTTGGCTGGTCAAGAATTAAATTGAAATGTCATACTTTTGCACAGGTAATTGCCGGAGCTTTGTTCGGATTTCTTTCAACGGTAGTTCAACTTTATTTAATTTTGAAATAATCATGGCAGAGAAAAAAGAAATAATAAACTTGCTTGATGAGATTGCCGATCTGCTGGAGTTCAGGTCGGAGAATCCATTCAAAATCAGCGCATTCAGAAACGGCGCAAACACCATCAGAAAAATAACTGATGATATAAATGATCTTGTTAATTCCGGCAAGCTGAAAGAAGTTAAGGGAATCGGAAAAGGAATTTATACGGTAATAGAAGAGTACTGTTCTCACGGCTTCTCAACTGCGTTAGATGAATTGAAAAAGGGAATTCCCGATTCGTTATTTGAACTGTTTCAAATTCGCGGACTCGGTCCTAAAAAAATTGCGTTCCTCTTTAATCAAGAAAAGATAAGCGGTATCGATGATTTGAAAAAAGCTTGTAATGAGAACAAACTTGTATCAGTTAAAGGCTTCGGAGAAAAGATTCAGCAGAAAATAATTGAAGAAATTAAACAACTCGAAATCAACCGGAATTTTCTTCTTATCAATTTTGCCGAAAGGGAAGCAGAGAAAGTTGCTTCTATTCTAAATGAAATAGCGGTTATTAAAAAATATGAATTTACGGGAGAGATAAGAAGAACACGTGAAATATATTCTTCAATTGAAGTTGTAGTTTTAGTTGAAGAAAATCATCAGGAAGAATTCATCTCCAAAATGAAAGAAGTTATTCAGCTTGATGAAGTTCATCCGGAGCTATTAAAAGCAAATTCATCGTTCGCACTGCCGGTTATAATTTATGTTGCGTGCAGCGATAAAAGTTTTGTAAATAAACTTTTTCATTCAACCGGCTCAACGGAGTATTTGCAGCAATTAAAGTATTCCTATGATGAGACTGCTGAAAATGAAGATGAAATATTTTCAAAATATCGTTCCAAATTTATTGCACCGGAGATGCGTGAAGAAGCGCTATTTACTTTATCAAAAGAAAAATTAAAAATTCCTTCGTCTTTAACATCCGAACATTTAAAAGGATTTTTCCATTTTCACACAACATATTCAGATGGGATGAACTCGTTGGAGGAAATGGTATCTGCTGCTCAGAGAATCGGTTATGAACATTTTGCAGTTTGCGATCACAGCAAAACAGCAGCGTATGCAAACGGTTTAAGTGAACAACGGCTCGTTCAACAAAAAAATGAAATAGCTGAACTTGTTGTAAAAAATAAATGGCGCTTGCTTCAAGGGATTGAATCCGACATTTTAACAAACGGCGATTTAGATTATTCTGTTGAAGTGTTAAAAGAATTTCAATTTGTTGTCGCGTCGGTGCATTCTAACTTTTCGCTTTCTGAAAACGATATGACGCAAAGAATTATTAAAGCGGTAGAAAATCCTTTCACCGATGTACTCGGACATCCGACCGGAAGACTACTCCTTCACCGCGCGCCGTACAAACATAACATTAAAAAAATTATTGACGCTTGCAGCCGCAATAATGTTGCCATCGAAATTAACGCTCATCCCAACCGACTTGATCTTGATTGGCGGAACATCTTTTATGCGCGCGAGCAAGGTTGTCTCTTTTCAATTAATGCAGACGCGCATTCGATAGACAATATTCTTCTTACGAAATATGGAGTTACGATTGCCCGAAAAGGAGGCATTCAACCTGAAGAAGTTATAAATTGTTTCAACTACAAAGAATTTGTTAATTTTCTGGACAGAAAAGTGAAAAGAAATATTTAAACATCATGGCAAAATTTATCGCATCAGAAATCGTGAACGGAATCGGAATTATCAAACTAAATAATCCGGAAAAACGAAATGCTCTCACACCGGAATTAATAACCGAATTTCTTTCTGAACTTAAAAAGTTTGAAGCCGATGCTAACGTCCTCGGAATAATTATTACCGGTGAAGGAACAGCTTTTTGCGCAGGCGCTGATCTTTCATACTTAAAAAAATTACAATCCTTCTCGTTGCTTGAAAATGAAAAAGACTCGTCGCAAATCAGTGAAATATTTTTAGCGTTGTACGAGTGCAATAAAATTACGGTTGCCGCAGTAAATGGTCATGCAATTGCGGGAGGTTGCGGACTTGCGCTCGCTTGCGATTACATCCTATCAAATGAAAAAGCTTCATTCGGATTTACGGAAGTTAAAATCGGATTTATCCCGGCTATCATTTCATTTTTAGTTTTGAAAAGGTTGCCGGAAGCCAAAGCCCGCCAACTGCTTATTAGCGGTGATATTCTTTCTTCAAAAGATGCAATTACTCTTGGATTGATTGATGCTATTGTGGATGATCCCGTAAACGCTGCAAAAGAATTAATCGAAAAACTATTCGCAAATTCGAGATCAAGTATTACGGAGACAAAAAAAATAATTCGAGAAGTATCGGGAATGACCTATCATAACGCAGTTGAATATGCTATAACTGTGAATGCACTTTCCAGAACTTCTGAAGATTTTAAAAACGGACTGAACTCATTTCTAACTAAACAAGGAGTAAAACATGAATAGCGAATTGGCCAAATTCATCCGAGACGTTCCCGATTTTCCGAAAAAGGGAATCATCTTTAAAGATATTACAACGCTCCTTAAAAATCCGGATGCTCTTTCAAGAACGGCATCAATCCTTTTTGAATTGGCAAAAGATAAAGGCGTTAGCAAAGTTGCGGGAATTGAATCAAGAGGATTTATTTTAGGCGGATTGTTAGCCGATAAATTAGAAGCCGGATTTGTCCCGATCAGAAAACCAAATAAACTTCCGGCAGATAAAATAGCTGAAACATACGCGCTTGAGTATGGAACGGATACGATTGAAATTCACACAGATGCAATTGTTCCCGGCGACAAAGTTCTTTTGCACGATGATCTTCTTGCAACCGGCGGAACAGCGAATGCCGCAGTAAAGTTGATTGAAAAACTCGGCGGGGAAGTAGTGCAAATTTCTTTTCTTATTGAGTTAGTCTTTTTGCACGGAAGAGAATTGCTTAAAGGATTTGATGTGAAATCGCTTATTAAATATGATGCCGAGTAAGCGTTTATAAAAATCTTCGAGATTTCTAAACCTCGAAGATTTTCTTCCAGCAAAGCATGTCACAAGTTATAATCAACATAATTCAACTTGCTATAGTACAAGGAATCCTTCTTTCATTTTTACAGAACTTTCTACCATTTTCGCTTCAATAAAAGTGATGCGAGCCGGGCGGATAATTATATCCGTCTGTGAATAAGTTTCATAACCGATGTAACTGAAAACTAAAGTGTAACTGCCGACAGGAAGTTTGTTGATTTCAAAATTTCCATCGGTATCCGATGTAGTTCCCCGGTTTTTATCTTTTACTAACTCACCTTACGCAAAATTGTAGAGCGAAACTCTGTTTCGCTCGAAAAAAGGATATTTGAAAACAAAATGCATGGGCGATTCTGAGAATCGCCCTACAATTGCGTAAGGTGAGTTACTAATATGTTAACCCCAATTAGGGGATAAAGGCTTTCGGAAACAATAACTTTTCCTTTTATGCTTCCGGTAGGCAGTTGCTCTTGTGCAAGACTTAAAACACTGAAAAGAGTGATGAAAACCAAAACAAAAAATTTCATATTACATAACCAAAATATTTGTGAATGATGGGGACAAAAATAGTTTGATTTCGATTGCCGGTCGTTCAGTCCAATTGGTTTGAACCTGCATTTTTAGTGAAAAGTGTAAAGTTGCAAGCAGATACCGCGTAAGACTTGAAATGATTCGCGGAGAATTTCCATAAAAATGCAAATTGATAGTAATGATCCATAATTTCTTTCTTTTTATTAGAAATGAGGATAGAATTTTAATAATGAACTCAAACAGTTTGGAAATGCCAATTTCATGTTAAGAAATCAGTTTGTCCAATTTAGAAATTAGAGCGATCAAATCAGAAATCGTTCAGATTATTTAGAAATCGAAGCGATCAAATTAGAAATCGCTTAGAATTTTTAGAAATCGATGCAATCAAATTAGAAATCGTTCAGATTATTTAGAAATCGATACAATCAAATCAGAAATCGTTTAGAATTTTTAGAAATCGATGCAATCAAATTGGAAATCGTTCAGAATTTTTAGAAATCGATGCAATCATCGTCGAAATAACAACAAAACCGGACAAAATGGCATTTTTAGTATAAAAAGAGGCTATTTGAGATTAGCTTAACCTGGACAAGCAAGAACCAAAAACTTGAAATTGATTGTTTTCCGAAGTCTCTCAAAGCAGATTAGCGCAAATTGCGCTCATCAGAATACAGAAAAAATTTAATTCTGATCCGCCGGCGGTGGACTTACTGCTGATTTCTCTTTCAACATATTTAAAATATTCTGCCCAAAAGTACATGAACTTTACTGATAAAAAATTAAAATCCCTTTACCACTAAGGACACATAAAACACTAAACTTTCACTAAGAAACCTTAGTGCTTCCTTTGTGTCCTTAGTGCCTTTGTGGTAAAAAAGAGAACCTCGTCTCCTTTTTATCCCCAACCTGAACAAGCCGGAACCCAATACTTGAAATTGATAGTTTTCCAAAGTCTCTCAAAGCAGATTAGCGCAAATTGCGCTCATCAGAATACAGAAAAAATTTCATTCTGATCCGCCGGCGGTGGACTTACTGCTGATTTCTCTTTCAACATATTTAAAATATTCTGCCAAAGAGAATTCGAACTTTAATTATAAGGAACTAAATAATAATCTTTTTCTGTATTCTATCACTGCTCAACGTCATTTCAGTCCAAATTTTTTAATACGTTTGTATGCAAGGTAAGCTACTCCGCCTAACTTAACAGAGCCGAGAATTGATCTGAATGTTTTAAGTTCCTCATCTTTTAATGCGCCGATTTTCCATATTCCGGATACATCAAGGTTTTGTTCTATAATTGATTCCATAGAATTAATCGATGAACCAAATTCTAAATGAAGAGAATTCGGATAACTTTCCCTTTCTTCTTTGAATGATAACGGAAATGAGGAAATAGGCGAGAGGAATAATAATCTTGAGTTGTAGCTTTGTATTTTGGTAATCGAAGTATCTTCGGAGGCGATGCGATTCACTCCCTGGCTATAAACCATATTAGAGAATACAGAAGTGATTAAAAATATAATAATGATTTTGATCATAACTATACTATTGATTATTTAAAGAATTATTTCTTGTATGAAACGATCCGAAAATCTTCGCAGAAATCTTTTTCATTTTACTGTTAAAAAACAGTCCAGAAGATAAGTAAGATCATGAGAAGGAGGAGAAAGTAGATCAACGATATCTTACTATCTTTTTTCATTTCACAATCTTCTCATAAAAAGCTATTACTTTTATAATGAATCAATTTCACAACAAGGGAAATTTTATTTAAGAATTATCATCTTCATCGTTTGTACAAAATCTCCGGCCTGTAGCCGATATAAGTAAGTACCGCTTGCAAGCTTACCGGATGAAAAATCAACGGTGTAACTGCCCGGCGCTTTTTTCTCGTTCACAAGAGTAATTACTTCTTTGCCAAGGATATCATAAACTTTAAGTATCACTTGCTGCGAACTTGCAACATCATATTGAATTGTTGTTACAGGATTGAATGGATTCGGATAATTTTGTTGCAGTCCAAATGATTTTGGAGGATTTTCCTCATTCCGAACATCTGTTACAGAAGCATTTATATTGAATTGATATGTTTTATCCTTTTCAACTTGAAGCGAAAGAGTGAATTGTTTTAACATATCAACTGCAGGAACGGTGGGGAGATTAGCAGCAGATAAATTTATTGCGGTAAATTGTTTTTGCACTTCAGCCGGAATCTCTGTGAGAATGTCTTTCCAATCCAAAGTTAGTTGACCATTTTGAAATGAAGAAATTTCAAATGACCATTGTGCATTTTTACCTGTTGCCGATTTTTTTACATCGCTTGCGTACTTATTAAAATAAGTACTCCAATTTGAATGCGTAAAATATGATTCAACCGAAGCTGAAGGAGCTTTTGGCGGTTTTACATAATCATAGGCATTATCAAATCCATCGGTTGCCGCATCACTTTGTCCAAATGAAAGTAAATCATCATACATTCCATTCAACGATGAGGATATTTTAACAAGCCAATCGTTTGTATTCTTCGCTTGTGCGGCTGCTTTTTTCGGTAACGAACCGGTTTGTTGATTCTTCAAATAAATAAGTTTTAAACCGTCAACCAAAGAAGCTGTCCAATAACCTTTCCATAACGATAATGTATCAGCCGTTTCATAAGTCTGCAACACAGAATTATATTTATAAAAAGTATTCTGTATCCAACTTAAAGCAATGGCTGAATCTGCCGATACCGTTACGCTATTTTTTGAATAAAGAATAGCAGAGGTAGGATATTTCTTTAGAAAAGGAGAACCGATTAAATTCCATCCACCGAAAATAGAAAGCGTATCGTCAACAATTTTTGGCTGCCCGGTAACATCAACCGTTGCGTTGTTTTCAATTCCAAACCAATATCCTTTATTTCTTTCAACAGTCTCTGCCGGTGCATAAACATTATTGAGATATTCATACAAGAAAAAATTTGATACATCATCGCCAATTACCGCGCCGGTATTTTTATCAGCAGGTTGAACCGGCAAAGAAATAAGATTCCACCCGGCGGTAAAACTATTTTGAAGAATTGATTCAATTCCGCTTCCGGTAAACGATAGTATTAAAGAACTATTTGCAGCATCTGAATTAGTTATTATAAGAGAATCGTTATAACTTTTCACTTCATCCGGTGAAAAAGTAACCGTGATAGAGGTTGAATCATTTACATTAACTGTTAAAGGCGCCGAAACAGATACCGCAAAAGTGCCGCTTGAACTATTCAATGCTGAAACGGTTAATGTAGTATCCCCGGTGTTATAAAATTTAAACGTGAGCGCAGAATCATAAGCTATTTTTACGGCGCCGAAATTTAATGCTGATGAACTAACGGATATTTTTGGCTGCAGCGTTTCGCCCGCGCCGGTTAAGGCTATAACAAGCGTATCTGTGTCGGGATCGTTACTTACTATTAAAAGCTTTTCGCTAAAAGCCCCGGAAGCTTTCGGACTAAATTTAACGGGAATGGTTACAGAATTATTTTTTAGTATCGAATGGGAAGTTCCACCTGTAAACGTAAAAAATGACTGCGTTGAAATAATATTTGAAATTACGAGAGCTGAATCTCCAATATTTGTTATGATAACATTTATGGTTGAATCTTTATTTGTCTTTAAAGTCCCAAAATTAAGTGAGGCTAAATCGGCTGAAATATTTGGTGAAGAAAAGGAAGTACCGACAATCAATCTGAAATAATGTGTGGCAGAAGAAGAGCCTGAACTGAATTGATAATTTGATGTCCGCAGATTAATAGTCGAATCTTTCGAAATATCGTACAGAAAAATATTATAGTTTGAAGGAACAAAATCAAAGGAGAGAGCTGACAGCGTAAGTGTTGCATTAATTAAATCAGAGGCAACAGAAATATCCCAGGATGATGTTGTGCTGTCAAGCGATTTATATTGCTTCAAATCTCTTGCGTATTTAGGTCCGAGCGCTGAAGTCCAATCAGCATGAGGGAAATAGAGTGCTAAATAATTCCCGGGCACCGCGGGGGGTTTTGGTAAATCACTTCCGGCATCGTAACTATCCGTAGCGTTTAACGCCATACCGGCAATGGCAGAAGTATCTGATAAGGTTGTTGAAGCTACTTTCAAACGAATTTGCCACTGATAATTATCAAGATGAAAAGCTGCGTTGGGATTAACTTGATCGTTCAAATAAAAATTTAAAAAATGAGCATTAAAAGTAAGTGCGCCTTGCGTGGTGGTATTTGTAAAAAGATTTGAAGGAACTCCGCCATTCAAATATCCGCCGGACCAATCTTCTTCAACATAAGAAAGAAAATTAATTTGTTTCGGCGAACCAATATCGCTGAGTTTCAATTTCAATTCCCAGAATCCCGTACTTTTATAATTTTGGGTGGTAATGGAAGCGTCAATCCAGCTTGAGCCGTTATAAATTTTCTTGAATTCCGTATTATCGGAAGTTTTAAAAGCATAATGGTAGTTGGCAGAAAAGGGGAGGGTAGGATTCCATGACCATAATTCGGAAGTGGTAGAGCCGGTTCCGGAAGCGGCATTTTTTTGAGGATCTGTATCAAGGTAAATATGAAATACGCGCTGGTTATCGGTCACCTGTCCGTTTGGTGAATTACCTGAATAAGCAACATATAGATACTCTTTATCCCAAGTAATGTATCCATACAACTGCGAACCGTTAGTGGTTTCAAGTCTTTCAATGGCAGAAATGAAATTATTGGCGCCATCAATTGTTTCTGTTCTAAAGCTTTGAGCATTTAAACAGAAGGAAAGCAAATAAACAAATAAATAGAAAAATTTACGTCTCATAACCACAAACTCCATAAATGATGACGAAATTTACTCTCTTATTCTGATAATTAAAAGCGGCAACAAGAAAAACTACAAACCTTTCGGAGATGCAGTAAAATGATAGTCAAATTAAAAATAAAAAGAGTTTTTGCGACGAACCTATTAATTAGTAAAAACTTTTCATTTTAATTATATTTGCATCAAAAGTAAGATACATTAGTCACCCGATATTACGAGAGGAAGTCTTCGAACCTTCAAAACGTACGAACGGAAAATTAAATGCAAAAGTGCTGGTGCTTAATCAAAGTTATGAACCGTTAACCATTTGCAACATCAAAAAGGCAATTATACTGCTTTTACTCGGTAAAGCTGAAGTCGTTTCCCATGATCAGAAAAAAGTTGTGAGGACAATACACCAATCTTTTCCCTGGCCAAGTGTTATTCGTCTTTCAAGTTATATTTCTGTGCCTTACAAAAAAGTAGTTTTAACGCGCAAAAATATTTTACGGCGTGATGAATTTAAGTGCGCTTATTGCGGCAGAAGCGATATCCCTTTAACTATAGACCACATTGTGCCGAAAGCCAAAGGCGGCGTTGATAGTTGGGAAAATTTGGTTGCCGCGTGCACTATTTGCAATAATAAAAAGGGAGACCGGGCGCCGCATGATGCCCACATGAAATTGTTGATTAAACCGTTCACGCCAAATCATATACTTTTCATCAAAAATTCTGTTAGAAAACTTGATGATTCGTGGAAGCAGTACATGTATCTTAGTTAAAAGTTTTAAGTGGAAAGTAAAAAGTAATACGTTGAAAGTAGAAAGTTAAAGTTTTAAGAATGAGTAAAAAAAGAATTTTAAGCGGGATGCGACCTACGGGTAAACTGCACATCGGTCATTACGTCGGCGCTCTGGAAAATTGGATCAACCTTCAACAAGAATATGATAATTTTCATCTTATTGCCGATTATCATGTCTTAACTACAAATTTAAACTCGGAAAATATCTATCAAGATTCAATTGAGATGTTAATTGATTGGCTTGCCGCCGGACTCAATCCGGATATTAGTCCGATGTTTCGCCAGTCTCAAATTAAGGAACATACAGAACTTCATCTCATTTTTTCGATGCTGGCAACGGTCAATCGTTTGGAAAGGAATCCCACGGTTAAAGACCAGGTACGGGATCTAAATATTGAAAATGTTTCCTACGGACATTTGGGTTACCCGGTTTTGCAAGCGGCGGATATTCTTCTTTACAAAGGTGATTTGGTCCCCGTTGGCGAAGATCAAGTTCCGCATATTGAAATAACGAGAGAAATTGCGAGAAGATTTAATAATCAATACGGAGAAGTTTTCCCCGAGCCGGAACCAAAATTAACCGCTTTCTCGCGACTCTCCGGTTTAGACGGAAATGCAAAGATGAGTAAATCACTTGGGAACACCATTCTGCTTTCCGATGATGAAGATGTGGTAAAAGCTAAATTACGAAAAGCAGTCACCGATCCGCAGAAAATTAGAAAGAATGACCCCGGCAGACCGGAAGTTTGTCTCGTATTTTCTTACCACAAAAAATTTACGCCGGAAGAAATTCCGCAAATTGAAGCCGGATGTAAAAGCGGCGCGCTGGGATGCGTTGACTGTAAGTTGAAATGTGCGGCAAATATTTCTTCATTCATAAATCCGATTTTGGACAAAAGAAAATATTACGAATCGCACCTTGATGAAGTCAAAAATATTTTAGCTGACGGAGAAACTCGCGCGAAAAAAGTTGCCGCAACCACAATGGAAGAAGTTCGTAACACAATGAAGTTAGGATAGCGTTGTTCAAGATTAAGTTAAATCACTTTGAAGGTCCGCTTGATTTGCTTCTCTTTTTTATTAAAAGAGATGAACTGAATATCTACGACATTCCAATTTCTTACATTACAAAAGAATTTTTAGAGTATGTGAATCTTATTAAAATGTTGGATTTGGAAGTTGCAGGCGATTTTATTTTGATGGCTTCAACATTGATGCATATTAAAGTACGGATGCTGCTTCCGAAAGAGATTGATGAAAAAGGTGAAGAGATTGACCCGCGCGCCGATTTAGTTAAAGCATTGTTAGAGTATAAGCGATACAAAGAAATGTCCGACGAATTAGGTTTTTTTGAAACGACACAGAGAAAAATTAGTTACCGCGGAAACTTTTCTCCCGACCCGAAAGAAGCTCCGCCGGAACTTGATGTGCTACTTAAAAACATCACCGTTTACGATTTGGCGAAAGCGTTTCGGAAAGCGTTGGACAACGTTAAAAAGGAATTCGTTCACGAGATAAAAAAAATCTCCGTTTCTATTGATGAACAGATCACGTTTATCCTTTCCTTGTTGAGCGAATCGAAGGAGATTTCCTTTTTTAAAATGATTGAAGGAATTAATGAGAAAATCAGAATTGTGGTTACCTTTGTTGCGCTGCTGGAACTTACAAAAATGGGACATATCGGTATCAGAGAATCTTCTTCAACCTATGATTTTGTAATTTACGGAATATTAAAAAATGGATAGTATTTATAATTCGGTAATTGAAGCCCTTATTTTTGCATCAGATGAACCATTAAGGACTGATGAAATAATAAAAGCTATAAAAGGAATTGACGGCGAGGAGATTGCCATCAGCAGTGATGATGTTGAAGCGACGGTAGCTCAAATCAACAGGCAGTTGGAAGAGCAGCAACGACCGTTCAAAATTAGTAAGATTGCCGGCGGCTTTGCATTTTCAACTAAACAAGAAAACGCGAAATATATCGGGTATCTTTCAACGGAAAAAAGTAAAAGAAGATTGAGCCAGTCTGCATTAGAAACGCTTGCGATAATTGCCTACAAACAGCCGATAACCAAACCGGAAATTGAAATGATCCGCGGTGTGAACGCAGATTATATTATGAATACACTTTTGGAGAAGAGTTTAATCTCTATTTCGGGAAGAGCGGAATCGGTTGGCAGACCGCTTCTCTACGGCACAACGGATGAATTCTTAAAGTATTTCGGATTAAATAAACTTACAGATTTACCGAAGCCGCGAGAGATTGATGAAATTATGCAAGACGAAGATTTCCTTGAACAAAAAAGAAAAATTATGATGAACGCAATTGAAGAAAATATGGAACAAGAAATTGAGGGAGAGAATGAATCATCAGATTAGACTAAATAAATTTCTAAGCGATTGCGGTATCGCTTCCAGAAGAAAAACCGAAGAGTTCATTCTTCAAGGGAGAGTTTCCGTTAATGGAAAAGTTATTTCTAAACTTGCGTGTTTGATAAATCCGGCAAAAGACAAAGTTGCTCTTGATGGAGAACCGATCAAACAAAAAAAACTTGTCTATTTTCTTTTGAACAAACCGAGAGGCTACATCACCTCAACCAATGATGAACGGGGTAGAAAAACCGTGGTGGAACTGATAGATACAAAAGAAAATATTTTTCCGATTGGCAGATTAGACTACAACACAACCGGCGTTTTGCTGCTTACAAACGATGGAGATTTTTCCAATTTTCTTGCGCACCCGTCAAGTAAAATTCCGCGTGAGTACGAAGCCAAAATAAATAAACCGCTAAAATTGGAAGATGAAGAAAAATTTATAAAAGGATTTTACATCGAAGGGAAGAAAGGAAAATTTGTTTCCGTAAATGTGAATAAAAAAGATCCTACTTCAGTTCAAGTTGTTACCGTTGAAGGGCGAAATCATTTTGTAAAAAAAATGTTTGCCGCCGCCGGATATTTTGTAAATGCGCTCGATAGAAAAAACTACGGATCTTTTTCGCACAAAAATATTCCGATCGGCGCTTACCGGGAAATACGCGAAAGTGAAATTTCGGAGGTGTACAAGGCTTATGAAAAAAAGCATTAAACTCTTTATTTTCTTCTTAATCTTTCCACTGCTCGCAATAGCGCAGGAAATGCGGTTAGATACGGTTCCAAAGTATTCAATTGCAACCGTCGCAGAGTTTTCCAAACAGCTTGAAGATATTTTTGAAGATCCGAATTTTAGCAATAATAATTGGGGCGTATCAATTCAATCTTTGGTAACCGGCGAATATTTTTTCAAAAAAAATGAAAACAAACTCTTCATGCCGGCGTCTAATCAAAAGTTGATTACCAGCGCCGCCGGTTTACTTTTGTTAGGACCGATGTACCGATTCAAAACTGAGATTTATTCAGCCGGTGTAGTTGATGGTTCTATTTTAAATGGCAACTTGATTGTTAAAGGATTCGGTGATCCTACAATTTCCGGACGTTTTAATAATGATGATATGACAAAAATATTCCGCGATTGGGCTGATTCTCTTTTAGCTTTAGGCATTGATGAGATTAACGGAAATATTTTAGGAGACGATAACGCTTTTGATGAAGTTAGATTAGGCGAAGGATGGGCTTGGGATTATGAATCCGATTGGTTTGCTGCTCCTTCGGGCGCGTTAGCTTTTAATGATAATTGCGTTGACGTTGTTATTAAGCCGGGGAAACAAGGTGAAAAAGCTCTGCTGGTTATTTCTCCCGAGCCGAAATACACGGTGATTCTTAATAATGTTTTAACGGTTGGAAGAGATTCCGTAACTGACGTTCACGTTTTCAGAGAGCGCGGGACGAATATTATTTCTGTTCAGGGCTCAATACGCGCTGGAGATGATTCTCTTAAAGTGTATGCAACGATCAATAATCCAACACAATACTTCGTGGTAACTTTAAAATATATTTTAGAGCAAAAAGGAATTTCAGTCTCGGGATTTGCTTCGGACTTTGATGACATAACGGATCAACCAAACTATGCAAATGCAAAATTGTTGTTCACCCATCATTCTGTTTTTTTGAAAGATATAATAAAAGTGTTGAACAAAAACAGCCAGAACTTTTATGCAGAACAGTTGTTAAAAACAATCGGTTTTGAAACAAAAGGATTCGGCAGTGCAGCGCGTGGAATTAGCGCAATAAAATTACTCTTGAACGGTATTGGAATAAATACCGACAACATGGATATTGTTGACGGCTCGGGGCTTTCTCGGTTGGATTTAATTTCGCCGAGTCAAATTTCCGTTCTTCTGAATTACATGTACAAGAGTGAAGTCTTTACCTATTATTATAATTCGCTTCCCATCGGCGGTGTTGACGGAACACTTGCAAACAGAATGCGAAAAACCAGAGCGCAAAATAACGTGAGAGCAAAAACCGGATACATCACGGGCGTTAGAAGTATTTCAGGCTATATTTTTACCGGCGACAAAGAGCCGGTTGTGTTTACAATTTTGGCAAACAACCTTACCGTACCCGTGGTATTGGCGGATAATCTACAGGATTTGGTTTGCATCCGGCTCGCAAATTTTAAAAGGAAATAACGGAGAATAAATGGAACAACAAATTAATGATGATATCAATGAACTGATTAAAAGAAGATTTGAAGAGCTGAACGAACTTAAATTACGCGGTGTAAATACTTTTGCTTACAGTTTTGAGAGAAGTGATTATTCCGAAGAAATTAAAAATTCTTTTGAAGAAGGTGTTGAAAAAAATGTCTCCGTTGCCGGAAGAATAATGGCAATTCGCAGAATGGGAAAAGCTTCTTTTGCCACCATTCAAGATTTGAAAGGAAGAATTCAAATCTATTTGAAACGAGATGAGTTAGAAACAGCGTACGACAATTTCAAACTTTATGATATTGGCGATATTATTGGCGTTAACGGATTTGTCTTCAAAACAAGAACCGGAGAAATCTCCGTTCATTGTAAAGAGATGGTTCTCCTTACAAAATCGCTTCGCCCAATTCCAATTGCAAAAGAAGTTATTGATGAACTCGGAAACAAAACCGTTCATGATCAATTCTCTGATAAAGAAATGCGTTACAGACAACGGTATGTTGATCTTATCGTTAATCCCGAAGTGAAAGATGTTTTTATTTTACGAAGTAAAATTATTTCTTTCATCCGGGCATTTCTCGATAAACAAAATATTCTTGAAGTTGAAACTCCCGTGCTGCAAGGCTTGTACGGCGGCGCTTCTGCCAGACCTTTTGTTACGCACCATAACGCATTGGATATTCCTCTCTTCCTTCGCATTGCAGATGAATTATATCTCAAAAGATTAATTGTCGGCGGATTTGACGGCGTTTACGAGATCTCAAAAGATTTCCGCAACGAAGGAATGGATAAAACGCACAATCCAGAATTCACAATGATGGAAGTGTATGTTGCGTATAAAGATTATGAATGGATGATGAAATTTGTTGAAGAAATGATTTCGTCTTTGTGTCTCCATATTTTTGGAAAAACTGAATTCCGGTTCGACGATAAAACGATCGATTTTAAACCGCCGTGGAATCGCGTCTCAATGGTAAATTCAATTAAAGAAAAAACGGGCTTGGACGTTCTAACAGTTGGTGATAATGAGTTAACTTTAGCGGCAAAAAAATACGGCGTTGAAATTACCGGCAAAGAAAGTCGTGGAAAAATTATTGACGGCATCTTTGAAATACTCATTCAAGACTCGTTAATTCAACCGACATTTTTAATTGATTACCCGGTAGAAACTTCACCGCTTGCAAAAAAACATCGTTCAATTGAAGGACTTGTTGAACGGTTTGAAGGATTTGTTGCCGGTAAAGAAATTTGTAACGCCTTCAGCGAGCTGAATGATCCGATAGATCAGAAAGGAAGATTTGAAGATCAAGTAAAGGCGCGCGAAGCCGGTGACGATGAAGCGCAAACCTACGACGAAGATTTTGTACGCGCGCTTGAATATGGAATGCCGCCTACCGCCGGGTTGGGAGTCGGAATTGATCGTTTGGTTATGCTGCTTACCAATCAGCTTTCAATACGGGACGTTTTATTTTTTCCGCAAATGAAACCTGAGAAATAGCTAACTAATGCCAAAATTCATTCTACTTTTTTCTTTAACGGTTTTGCTGCCGCTGAATTTTTTGCTTCCGCAGGAAAGTGATTCTCTTTTTGTTCAACCAAAATTAGAAAGCAGATCATTTCAATTTGAAAAAAGAACGCTCATTTTAAATTCTTTAACTGATATTCCTCCGAAAGTTGATCCTTTGGCTACGGAAATAAATTATCCTCTCCTCGGTGGAATTGGTGTAGGATTACTCGGAACTGCATACGGCGTTCAACTTTACCAACAAAATGCCTGGTGGAAAAATGAACGCTCTAAATTTCGTATTATTAATGATTGGCAGTACGCATTGTGGATTGATAAAATCGGTCATTTCTACGGAACCGGTTTGATCGCGCATGTTTTTTCTGCCGGATTGGAAGGCGCCAACGTGCAAGCTGAGCAGAATGTTTGGTATTCTTCGGTGCTTGCTTTATCGTTTCAATTATTTGTTGAAGTGCAAGATGGCTTTGGACCGCAGTGGGGATTCAGTCCCGGCGATGCCGGTTCAGACGTTCTCGGAGCCGCGTTTCCTATTTTTCAATACTACTATCCATATTTAAATAATTTTAAATTTAAGTTTAGTTATTATCCCGCCGATCTCACCAAGAAAGATCCGAAGAGCGGGCAAACCCATATCATTATTGATGATTATGCCGGTCAAAAATTTTGGATGTCGATGAGAATTAAAAATATGCTGCCGGAAAAAGCGGCACAATTTATTCCCGAATATCTTTGCGTTGCTCTTGGGATGGGCGTAAAAAATCTCGACGGTAGCGGCGGTGGGCAGCGTGATTTTTATCTCGCACTCGATTTGGATGCCGAAACTATTCCGCTGCACGGTAAGTTTTGGCAGTTTGTAAAAAACACACTTAATTATTTTCACTTTCCGATGCCCGGAGTTCGTTTAACGCACAACGTAGTTTTCTTCGGTTTAACGTATTAGGTAAAATGTGAAGTACAGTATTATTATTCCCACATTGAACGAAGAAAAACTTTTGCCGCAATTGCTAAACCAATTGACTGCGGAAATTCCGCTTCCGAAAAGTGAATATGAAATTATAATTTCCGACGGCGGAAGTAAAGACGCAACTGAAGAAATTGCTGTGCGCTACGGATGTATTTTCCTTAAACATGAATCGCCGGTTAAAGACAATATTTCCGCCGGTAGAAATAAAGGGGGAATGAAATCATCCGGCAACTGGCTCATTTTTCTAAATGCCGATATTCTTCTTGCAAACACGCGGAATTTTTTTCTGTTTCTCGAACAAAAAGTAGCACGGTCTTCTTTATTGGCGGTTGGCGGACATGTAAAAGTTTTTCCGGAAGAAGAAATATTTTCCGATAGGCTCTTTCATGGATTTTATTATTATTATTTTCACATACTAAATTTTTTGGGGATGGGCAACGGAAGAGGCGAGTGTCAGATAATTCGAAAAGATATTTTTTTGAAACTCGGCGGATACGATGAACAGTTAGCCGCCGGAGAAGATTTTGATCTCTTTAAAAGAATAAAAAAACTCGGCAGAATTCTTTTAACCGATGATCTGTTGGTTTATGAATCACCCAGAAGATTTAGAAGATTTGGATATTTCAATGTTTCATTAATGTGGCTTAAAAATTCAACATCAATTGTCCTTATGAAAAAATCAATTTCAAGAGAATGGGAAGAAGTCCGTTGAAGAAAAATATTTTCATCTTCCTCTTTCTTATTCCGGTGATGCTTTACTCGCAAGCAGAATCCGTACCGGTTTCAAATCCGGTTTATGCTTTTCTTGAAAGGATGGATGCGTTACAACTCATCAAAGAATACGATTCGTTTCAAAAGCCAAAATCACGCAAAGCTATTGCCGGTTATTTAAATCAAATTGAGAAGATTAAAAACGAACTCGGTCATATTGATCAAAATATTTTTAATGATTTACGGCAGGAATTCAGCTTTGAAATGTTCGGGACAACTTATACGTATCAATCGTTAATTGATGGCGAAAAGTATGAACCGTTCTCCCAAAAAGAAAAATTCTTTTATTTCAATAGCGGCAAAAAAGGAAATCTGTTTATCAACTTAACTGCTGATGCAGAATATATTTTCCATCATCACGGGATTATTATAAACAGTAACACTACTTTATTGAATGCCGGCGGTATCATTCGCGGAACACTTATGAATACGTTCGGATTTTATATTCAAGGTTCAAACGGATTTTCACTTGGGGCGCACCAGGCAGCTTTACAGAAAAAGGAATTGCAGTATAATTTCAAGTTTAACGAAAAACCGGATGAATCTTTTTTTGATGATAATGAAGGACACTTTGCTCTCGATTTTGATTGGATCAACTTTAAATTCGGTAGAGATCGATTGCTTCTTGGATATGGCGAAAATAAAGCAATCCTTTCCGATAACGGACCAAAATTTGATTACTTGCAGCTTCAATTTAATTATGGAATATTTTCTTTCTTCTCATTCCATGGAAAACTGCTCGGGCAACATTCGTATCTCGCAGATACCGTTACCGCCGGAGTTAATTTTGTAAAAGAAAAATATATGGCGTATCATCGTTTAGGTTTTAATCTAACGGATAATTTAACATTAGGCGCCGGAGAAGTAATTATTTACGGTGATCGCCCGATAGAATTTTCTTATCTCAATCCATTCAATTTCTATAAATCAGTTGAGCATAACAATCGAGATCGTGATAACGCAATGGTTTTCTTTGATCTCGAGAACCGTTCAATTAAAGGATTAAAACTTTTTGCGATGGTGCTTCTCGATGATATAAATTACGGTAAAGTCGGCACCGGATGGTACGGCAATCAAACGATGTGGGATATTGGATTTTCTGCCTACAATTTGTACAAGTGGATTCCTATCGATCTTCATTTTGAATATACGCGTGTTGAGCCGTACGTGTTTACCCATCGTTTGCAAAATAACAATTTTACAAATTATGGGTATAGGCTGTCGTCGATTGTTGCACCAAATAGTGAATTGTTCTTTACGAAAATAAATTATAGATTGACTCACCGATTTGAAGCAGCTTTTTCGTTCAGTTATACGATACACGGAGCTAATTATAAAGACAATCTCGGAAACATCACAAAAAATGTTGGTGGAGATATTTCCGTCGGACACCGTGTTTGGGATTCTGAAAAAGTTAAATTCTTAGACGGCGTAACAGAGATTTATCGCAACGTAACTGTTGATATTAGTTACGAGCCATACAATGAAATCAAATTATTCTTGAAAACTATATTAGCAAATTATCCTCAAGTTACCGAAACTATACCATACGGTAATTTATATGTAACAGCGTTTTTTTCACTGCAAGTAAAAATTTAGAAGGTTAACATGAATTATAAAAAATATAGAATCCCGCTAATGGTTATCATTTTAACTTCGGGAATTTTACTCGGTACGCAAATTCAAAAAGCGTTAGTTGGAGATAACCTCTTTCAAAACAGTCAGAAATTTGTTGACGTACTCAATCTTACGCAAAAATATTATGTTGAAGATGTAAACACCGACAAGCTGGTAGAATCTGCAATAAACGGAATGCTGAACGAGCTTGATCCTCACTCGGTTTATATCCCCGCAAAACAAATGCAATCCGTGGAAGAAGAATTCCGCGGCGATTTTGAAGGCGTTGGAATTGAGTTCCAGGTTGTTAATGATACGCTTACCGTCGTTTCACCAATAACCGGAGGACCAAGTGAACAATTGGGCATTCTCGCAGGAGATAGAATTGTAAAGATTGATGATAAAGATTGCATCGGAATTACCGCCGATGACGTGAGAAAAAAATTGCGCGGTAAATCGGGCTCTAAAGTTAAAGTGTTGATTATCCGCATTGGCGTTAAAGACCCGATGGAATATGAAATTACTCGAGATAAAATTCCCCTCTTCTCAGTTGATACTCATATCATGCTTGATAAACAAACCGGGTATGTTAGCGTTAGCCGGTTTGCTGAAAAAACTACCGACGAACTGCAAGCTGCATTGGAAGATTTGCAGAATAAAGGAATGAAACAATTAGTTTTGGATTTAAGAAATAATCCCGGCGGATATTTGAATCAAGCATTTCAAATTGCGGATCTTTTTATTGAAGGAAATAAGAAAATTGTTTATACCCGTGGAAGACGAAAAGAATTTGACGAAGATTTTTATGCTTCGGTAACATCACCGTTTGAAAAAATTCCGTTAGTTATTCTTGTAAATAGAGGAAGCGCTTCTGCAAGTGAAATTGTTTCCGGCGCAGTGCAAGATTGGGATCGAGGCTTGGTTGTTGGCGAAACTACGTTTGGTAAAGGTCTGGTACAGCGTCAATTTCCGCTTCCGGACGGCAGCTCGCTTCGCTTAACTATTTCCGATTACTTTACTCCTTCCGGCAGATTGATCCAACGGAAGTATAAAGACAAAGATAAAAAAGATTATTACATGGAGAATATGGATCGGCAGGATGAAAATGATGGAGAAAATCTCGATCACAAAACGGAAAATGATTCGCTGCATCCAACATATAAAACCAACAAAGGAAGAATCGTTTATGGCGGCGGCGGTATTACTCCCGATTATTTTGTGAAATCTGAAAAATTGAACGACTACTCTTCAAATCTCATAAGAAAAAATACTTTCTATCTTTTCGCTTTAAAGTACATTGATGAGAATGGCAAACAAATTAAAGATTCATACGGCGATAATCTCTCAAAATTTGTCTCCGCTTTTGAGCTTTCGGATGATGATATGAAATCTTTTATTGAGTTTTCGAAAACGAAAGATGTAAAATTTGTTGACAAAGAGTATGAAGCTGAAAAAGAGTATATCAAAGCAAGGTTGAAAGCTACCATTGCAAGAAATTATTGGAAAAACGAAGGTTGGTATTCTACGTTAATACCAATGGACAAACAAGTTAAGAAAGCACTTTCACTTTTCGGTAAAGCAAAAGAATTAGCAAACATAAAATAGTGATGAAATATCCTATTCTTTTTATTGCGACACTATGCGCGGTCTTTTTACAGTCGGGATTTACATATAAACCCGAAACCGCCTCATTTACTTTTCCGATTTTCTCGGAAAAACGTTTACAAGTTGGAGAAGATATTAATTACGTTGTTAGTTATTCTTTTCTAAAACTTGGCGAAGTGAGATTGCGTATTATTAATAAATCGGAATATCAAGGGAAAACTGTTTACAACGCCATTGCGCACATTGATTCCTACTCCGGAATTCCTTTTGTGAATCTTCATCAAATTTATGAAAGCAAAGTAAACACAGATTACTATTCGGAATATTTTAAAGGATTAATTAAAAAACCGGAATTCACCACCTACACAGAATATTATTTTGATTATAAGGATCAAAAACTTCGCGTAAAAAAAGGAAGCGTATCACCGTCGGAATTATGGACAGACTCAACAACCACCGCCGAAAAAATGTTCCATGACGGTCTTTCAATTTTTTATTATGCAAGAATGAATAACGGGCAAAAAAAATCCGTCAAGGTTCCTTGCTTTGTTACCGAAGAAAAAGTCTTTACGAAAATTAATTTTTATGACCGCGTAGATAAAATTTCAATCGACGCTGTTGACTATGATATTGCATGTACGTACCTTGATGGTGACACTGATTTTATTAGTGTCTTCGGCTTAACCGGAAGATTTGAAGGTTGGTTTTCGAATGATGACGCTGCGATTCCGATCCTGGCAAAAATGAAAGTAATTATTGGCAATGTTAATTTAGAATTGAAATCATGGAAAAGAACCGGATGGACTCCACCGAAATACAACGATTAATTAATGAGAAAATTGTTTTCCCATACGAAGGAATGCTGCCGAAAATTCACAGTTCGGTTTTTATTGCTTCCGGCACTAAAATTATCGGTGATGTTGAAATCGGAAAAGATTCCAGCGTTTGGTATAATTCGGTTATTCGCGGAGACGTAAATTTTATTCGTATCGGCGAACTGACAAATGTGCAGGATTGTTCAATGTTTCATGTAACGCACGAAACTAATCCGCTCATTATTGGCAATCAAGTTACAATCGGACACAGCGTAACACTGCACGGCTGCACGATTGGTAATCTTTGTTTGATAGGAATGGGAGCGGTTGTTTTAGATGGCGCCGTTATTGAAGATCAGAGCGTGGTTGCTGCCGGAGCGGTTGTTCGCCCTAATTTTGTTGTACCTAAAGGAATGCTTGTTGCGGGAGTTCCGTGTAAAATTGTAAGAGAATTAAAGGAGTCTGAAGTGCTCGAACTGGAAAAATCGGCGCTTCGCTACAAAGAATATTCAGAAATTTCAAGAGCATCACTAAACGGATTGTACTAATCAATGAAGTATGCGGCAAATTCAAAAATAGCTGTCTTAGTTCCGAAAAAAATTGATTTTAAGAAAGCGGTGATCAAACAAATTGTTTTACAGTTAGCCGTTGAAATGAAATTTTCAATAGCGAGCGTCAATATTTCATTTGTAGATAAAAAAGAAATTCTTGAGATCAATACAAAATATCTGAACCATAATTATTCAACAGACATTTTAACATTTAATTACAGCGGCAGCATTACACTTTTGGATGGAGAAATTATTATTTCCTACGACGATGCAATTGAAAATGCAACGCGTTTTCGCTCCACCGCAAAAGAAGAATATTTGCGGCTGATTATTCACGGGATACTTCATCTTCTCGGCTTTAACGATCAATTAAAAGAAGAACGCGCAAAAATGAAGAGGAAAGAGACATCATTAATGAAAAAATTACACTATTTGATTTTGAATTCGATATGAGAAATAGATTAGCCGAAGTGCTTTCAAAATTACTTGACGGACTTGCAAAGGAAAATTCTTTGGAACAAGTAGAACTGAAATTATTGAAGAAGAAAAAATATGATAAAACGATTGTAGCGGCGGCATACAGTTGGATTTTTGATAAAATTAACGCCAACGAACTCAGCACGCAAAATCATATTCCGGGTTCTAAAGGGATGCGTTTTTTTTCTGAGGATGAATTACATTTTATCGGAATGAAAAATTACAACCGGTTGTTAAAACTTTTTAACATCGGACTTTTGACCCATGCCGATCTTGACGTAATTATGGAACAAATATTTTTCTTTCCTCAATTCCCGCTATCGGAAGATCAAATGAATTTTCTTATATTAAATTCAATTATTGATGTAGATAAATTATCAATTCCGGGAAGCCGAAAACTTCTCTATCTTTCAGATAAAATAAATTAAGAAATTATGAGCAAAAATCTTGTCCTGGTAGAATCTCCTGCAAAAGCTAAAACTATAAATAAATATCTTGGTAAAAATTATCACGTAGAAGCTACGGTTGGGCATATCAAAAATTTGCCGAAATCTAAATTGGGTATTGATGTAGATAACGGTTTTCAACCGCAATTTGTAACCATCCGCGGGAAAGGCGATTTATTAAAAAAGATAAAAAGTCTTTCTGCAAAAAGTACAAATATTTACATTGCAACTGACCCCGACCGCGAAGGTGAAGCCATTGCGCAGGATATTGCGGACTTCATCAACTTCAAAGCGAACCAAAAAGTTTTCCGTGTACTTTTTAATGAAATTACAAAAAACGGTGTGCTTAAAGGAATGGATGCCCCGCGCGCGATTGATTCAACGCTTGTTTCGTCTCAACGCGCTCGTAGAATAATGGATCGATTAATCGGCTACAAAGTGAGTCCGTTTTTATGGAAAGCGGTAATACAAGAATCGGGTATAACGCTTTCTGCCGGAAGAGTGCAATCCGTTGCACTCAGACTCATCTGCGAAAGAGAAATTGAAATCAGTAATTTTTTAGCAATTGAGTATTGGTCAATTTGGGGATTCTTTGAAACCGCTTCAAAAGAAATTTTCAAAGCGAAATTATATAGTGTGAATGAAAAAGAAATTAAAGTTGCGCCTCATGCAAAAATGAATGAAGAAGCGTTACAAGAATTTCTGAAGCATCATATTCTTTTAAATAATGAAACCGATACTTTAAAATTATTTAACGAAGTAAAGAAAAAAAATAATTTTGCTATTTCGCGGATCGTTAAAAAACATACAAAGAGAAATCCTTCTCCGCCGTTTATTACAAGTACTCTGCAGTCGGAGGCTTCCAAAGCTTTACGATTCCGCGCTAAACAAACGATGGGTATCGCACAAAAATTGTACGAAGGAATTGATTTGGGAAAAGAGGGAACCGTCGGACTTATCACTTATATGAGGACGGATTCCACCCGTATTTCTGAAGATATTTTAGTTGATACCAGAGAGTACATTAAAAATAATTTCGGTGAAAAATATTTGCCGGCTTCGGCTAATCAGTACGATAAAAAGAAAAATGCCAATGTTCAAGATGCACACGAGGCAATCAGACCAACTTCAATGGCTTACACCCCGGAAAAAGTTAAAGAGTTTTTAGACGATAAATCGTTCAAATTATATCAATTGATCTGGAAAAGATTTATTGCTTCTCAAATGAAACCGGCGGAAATGGAAACAACCGTTATTGAAATTTCCGCAGATGAATTTCTATTTAAAGCGTATGGACAAGCGCTCCTCTTCAACGGTTTTATGCAAATGTATGTTGAAGTAAATGAACAAACATATGATCCCGAAACAGATGACAAAGCCGAAGCAAAGAATGAAACAATTCCGGCTGGATTAGAAAAAGATGATAAACTTCATTTAAATGATTTGAAAGAAACACAGCATTTTACCAAGGCGCCGCCAAGATATACAGAGAGCAGTCTCATCAAGGAATTGGAAAGCAAAGGAATTGGAAGACCGAGTACGTATTCTTCAATTGTAAGCACGGTAGTTGATCGTAGTTATGTCTCCGTGGTTGAAAGAAAGTTAGCTCCTTCTCATCTCGGCGTTAAAGTAAATGGAATTCTTGTGGACAATTTTCCAAATATATTTGATGTGAATTTTACCGCCAAAATGGAAAGCGAACTCGATCAAATTGCGCAAGGTGAAAATGAATTTGTTACCGTGTTAAATGATTTTTACAAACCGTTTTCCGAAACGCTTGCACACGTAGAAAATAAAATTGAAAAAATCTTGTGCGATAAATGCGGGAACGAAATGGCAATACGCTTCAGCCGGTTCGGGAAATATTTAGCGTGCACAAATTATCCCGATTGCAAAAATATAAAATCATTTAAGGAATTTTCTCAAGATTCAAAAGAACCGGAATACACCGGCGATGCATGCCCCAAATGCGGCAACCGTACAATTTATCGCAACGGAAAATTCGGAAGATTTATCGGTTGTGAAAAATATCCCGATTGCGACTACATAAAAAATATTACGTTGGGAATCAAGTGCCCGAAGTGTAAAGACGGCGAAGTGATTGAACGGAGATCCAAACGAAACAAAGCTTTTTACGGCTGTTCAAAATATCCTGATTGCGATTATGTCTCGTGGAATAAACCGATTGCGAAAGAATGTCCCAACGGTGACTCTTCTTATCTCGAGCACAAGTATTCTGCAAAAAAAGGAAATTATTTGAAATGCCCGGTTTGCGGTGATGAAGTAGCCGAAGAAGTTGAAGAACAAAATGAAGAAGAATAATTGTTTGTAAAATGAAGACGAGCATTCAATCATATCTTGATGAACTAAGAGCAACCGGCGGTTATTCGGCGCTCTCTATTAAAGCGTACACCGAAGACCTTCTCCAGTTTTATGAGTTCTGCGAGTTAAACAATAGAAGTGATTTGAAGACCGTTACAGAAAGAACGGTGAAACAATTTTTAATAAAGTTAAATGGATCGAAATTAGAGAAATCCTCCATCTCCAGAAAACTTTCCTCGATCAGAAGTTATTTCGCATACTTGTTTAAGAAAGAATTGATTGATAAAAATTTAACCGCGTATCTAAAAAATCCCAAAGTAAAAAGAAAACTGCCCGAAGTTATTCCGGAAAATTTATATTCACTTTTATTGGAAAGCATAAGTAAGACTGAAGATAAAAATGCCGAACTGCATTCGGCGATTATCGAAATGTTGTACGGCTGTTCATTACGTGTTTCGGAGGCATGCAATATCTTATACAAGGATATGGATTTATCTTCTTCAATTGTACGAGTTCTTGGCAAGGGGAATAAAACGAGAATCGTTCCGCTTGGGGAACAATCAAAGATAATTATTACCAACTATTTGAAAGGACGTTCAACTGAAAAAAATCAACAATATTTATTTCTTAAAATAGACGGATCTCGTGTATCGCCGAATTATGTTTACCGGTTTGTTCACAAATATTTAAGTGCCCTTACCGATTTGAAAAAAAGAAGTCCGCACATCTTCCGGCATAGTTCAGCAACGCACATGCTTAATCGCGGCGCAGATTTAACCGCCGTTAAAGAAATTCTGGGACATGCAAATCTTTCCACAACCCAAATTTATACGCAAGTTAGTATTGAACGTTTGAAAAGCGTTTACAAACAAGCTCATCCAAAATCATAAAGAAAAGGAGTTCACCATGAATATCTCTATCACAGCCCGTAAATTCAAAGCTCATGAAACTCTTAAAGATTTCATTACTGCGGAGGTTTCAAAAATTGATCGATTCTACGACAACATTTTAGATGTTGATGTTATTCTCAGTTATCAGCCAAATAAGGATACAACAAAGACGGCGGAGATCATTGTGAAGGTTCCGGGACAAGTTCTTACCGCAAGTGAAATATCCGATGATTACAAAAAATCTGCCGTTATAGCCGTTGAAAAAATTCAACGCCAGCTTGATAAATTAAAAACCAAAAGCAAATCATATTAAAATGATTCCAATTGATAAAAAGTCAATATCACGAACTGCATCTATTGATGTGAAGTTCTTTTATACCAATGCAAAATCAAAATTCAAACTAACGCTCCATTCGGATGAATCCGGATTTGATAGAAAAATCAAAGATCAAAATGTACACAGACCCGGTTTGGCGTTAGCCGGGTTTGTAGAATTATTCTCGTATGAAAGAGTTCAAATTTTCGGAAATACGGAAGTCTCGTATTTAAAAAATTTAACTTCGGAAAAAAGATCGAAAGCGCTAAAAAAGTTATTTGAATTTCCCATCCCGTGTATCATTTTAACTGACGGCAACCAGCCGTTCGACGAGATGAAAGAACTTGCGCTTGAATCTCACGTCCCGCTTTTTTCATCTCCGCTGCTCACAACAAAACTCACCTATTTAATTAGCGATTTTTTAGATGATCAATTTGCTCTCCACGTCTCGGTTCACGGTTCGTTTGTTGATGTGTACGGAGTTGGAATTTTGTTCATCGGAAAATCGGGAGTAGGGAAGAGTGAGGTTGCTCTCGACCTTATCGAACGAGGGCATCGGCTGGTTGGGGATGATGTTATTATCCTTACTAAAAAAGGTGAAGAAATTCTGATCGGCTCGGGAACTTCGCTTGTTAAGCATTTTATGGAAATCCGGGGTTTAGGAATATTAGATATCCAAAAAATGTTCGGTGTTAGAGCAATCCGCCACCAAAAGCGGCTGGAAGTAATAGTTGAACTTGAAGTTTGGGATGAAAAATCCACCTATACAAGAACGGGACTTGATGAAACACTTGAAAAAATCTTGGATGTCGAAATCCCTTACGTAAAGCTTCCTATTTTACCCGGTAAAAATATTACGGTGATCTCTGAGGTGATTGCACTGCATTACCTGCTGAAACACTACGGATATGATGCGGCTGAGGTTTTTAAAGAGAGATTAGAGAAGGCAATTCTAAACAAAAATAAGGAAAAAACAGAAAGAGGCGTGAATTATTTCGAACACGATTTTGAATAAAATATTTTTCGAGAATATTCAAAATATTGTTTGACAAATAGGGTAGCTTTGTTTATTTTCGCATACAAATTATGAAGAAATTATACTACTTTACACATAAAAATCTCGGATTCAAAGAGATCAGTCGGTTTAAATCTAAGTTTTCCGTCGTGATTCTCTCCGGAATTATTATTTGTGCAAGTTTAAGTATTTTACTCATAAATCAATTCAAAAAGTCCGACGCACTACCAACTAATCCCACTCTAAAACAAAAGATCAACCTGCTGCTTTCAAATTATCAAAAAGTTAATGATCAATTGGATAGTTTACTTAAGATCAATAATGAGTTGCGTGTAGCTGCTAATTTACCGGCTATTTCTGCAGAAGAATCTAAAATGGGTGTTGGCGGCGGCGAGTTTAATCTTTCAGTTGATTTCCTCAATACTGATGAAAGTAACAATCTAAAAAAAGTTGATGCTTTTGTAGATAATCTTCTTAGAAAAATAAAATTTGAAAAGAAAAATGTTGAAGATATTTCTTTGGCACTAAACCGAAATGAAGAATTATTTAAAGATATTCCGGCAATTAAGCCTTGCGAAGGCACTCTCGGTGAACATGGATTTGGGATGAGATTCCACCCGATTTTACACGTGATGAGAATGCACAATGGTATTGATATCCTTACCAATGTGGGAACACCGGTTTTTGCTTCGGGTGCCGGGGTAGTTGATTTTGTTGGATATAAAAACGGTTTTGGTCTCTGTGTGGAGATTGATCATGGATTCGGTTATCGCACCATCTATGGTCATCTTTCTGCAACAAAAGCTAAACAAGGTCAGAAAATAGAAAGAAACAAAGTAATTGCTTACACAGGGAACACCGGTTTATCTGCCGGTCCTCATTTGCATTATGAAGTTTTGCATGACGGGGTAAATCTTGATCCCGAACATTTCTTTTTTGATGATTCACATTTATTTGCTAAGAATTAATACTAAGGATTTTATTGTATGATTTGGACTATTGAATTAGCTTCATTTTTAGATGATGCACCATGGCCTGCTACTAAAGAAGAGCTAATTGATTATTGCGAAAGAATCGGCGCACCCTTAGAAGTGATTGAGAATCTTAAAGAGCTGGAAGACTCTGAAGAGCCTTATGAATCTATTGAAGATATTTGGCCTGATTATCCTACCGAAGAAGATTTTTTCTATAATGAAGATGAAATTTAACAAACGAATATACCACAAAATTAAGGCACAGACGGTGCCTTTTTTTGTTTCATAAAGTTATGTGGAATAATGTAATCGGACAGGAATTTGTTAAAAATTCTCTCACTCAACTTTTTGATAAAAAATTAATCCCGCACGGAATGCTTTTTCATGGAGATGCCGGATTCGGAAAAGATGCTCTTGCCTTGGAGTTTGCTAGAATATTGACAGCTCAAAATTCTCCGGAATTAAATTTTAACGATAACAGCTATATTACGTATATCGTTGCTTTGCCAAGAGGGAAAAACGAAACCGACTCCGATGGTCCATTAGATAAAATTCCAGCCGCAGAATTTGAAAAAATTAAAAATGAGTTACAAGAGAAGGGAAGAAATCCCTATTACAGAATCAACATCCCCAATGCTAACGATATTAAAATAAACAGCATACGCGAAATCCAAAAACATCTTTCGCTTAAATTAAATGCATCGCAGCGACGCGTTATTATTATTTCAAATGCAGAATTAATGAATGAAACTTCGCAGAATGCGCTTCTAAAAAATTTGGAAGAACCTCCGGAAAACACCTATTTTATTTTAACAACTTCCAAAATCAATTCATTAAGAGAAACTATTCGCTCGAGGTGTCAGGCATTCCAGTTTTCTCCATTATCAGAATCCGAGATTGAGGAGATTTTAATAAACTCTTTTGATAGAAGTCAATCAGAGACAAAAATTGTCAGTCGAATTTGTGAAGGATCGTATTTGAAAGCTTTGGAACTCCTCGAATACGATATAAAATTCTTCATGGATAAAACCGTCTCAATTTTGCGTTACGGCTTGGCGGGGAAGTATCATTCATGTTTAAAGGAAATTAACGAAGCCACCAAAAAAGAAGATCATGATTTTGAATTGGTCATATCGTTTATTATTTATTGGTTATATGAATTATCGTTTGCAAGATCTGAAAAAAAACTTTACTACTTTATCAATTACGAAGAAACGATTAAAAAATTCAATTCGAAATTCTTTAATGTAAATGTAAGCAATGCACTTTCAGAATGCGAAATATTATTGAATAAAGTCCGTACATCGAATTTGAATATCAATATCGTAAAGTTTCGGTTAATTATGCTTTTATCATCAATTCTAAAAATATAAAAAATTAGGGAGCAATCATGATCAAAGAAATTTCTGTAATCGGCGGCGGCACAATGGGCAACGGAATTGTAACAGTATTTGCTTTAAACAATTTCAAAGTCCACTTGATTGAAATGGATCAAGCCAGAGTGGATAAAGCAGTAGAGAGTATAAAGAATAATTTAAACCGGATGGTAAAAAAACAAACCATTACCGAAGAACAAATGTCTGAAGCTGTAAGTCGAATATCTACCGTTATTGGTGTTGATAATTTTCCACTTAATTCAGATTTGGTCGTCGAAGCAATATATGAGAACTATGAAGCTAAAGCATCTATTTTCAAACAGTTACAAGCGATAGCTAAACCGGAATGCATTTTTGCTTCAAACACATCTTCAATATCAATAACAGAATTAGGAACAGTTTGCCGTCCGGACAAATTTATTGGAATGCATTTTATGAATCCGGTGCCTATGATGAAATTAGTTGAAATCATTCGTGGATTTTCCACTACAGATGATACATTCAAACTTATTTACGATTTAGCCGGTTCAATTGGAAAAACTCCTTGTGAAGTAAATGATTATCCCGGTTTCATCTCAAATCGTATTTTATTGCCGATGATAAATGAAGCTATTTTTGCATTGATGGAAGGTGTTGCGAAGGCTGAGGATATTGACACTGTTATGAAATTAGGAATGAATCATCCGATGGGACCACTAACGTTGGCAGATTTCATTGGGCTTGATGTTTGTTTAGCTATCATGGAAGTTCTCTACAACGGTTATAATGATCCGAAATATCGTCCTTGTCCGTTACTTAAAAAAATGGTTGCAGCAAATAAATTAGGTCGCAAGAGCGGTGAAGGATTTTACAAATATTAGAAGTATGGACGTAGAAGGTAATTCTTATGATGCACGATAATGTATATTATGTAAACTCGCATATCCCAGAAAACAAAAGCCGCTCATTTTCTAACTTTCCTCTTTCTGTAAAACAACATCTTCTTCACTTGCGTGAACCATATTTTTTTAATTCTAAATGATGAGTTGAACGAAACCGCGTTGCGGTAGCAGATAGTTCTTTGACATTTTGAAGGAGCTTAAAAAATGAATTTGAGTTTTAGATTCTAAAGGATAAATTTCCATAACAATAATAAAGAAAGGATCGTTGTTATGGGCGCACTCAAAGATAAAATGGTAATGAAGATGGAGTTGAAAAACTTCAGTAAGCGAACAATGGAAGTTTATCTCTTTCAGATTAAGAAGCTTGTAAGATATTACGGGAAGTCACCTGATCTGTTGGGAGAAGCGGAAGTAGAAAAATATCTCCATTCGTTTTATGGGAACAAAAAAAGTATAAGCAACCTAGTGCAAGCCTACAGTTCATTAAAATTCTTTTACACGGAAGTGTTGGGAAAAGAAGAAGTAGTGAAAAAAATTCCAAGACCGCGAACAGAAAGAAGAATGCCGGTTGTC
>Ga0172368_10000811_pt1 | contig 44161 bp, 33 predicted proteins | sample Lak11m_FD_114540 | JGI IMG/M metagenome (GOLD analysis project Ga0172368, IMG submission 114540) | Freshwater microbial communities from Kabuno Bay, South-Kivu, Congo - kab_022012_11m | ecosystem: Environmental > Aquatic > Freshwater > Lake | place: Democratic Republic of the Congo: South-Kivu... | reverse complement strand
GTTCTTCGTTGCTCTTTCTTTGCTTTCGTGGACGTCCCATTTGTTTACTTTTTTGTTATTGTTCTCAACACGTAAATTTACTCCTTCGAAATTTAATAGCACTCGAAAAAAAGAATTAGCCGAATTTTTCATTATTATTTGCTTATCATAAAAAAAATTCTACCTTTGCACGCCAATTTTCAAAGCAACGTAAAGTGAGCCTTATGAAAGATTTTAAGATCAAATTCAGAGGGTTGAGTGTTGGGGTTCATCATTACAACTGGGAAATAGACAAAAAGTTCTTTGATGCATTTGAAAATGCTGAACTGAATGACGCCGGCTTAACTGCTGAGCTTGAGCTCGAAAAGCAGGAACGGATGATGATCCTCAAATTTACTATCACGGGTGAAGTGACGGTTCCCTGCGACAGATGTCTGGAAGACCTCATTTTTCCTGTTGAAATAAAAGAGGCTTATTACATCAAATTCGGAACGGAAAGACTTGAGGAATCTGAGGATGTTCTTGTAATTCCCGAATCGGAGCACCAAATTGATGTCAGCATATTGATCAATGAATATATTACGCTGTCGCTGCCTTTGAGAAGGGTGCACGAACCCGATAAGAACGGGAAAATTGGTTGCAATGAGGAATTACTGAAAAAGTTTGAAGAACTGTCAGGCAAAAAAGGAACAGATCCACGGTGGGATCAATTGAAAAATATTAAACTGGATTAAAAATTTTTAAAACATACTAAAATGCCACATCCTAAACGAAGACATTCTACGACAAGAAGGGATAAACGGAGAACACATTACAAAGCAGAAGCACCTACACTGGCAACATGTAAGACAACCGGTGAAGTTCACCAATACCACAGGGGTTATTTTGTTGACGGAGACCTTTATTATAAAGGGAAGCTTGTTTATTCCAAAGCGGAAACGAAGTAAGATATTCACTGAATTATCGGATAAAATAAATTCTGCCAATGAAAATTGGATTGGACGTAATGGGAGGTGATTTTGCACCCGATGTTACCATTGAAGGTGCAATAATGGCCCTTGAAAAAATTCCTGCTTCCGACAGTATTGTTTTATTTGGACCCGAGGATATCATTTCTCAAAAATTAGCCGAAAAGAATGGGGCCGCTTCAGAATTTATCGTTGTACATTCCCCGGAAATCATCGGTATGGGCGACAAACCCATTAAAGCCTATACTCAAAAGCCAGAATCAAGTATTTCGAAGGGTTTAAAATATCTCAAACACCACGATATTGACTCGTTTGCCAGCGCCGGAAATTCAGGGGCGACAATGGTTGGAGCCATGTATAGTGTAAGTAACATTCATGGGGTTATCAGGCCTTGTACGCTTACCCTTGTACCCAAGGAAACCGGTGGAATGAATGTGATGCTCGATATCGGCACAAATCCGGATGTGAAGCCTGATGTGCTCTACCAGTTTGCAATATTGGGCTCGATTTATTCGAAATATATATTAGGCATTGACGATCCTAAGGTTGGATTAATGAATGTTGGAGAAGAAGAGGAAAAAGGAAATCTCACCTGCCAGGCAGCCTATCCGCTGATGAAAGATTCAAAGGATTTTAATTTTTACGGGAATATCGAGGGCCGCGACCTTTTCAAGAATAAAGCGGATGTAATTGTTTGTGATGGTTTTACGGGTAATGTTTTACTGAAAGCCATGGAAGCCGTTTACCGGATGATGATGAAGCGCAGTCTGGTAGATGATTTCTTCGAAAAGTTTAATTATGAAATTTATGGTGGCAGCCCTATTCTCGGCGTTAACGCTCCGGTAATTATCGGACATGGCATTTCGAGCAGCAAAGCCATTATGAATATGATACTCCTCTCAAAAGAGATCCATGATGCGGGTCTTACTAAAAAGATCAAAAGAGCCATGACGAACTATATGGAAAGCAAATAAAAGCTACTTTTGAAACCTCGTAATTAATTCATATCCGTTAAATGACAAAGATTAGAGCTGCTGTAACCGGTGTTTATGCTTATGCTCCCGAAACTATTCTTACCAACCAACTACTCGAATCCATGGTGGATACCAGTGATGAATGGATCACTACACGTACCGGTATTAAAGAACGGAGAATTCTTTCGGGAGACGGATTAGGAACTTCGGATATGGCCGTTGAAGCAGTAAAAGGGCTTCTTAAAAAAACTGGTACCTCTCCCGGCGATATAGAACTTGTAATTTGCGCTACTGTTACTCCCGACATGCAGTTTCCGGCGACAGCAAATATTATCAGCGATAAAGCCGGAATTAAAAATGCTTTCAGTTTTGATCTGAACGCCGCCTGTTCAGGATTTATTTATGCAATAATTACGGCTTCCAAATTCATTGAATCCGGTTCATGTAAAAAAGTCCTTGTTGTAGGCGCTGACAAAATGTCGAGCATCGTAGATTATACCGACCGTCAAACCTGTATTATTTTTGGCGATGCAGCCGGAGCGATACTTATGGAGCCTGCTCAAAACGGTTATGGCATTATTGATTCCATTTTAAAAACTGACGGCTCAGGGAGAGTTCATCTTCACCAGAAAGCGGGCGGTTCAATAAAACCGGCTTCACATCAAACCGTTGACGCTAAAGAACATTTCATATACCAGGAAGGGCAGGCCGTGTTTAAATTTGCTGTGATCGGGATGGCTGATGTATCTGCTGAGATTATGGAACGAAATAACCTGAAAGCAGAAGATGTTGCCTGGCTGGTTCCTCATCAGGCCAATCTCAGGATCATAGATGCTACGGCTCGACGAATGGGACTGGATGCCTGCAAGGTGATGGTTAATATTCAGCGGTACGGAAACACGACCAACGGCACAATCCCGATGTGCCTTTACGAATGGGAAAACCAGCTTAAACCCGGGGATAACATCATTCTTTCAGCTTTTGGCGGAGGCTTTACCTGGGGCGCTATTTACCTGAAATGGGCCTACAACGGACAGGGGAAAGTAAAATTATCAAACAGAAAATGACAAAGCAATAAGTATTTGGACCTCCTTTTTGCCTTTTAACTTTTCAATTTATTTAGTATTTTCCGGACCTCCTCTGATGCATGCGTCTCCATTAGCCTCGCTCTAAATAAATGAGCTCCCGGAAATCCGTTGGTATAGATTTTAAAAAATCGTTTTAGTGTGGCAAAATTTTTACCTGCGCCCCATGTCCTCGTAAAAAGTTCAGTATGTTTCCAGAGGAGTTCGAGTTTTTCTTCAGGAGTCTTTTCACCTGAATTTCGATTGAAAAACCAGGGATTATGAAAAATTCCCCGGCCTATCATTATTCCATCAACATCATAATCTTTTGCTTTTGAATATCCGTCTTCGATGGAAAAAATATCACCATTTCCATGGATAAGTGTTTCGGGGCTTAATATATCGCGCAAGGCTACTGCTTTCTTTACTTCATTCCAATCAGCCAAACCCTCGGATTGCTGTTTTTGTGTCCTGCCATGAACGGTAATAAGCGCAGGATGACATTCAAGCAATTGTGCGACCCATTCTTCGGTGATCACTTTGTTAAGGCCTATTCTCGTTTTAATGCTCACCGGCAAATTGGATCCTTCTTTTGTCGCCAGAACAATCTCCTTTGCAAGCGTTGGCCGGGCAATAAGCGCAGAGCAACCTCCCTGCTTCACAATTTTCTTCACCGGACAGCCCATGTTAATGTCAATACCGTCGAACATGCCCTCATCACAAATTAATTTTGCAGCCTGATTAAACTTTTCAGGGTGAGTTCCCCAGATTTGGGCTACGATTTTTACATTCTTTTCGAAAAGCAATTTTCGCTCGGTATCATTGATCTGTAAGCGGTGTCGTACCTTTGGCCCTCCGATCTCATGACAAAGTCCATCAGTCGAAATAAATTCACTGAACAGCACGTGCAGATATCCAGGATCAGAAATGCTCAAAACGATTTCCCTGAAGACAGTATCGGTAACATCTTCCATAGGGGCAAGCGTAAATGCCGGACGTGCAAGTTCTTTCCAGAAATTATGAATCATACTGCAAAATTAACCTTTCCTGAAATAGTAAAAGGTGTTTCAACAAAAGGTTGGGATTAAGGCAATGCTTTCAAACTAAAATAGCGGGTGGAAATATTGTATGATATAAAACGACAGAGCGGCAACAAGAGCTGCAGCGGGGATGGTTAATACCCATGCAAGTACGATATTTAAAGCGATTTTCCATTTAATACCCGAAATATTGGTGACAGATCCAACCCCGATAATCGAACCGGAAATTGTATGGGTGGTCGAAATAGGAATGCCTAAGTGAGTCGCTAAGAAGAGCGTAAGCGCCCCTCCTGTTTCAGCACAGAATCCGTGAACCGGTTTAAGTTTTGTCAGTTTCATTCCCATGGTTTTCACAATTCTCCAACCCCCAAAGGCAGTACCAACAGCCATAGCGAGGTGACACGACAGGATAATCCATAATGTATCCCAATGGTAAATGGAGAGTTGAATATCGGGCTGGAAAATACCGGCAGCCAGCAATAGTGCTACAATCACTCCCATCGTTTTTTGTGCGTCGTTTCCTCCGTGTCCGAGTGAATATAATGCCGCAGAAACAAACTGGCCTTTTCTGAAAACATTGTCAACCTTTTTAGGGGACCATCTGAAGAAAATCCAATAAACGATTACCATAAATAAAAAACCAAGTGCAACGCCGATCATCGGGGCAATAGGAATAAAGGTAGCCGTTTCAACAAGTTTATGCCAGTTAATCACATCCATACCCTCGTGTGCAATACCAGCGCCTACAAGTCCGCCGATAAGGGCATGCGAAGAACTTGTCGGAAGGCCAAGCCACCAGGTAATGATATCCCAGATAATTGCGCCAAGCAATGCAGACAATACGACATATACAAAAGCAGGATCAACCGAATCAATTTTTACAATCTTCGCTATGGTATTGGCAACCTTTGGTGCAAATACAAACATGGCAATAAAGTTGAAAAAGGCAGCCCATAATACCGCAAACTTCGGGGATAGTACTTTCGTTGAAACGATAGTTGCTATTGAATTTGCAGCATCATGAAATCCATTTACCACATCAAACAAAAGCGCCAGGATGACTGTGATTATAACAATGGTCATTATACCATCCATGAAATCAAATTTAAGGGTAAATTATTGGGACTTATGAATTATCAATCATAATGCTTTCAATGATATTGGCTACTTTTTCCATACGGTCAACTGCTTTTTCGAGCCGTGCGTAAATCTCCTTCCATTTGATCAGAAGCATAATATCTTCCTGATGATAAAGGCTTGCAATAGCATTGCGCAATATTTCATCCGACTGGTATTCCAGTTCATGAACCTTTACACAATTCTGACGCATTTCGGGGTGCTTCTTTATTTTACGAAGGCCTTTTACGGCAGCTTCAATTTCAAGTGCACACGACATAATGATCTGTGCAAATTCAATTGTTTCATGCCTGATATCATTGATCTCATAATGAGTCAGCCTGAACGTTGCAGCATTGATGTCATCAGAAAAGTTATCCAAACCTTTTAGAAGCTGGAAAATGTCGTCCCTGTCGAAAGGAGTGATAAAAGTCCGGTGAAGCAAATCAATGCTTGTACGCGTGATACGTTCTCCTTCACGCTCAAGCTTTTTGATTTCGAGCGATGATTCGATAATGTTTTTGTTTCCCTCGACCATTTTCAGGAATATCTTGCTTACCTGCACATTCAGCGTAGTAAGTTTTTCGAAATAGTCGTAAAAAGCAACTTCTTTTGGAAGGATTCCTCTAAACATACCTGTGGATTTTTTATTTGAACAAAGAGCAATTAAGAGTTCAAAATTATCTAATTATTCTAATACCCTTAACATGGCTAACGATAACTTAACATAAACTTAAGATTGGACGCTGAACTTTCTATAAAACCCAATCCTAATTATTATTGCAGGGTACGGACAGGGGACAGGAACCTACCGTGCATTGACCTTAAACGCTTTTTAATTCCCCGGAAACTCAATTACGCCTGAGGAGGTGTCAGGGAATTCCTTCATCACTTCATTTGTATTCTCGTCCTTATGCGGTGTGTGAGGATGCCAGCCTACGACACCCAGCATCACAAAAAATCCCAGGACATAAGCAACAGCTACGTGCCAGCTCACCTTTAGGTATTTAAAGGTATTTTTTGCTTCGGGGTACATATTCGAAAGAGCAACACCTGCCGAAGACCCAAACCAGATCATTGAACCGCCGAACCCGACCGTATATGCAAGAACACCCCAGTCGTAACCGCCCTGGTCGAGGCAGAGCTTGGTAAGTGGTATATTGTCGAATACGGCAGAAACAAAGCCGAGCGCAAAAGCGGATTGCCAGGATGCCGGCGGCAGTTCCTCAACAGGCATGAGCGATGCGCAGGTCACGAGAGACATGAGGAAAATGGTACCCTTCCAGGAGTTTTTCATTTCGTGCCATGGTGTTTTTCTGAACATGGCTCCTAAAAGGATTGCTATCCACACTCCGGCAGCAGGAAAATCAAGAAGATAATTCGTTGAAATTGCACCTGCTAAAATGAGTCCGACGATTAATAGCTTTCCTTTGTCAATGATAACCTTTTTAACCGGGTCCTTAAGGATTCGCTGATACCGGTCCTGCTGGATGGCTCCGACAATACCAAAAATTACAAATGATGCAATTGAAGCTACAAAGGCATGGAGAACCCACACCGGATTCACGCCGTCAATCCACATCAGGGTGGTGGTGGTGTCGCCGACCACGCTGCCGGCGCCTCCGGCGTTACTTGCCGCAACAATGGCTGCCAGAAACCCAAGGTGTACCTTCCCTTTAAAAACGACCATGGCGATGGTCCCACCGATCATGGCTGCCGCAATGTTATCGAGGAATGATGAGAGAACCATGATCAGAAAAAGTAATACAAGGCCACCTTTCCAGTCGTCCGGTAAAAATTTAGGTAATATATCAGGCACTCCCGACTCCTCGAAGTGCTTGGCAAGAATGGCAAACCCGAACAGCAGGCCCATAAGGTTCAACAAGATCCTCCATTCACCTTCTTCTTGAGCCCCCCCAAAAAAATGATCGAATGTGTGGAAGTTAGAATCAAAAATCAGTTTAAAAGCCATGATCACAAACAAGCCTGTCAGCGCTACATACATCGTCTGTTTGTGAAAAAGCGCTACTCCCAGGAGGGTCAGCCCAAATAATATGAACTCAACCCTGATGGGGCCGATCGAAGGAATGGATGACGAACCGGCGGCATGAAGGATCGCCGGAAATAATATTAATGACAATATCAGCAGAATAGGTTTAATGCCTTGATGTTTAAATGTCTTCATCATAAGATAATTTAAAAATTGTGTGACTTTTTTCAGTTGAACTTTTATGCCGAAGTGATTTACGTAATAGTCCATGCTTGATGGACCTGCCTTGATGGACTATAACGTAAATCAACCCGGCATTTACCAAAGTAAGAAATTCCGTTACGTCCGATGAAGCGGACTATACAGAATTTCACTTTGGTATTATAAGCAGGCAAAAATAGAAGGAAAGTTTATCCACATATTGTTTAGATGAAAATATTTTTGATTTGTCCTGTTTCTGAAGAGAAAATCAAAATCCATTCAATTTCATGGTCACTGTAGGTATCAGCAGCAGCCACCCGATAATGGCGATGAAGACCAGGAACAGGAAGATGAATTTGAACCATTTTGCAAAAGGAACGCGGGCAATACCCAGCACTCCGATCAATACTCCTGATGTCGGAGCGATCATTTCGGTAAAACCCGTCCCGAACTGGAAAGCGGTAATCATTGCCTGCCGCGAAAGTCCGATAATGTCCGAAAAATCGGTCATAATGGGAATAGTGAGAGCTGCTTTTGCCGAGCCCGAGGTTATGATAAGGTTCAAAGCTGAAACAAAAACATACATCACGGAAACGGCAGAGAATTTACCGGTATTTTCCAATCCCGCAGATAATGAATTTAGAATAGTGTCAATGATCTGGCCGTTATTGAGGATGGCGATAATACCCCCGGCAAACCCGACAACGAGCGATGCCGAAACAATATCCTTTACTCCGCTGATAAAGGATTTCGTGAGCGTGGTGGTGGAATATCCCAGCGTAAAGCCTGTTGCTATTCCGAGGGCAAGGAAAAGGGCGGCGATTTCTTCGAGATACCAGTCAAATCCAAGCACTCCGACAATCAAAAAAAGAATGGTAAACGCGAGGAGGTTTATAATGAAAAAATGAACCGATTTGCGAAGCGCCATCAGGCTTGTAATAAGATAAGAGATGGTAAGTACCGGTAAAACCGGCCATGTAACCATGGATAATCCAAGTTTCATGGGACTGATGGGGTAAACTGCCGAATAAACAACCAGCACGATAAGGATAAGACCGGCGACAATCCAGGCTGACCGTGGAGTGTTATATTCTATAGCTTCGGGATTATCGGATTGATTCTTACGCCAATATTCGTCTTCCGCGTACATAATGGATTTCTGAGGATTTTTTTTTACACGCCTTGCGTACCAAAGAACAAAGGCAATGCTGATGGTCGTAAGGATCATCCAGCAGACCGTCCGGTATTCAATACCTGAGAATAAAGGAACACTGGCAAGTCCCTGGGCAATGCCGATGGTAAACGGATTCAGGATGGCACCGGCAAAACCAATGTGAGCGGCAAAATAACAAAGGCATACGCCCACCAGCGAATCATATCCCATTTTGATGGCAAGAGGGACAAAAATGGCAATGAACGCAAGCGTTTCTTCGCTCATCCCGAACACTGCCCCGAAGATGCTGAAGATGATCATCACCAGCACCATGATGATATTATTGACACCTAGCCACCGGATTAGCTTATATTTCTCGAACTTTTTTGTTGACATCAAAAAGGCGATCATGCCGATATCGATGGCTTTGCTTTCGTTCATGATCCAGAAAGCTCCGCCGATGATGAGGATAAACACAACGATATGCGACATGTTGTTAAAGCCTTCATAAAATGCTGAAAACACCTGCCAGGTCTGCGGCTGGCTTTCGGCGGGCTTGTACGAACCGCTGACGATCACACTTCGCTCCACGCCGTTCACTACAACGGTTTGCCGGTCGTAGCGCCCGCCGGGAATGATCCAGGTGAGTATCGCCGAAAGGATGATAATGGAAAAAACAAGGACGTAAGTATGTGGTAATTTTTTAAACATAAACCGGACAATTATATGTGCTAAAATATGAACTGATTCAATTCAATCAGACAAAAATAGAAATTTAAGTCGTGAAGCCGATAAACTGAAAAACTCACAATTAGTTATAACTCCAATGAATGGGTATAAAAAAACAGAGCTGCATCGAGCAGTAAAACTGAACTTTTTGCAATATTGATTATAAATTGTTACATAGGATTTCTCCATTTAAAAACTTCATTGCATTCCGTTTTTTCAGGTCGATATGACATGCGTTGGAGAATAAAATCAGGGATGGAAATCCGAGTGGGCGCTTCGCGCCCGCTCGGATTTCCATCCCCTTATAACTTAAAGCCATATCAATTCGACGACCGAATCAAAGTAAGTGAGTGAGAAATCTACCAAAAAACTTTTGTTTATTTTAAGAAATTTTTTAACAAAATTTTCTTGCTTTTTTTAAAAATGCTTATTTTTACTATATCAAACGAAAACAAATTTAAATTTAGAATCTTAATAAGTGGTTATAGCGACAACAGCAGATTTATCCTTACCAACACTTGGCTTGTACCCTTATAGTTTTACAAGGCGGCATACGCCGGTGATTCGGGGCTCGGCACGGTTGTGGAACTGGCTGCCAGTATGCATAAGGAAGTCTTCGCCACAGAGCTCGGCGACGAAAACAAAACCTTTCTCATGGTTTACAATCCTAGCACAGTCAGCGAAGGCACATGGGAGGTAGAGAAGGGGGAGTCGCAGTCAACTATGATGTAGAATGTAACAAAAAGTAAGCAATAAAAAATATATGAATACACAAGATTTTAATTTTCAATTAATTGAAGAGTTTGTCAGAACTCATTATGGTGACTATAGCGGATATATTCAAATAGACGGACATAGTGGAGCAGACCTTTTTAATCTGTGCAAAGATAATGGTGTTGATATGGAAAAGTACTTTCTTATTGGCTTAAGTGCGGGTGAACATACTATATCAGGAATTGGGAATCATGATAAATTGTTTGTAATGGCATTAGTTATAGAACGTTCCAAATACGGAAAAACATTTGACGAAATTCAGAAATATCTTCAGTCTAATAATGGTAAGGCAAAAGCAAAAAAAATTCATTTTGAGGTTAAATATTCCGATTTAGGAAAATATATCAAACGGTTTGATTTAATGGTTGTTACTAAAATAACCCAATATATTTCTCAACTTGAATTAGAGTAACCTGATTAGTGAAAATATGAATTAAATTTGCAAGGTGCTTTACATTAAACTGTTATTAAAATTACTTTAATAATTTGGTCATCATTGATTTGAATTTTAAACATCATATAATAATTTTTTGTTAAATGAAAAAATCAAAGTTATGAAAAAACTTATTTCTTTTACCGTTGTATTCATTTTGACAATCAATCTTTACTCAGAAAAGGTTGGAATTGAAATTGCAAAGACAATTGCAAAAAATCATTATGTTTTGCAATGTGAACAAATCAATGGCGTTACTTCCAAAACACCTTCAATATTAGAAACCTTCGTACTTGAAAAAGAAAATGATTCGGTTGTTTACATTTTCAATTTTGAAAATGGTTTCACATTAGTTTCTGCTGATGATGCAGTTATTCCAATTTTAGGATTTTCTTTGGATGGCAAATACAATGAAGAAAACCGACCACCTGCATTTATTGATTTAATTGAATATTATAAGAATCAAATAAGCTATGCAATTATAAACAAATATAAGGGAAATGAGGAAATCCTGCTATTATGGTCCTTTTATAGTGAACCTGAAAATTTAAAAGGTAATGATTGTGAAATATGGCCAAAATATTTCATTGTAAATCCTTTACTCAGTACAAGGTGGAATCAGAACTGTTATTATAATGACAAATGCCCTTATGACATTCATTCACCTTATGGTTATTGTTACCATGTACCAAATGGATGTGTTGCAGTTGCAATGTCACAGGTAATGAAGTCATGGGACTACCCATCACATGGAACAGGATCACATGGATATGAGGATGGAGCCACCTATCCAGAAGCTTATGGATATCAATTCGCAAACTTTGCAAATACAACTTATGAGTGGGATGAAATGCCAGATATTTTGACTGGTGATGGTTCTATTGGGAAATTTAAATCTTCGCAGAACCAAATAGATGCCGTATCAACTTTAATATATCATTGCGGAGTTTCTGTAAATATGGATTATGGATATAATGGATCTGGGGCACAAGGTTCTGTAATTGATTACGCCTTAATAAATTACTTTAATTATTCACCATCAGCCACTTATAAAGATAAGAATGATTATAATGATAGTGAATGGGAATCTATGCTCACATCCAATCTTGGTGTACATCAACCAATAATATATGCTGGGTATGGTACTGGCGGACATGCTTTTGTTTTAGATGGCTTTACAAAAATGCAAACAGAATGTTGTACCTATTTTGCTTCTTTCCATGTAAACTGGGGATGGGGTGGGAATTATAACGGATATTTTTATCTTGCAGACTTAACACCGGGAAATTCTAATTTCACCATTGATCAGTCAGCCGTTTTAAATATAATTCCTCCCAATCCAACATATACTGCACCTCCTCAACCCAGCTATATTTCTGAACCTGCTTGTTATCCTCATTGCACTGACGAAAATGTGGATTATTTTGTACCTCATATTAATGAAGCAACTTCATATGAATGGGATATTTCTGGTATATATGCGGCAGGTGTAACATGGAACGGCAGATATGCATCTGTTTGGAGTCACCATTATGGCGAAGCTACTCTTTGGTGTCGGGCATTAAATCATAGTGTTCCTGGTCCCTGGAAAACACGTACAATTTATATTGAGAATTGTTCAAAAAGTCCTGACCCGATTGAAAACAAAACCATATTTAATAAGTCAGAAGAACACAATGCTAAAGAGGAAGGTAATGAGCAACTAGGCGCTGCTTTAATTTTTCCAAATCCTGCAAATAACATTCTTTACATTTCTATTCCTGCTTCGGATAGCTATTCAATAATTGAATTAATAAACAATAAAGGGGAAGTTGTAAAATCAATTAGAAGTAATAGCGGCAACGTTGTAATTGATACTAAAGACATAACTGCAGGTTTATATGCAGTTAAGATTTATTCAGTCAATAAAGTGCAATTTGAAAAGGTGATTATCATTAAATAATCTTTTTAGTTATTGGAGTAAATTTATTTTCTCCTGTTACTCTTTTCAACCCGATTTTATGAAAAAATACCTACTGACTTCACTGATAATTATCTCATCGGGTGTTCTTTCCGCTCAAAGTTTCTCCATCGGCATCAGAGATGGACTGGCTGTAACAGGGATTAAGGGCAGGTTTGATTTTAAAAATTTTGAAAGCACTCAAACCGGGAACAGGATAAATCATTCATTGGGTGTATCAGTCAATCTCTCATTGTCCGGAATTTTATTCTTACAAGCTGATATACTTTATGATATTAAGGGAATTGATTTTCAAAATGATGAAGATTTGTTAGGTGTTGCTTATCGGGGATTTTTCCACATGGATTATATCACTGTGCCATTAACAATAAACATCGAACTCGGAAGAAATGTAAAATATTACGGTTACGCGGGAATATACATGGGTTTTCTTTTAGATGCAAAGAATACCACCACATTCTCATCCACTTCATCACCTGAACCGGCAATATATGATATGAGCTATGATCCGACCGGTATATTCAACAAGAAAGAACTGGGCGGATTAACAGGACTCGGGTTAAAAATACCCTTATGCGAAGAAGTAAATATGATTATTGACTTACGTTATAATTTCGGACTGACTAAAGCGGCAAAAAACACAGATTATGACTTCGATTCGAATTACTGGACTTATGGAACGCCGGATAATTTCCATAACGTTTACAACAGATCATTTGTTTTTAGCATTGGATTCCTTTATAAATTTAAAAAAGGATCCGTTAAAAACCCTTAACCCCAAACCTCCAAGAGCTATCGTGCATTATGAGTAGTAAGTCTCAGGAATGAATATTGATGAATTATCCAGCGTTAGGAACTACCCAGACATCATTGAGCAAAATGCATACGGATAAGAACAATCTCCGGCCTGTTCCCTATCCTGACCGGAGGCCCCCAGCCGCCATAACCCGAAGAAACATAAACATGGGTATTGCCTTTTTTCTTGTATCCCCAGCTAACCTCGTAAATGGCTCTTGTAAGATAATTCAGCGGCCACATTTGTCCATGATGCGTATGGCCTGAAAGGGTTAAGTCTATTCCCAGCGCTTCTTTCTGATCCAGTTCGAAAGGCTGGTGATCGAGCATAATTAATGGGAGGGCCTTGTCAATGCCGTCCATCAGGCCGTTGATCGGTTTTCTCTGTTTTCCGGTGAATCTGGGCATGTCCCTGTCCTCTCTGCCTGTCAGATAAAAACTGTTGTCAATCAGAACGGACGAATCCCTGATCACATGGATTCCGTGTTCGGAAAGATAACGGCATGCCGGTTCGGCTCCGCCGATATACTCGTGGTTACCTGTAATGGCATAAATTCCCAGGGGAGCCGACAATTTTTTCAGCGAATCTCCGAGATTGTTTCGGATTACAGGAGCAAGATCTTCGTCAACCACATCGCCACCCAAAAGGATAATGTCGGCATTCAGTTGGTTGAGCCGGTTCACAAATCCGTTGGCCAGTCGGGGTCCGATCACGGTTCCGAGGTGAATATCGGAGGCAAAGGCGATCCTGATTTCTTTATAATCACCAGCCTTTTTATCAATGGTCAGATCAAGTTCTTTAATACGGGGGATCAGTGAATTGATGAATCCTGCGATGATTACAACTGAGACAATACCGCAGGCGGACCAGAAAAAGGTATGCTTAAAGTGCATTGTCCGGGTAAAATCGGGAAGGAAATGAAACGGCAGGTTAACCAGCCTGACAAAGTCAATGGTAAGCGAGATCAGAAAAAAATAGAAAAATGCTGCAAGCCAGAATGAACCGATCCAGGTGAAGATATCTGAAACCGGCGATAGCCAGACCTTTTCAAGAATACGGGCCAGCGGATAAGAAGCCGCTAAAAAAATGAAAATCCATCTGAACCAAAGCCGGGCTGCAGTGCCCTGCGGAAAAGCCAGGATCCCCTTGCTGTAAATGTAAAGGTTCAGCAGTGTAAATACCGCAATTACGATAGAGAAAAAGATAATGAACTGAATGTTTCGCATATCAAAGTCGGGTCAGGTATTCGGCGGGTTGCAAGAAATATTTTATTCTAATTTTTTTATTAACAGTGAATTAAATAACAGCTTGAAGGTTCCCTGGGTTGATGCCCTGTATTGAGGGCTGAACGCCATCAGCACGAGCTGTCCTTTACCTTTTTTTAACCAGATCAGGGCTGATTTGTTCGCAAGTGTTTCTTCTTTTTCAATATATCCGCTCATCAGCAAATCTTTCTCAGGGAAGTGTGCAATCACCCTGCGGTCCATATCGAAGACAGGCACTGAGGTAGTAAAAACCGGATTTCCCTGGAAAAGAATCCCGGCTTCTTCCGGCATTCCCCAGGTTATGGGATGATCTTTTGCAAGAGTAACCCTGATAAGAGAACCGGGACAATACAATCCCTGCTTTGCAAGCTCATCACCAACATTCCTGAACGGAAGCCGGAACTCTTCTTTAATGTCATCGCCGTTTCCTTCTTTTATCTGGAGTACATTGTCAAATATTGGAGCCGATTCACCCCATGAAATAATAATCCCTCCGTTATCCAGGAAATTCATCAGGTTATCCATTCCTTTTATTCCTAAACCTTTGGTATATTCAGGAGGATAATTACTGAGATAGAAATTTTCGCCCCGCTTGAATTTCCCGTCCTTTATTACATCCGCACCCTCGCTGGGAAATACTACCATATCGAATTTATCTTTCAGATTAGCCTTTTCAAAATCCTGGGGCCTCAGAACCGTATAAGGAATTCCATATTCATCAAACAGAAACCTTGTCCATCCGGCATCCAAATCCTGAAACCAGGATTCCACCAATGCGATCCGGGGCATCTGAATTTCTTCCACATCGGTATTGAGGTTTTGCCCGAAAGGAAGGGGTGATATATTCAGTTGATTAAAAAGCGAATCTTTGTACGAATTGGTTACAATAATAAAACTGCCTGCCGGTAATAGTTCATTTTCAAAAGTTACATCACGAATTAACCGTTTAACTTCCATCCCCAGTGACATTGCAATAAAAGCAGCTTTATAACTCTCATTGTTCCGGGAGGTGAAAAGAAAAACCGTTTGGTTCGCTTCAAATTCGAATTTGATCTGATATTTCGTTTCAACAGGAATTAACAGATTTTCGAGTTTCTCTGACCGGATTGAAATCTCAGAAGATGTAACACCCCTGTGCAGGGGTAACGACCAGCTTGTATTGCCATAGGGCTTTATGGCCTCACCGCCCGGAGTATAATGTCTTAAGGGATATTCCTGCGCTTCTAATATCTCTTTTAAAAGCGGACGGAAAGGCTGTGCCAGGGGAATGACAATGTCGCCTTTGTGGTAATTCACATTTTCAAGTACCAGATCATTTTTCAATTTATAAACACTGATGCCATGTTCCCGCAGCAAGTTGACGATGCCGGCAAGTTCACCCTGATCGTTCTGATTCATCGGCATAATGAAATAATATGGAGGTTCCGTTTTACCTTTATAAACTTCACTGCGGCATAAATCATTTCGGAATTTTAGAATTTCCTCCCGATGACAGGATGCTGTTTTCAACATCGAAAGGGTTGAGGAAATCTCATACTTTACGATGTCATCAAGCCCCCACCAGCCACCCTCCCATGGCATCGGCATGTTGACACTTTTTTTGTGTTCAGACAAACCCTTGCCAACAACCGACATTTCATTCGGCTCAATAAAAACAGGCGTAGCCGCCTGAGCATTGGCTGCCTCAGTTAACATACCAATCACATTGGTCCAAACGCAGGTCCCGGTTGAACCCGGCCAAAAATCATCGAAAACATAGCGCTGAGCAATCCCGGGCAGACTGTCCTTGGTCATATCCAATATCATATTCGAACCAAAAATACCGATCCAGTTCCATAAACTTGCATCCACATTTTCAGCGATCGGATCATGTGATGGCGGAACAACATACCTGACACCAGATGATCCCATCTGATGCTTTTGAACTGCAACCTGAGGAAACCAATCTTTATTGTAAATAGCTGCAATGGCACGGGTATCCGTCTGGCTTAAAGTTACAAAATCCCGGTTATTATCGTGACCGATATACTTATGATAAACTCCCGGCATGTCGCTTCCTTCGTACTTCGTGCCTTTATATTTGTAATAGTTTTCCACGATCATATCCATTCCATCGGGATTATGACAGGGAACCATCATGTAAACTGTATTTTCGAGCCAGGAAATCTTGTCTTCATCCTGCGTTGTTGCCAGATCATAGGCAATGAGAGGTGCAGCCTGTGAGGGTCCTACTTCTCTTGAATGCATGGAAAGAGTAGCCAGAACAAATACTTTACCCTGATCTGTTAATGTTTTCCTTTCTTCATCCGGAATTTCAGGATCAAGAGCAAGCCTTTTATTCAGTTGCTTCAGTTCATCAAGGCGTTCGATATTTTCAGGCGATGAAATAAAACAAATAAACATCGGTTTATCAAAAGGCGACTTCCCGATCTCAATCATTTTTACCCTTTCTGAGTTTACATCAAGGGTGTCCAAATACTCAATCAGTTTTTCATAACTGATAAGCTCGCGGTTGGTTCCGGGTTTAAATCCAAAGAATTCTTCCGGGGATAAAATTTTCTCCTGTGCCTGGATAACTTCAGGAATAGCAAAGGAAATTAAAGTAATCATCAAAATGGCTCTTAACATTGTAACCAGAATTTTTAAATGTTTAAAATTTCTCATCATATTTAGTCCAAAGGAAGTCTCCTAATTCCCTGGCTTTTTTGAGGACTTTTTCTCCCCATTCATTGGTATAACCGGTCAGGTAATTAATTGTTTTATCCGGATTTTCAGGGTCATATAAATCAAGCGCTTTTTGGTCAACCGGCTTTTGATTAAGGAAAAGTTCCTTTTGCCAGGGAATCCACACAGCGTCAACATCCTTGCGCATGTCGCCCCAGCGCTGAGCTGTCAGCGTTCCCAGCCGGTTGAAAACCCACCAGGCCGAATGTGATGAAAACCCGGTTTTTCGCCCATCAGTTTTGTAGCTTGCCGGCAGATCAGTTACAGAACAATATACCGGTACATAAATGGAAGTTGCAACATTATCCATAGCTATCCACGCGACGCCTCCAATTTCGTCAGGGAGCCAGCTTCTGCATTGAAGTATAGTTGCATACATGGTGTACCAACGGGCGATGGTTCTTTCACCCAGAAACTTAATGTCGCCGGTTTTTTTATTTACATCATACCATCCACCCTGAACATTCTGGATTTCAAGCTGATCGTATGGCAAAAAGGGATTTGCCATAGGTGAAACCACAGTTTTTCCTTCTTTATTTATAGTTGTGATAAGCCGGGTCATATCATAAGGTGTTCCTTCATAGTAATCTTTGAATACTGAAACCAGCTTTTCAAGAGTGACCAAAGAATCCGGCTTTACCGAAAAGGGAAAGTTTTCAGAATTCGGATCCAGCTTTAGCGAAGGCGCCAGTAAGTCGAATACCCGCCATTCCCTTCTCCTCGAAGCAACAGATTCACGGCTTTCGGGAGCATAGGCGTAACAAAACCGGAAATTTTCTTTTGCGGGATTCCACCAGCCGCTATCCTTTGCAACCTGGAAAACATTGGCTGATGCTATAAAATAATCCTGATTCTTCAGGTCAATCTCTTTAATGGTGCTGGCATTGGCATTTACACCAATATGGTCATCAGGTACCCGTTGGGCAGCCCAGACAGATCCTTTTATCCCTTTGCCAGGTCCAACTATCTCAAAATGCCAGACTTCGTTTTTATCAGCAATAGTAAGGCACTCCCCGGCATCTATCCAGCCATATTGCCGGGTCAATTCACCGGCCAGTTTAATTGCTTCCCGCGCTGAAGTGCATCTTTCCGCCATTAACTGACAAAGACGCTGGCAATCAATAAGCCCGTTATCTGATTGAAGGCCATCTCTCCCGCCAAAGGTAGATTCACCGATTGCCAGTTGCTTTTCGTTCATACAGGGATAAGCCGAATTGATAAAAGCCAGCGTATGATCAACCTGAGGAATCTCACCAATGGCAACATTGCTATATGAGGGCATCTTCGTAGTATCACAAGCAACCCGTTTATACATCGTTGTCTTTGTTCCGGGCTGGTGATCTGCGGCCGGTTCAATCATGATATTTGACCTTGTCCGGTGGCTGTCATCCGTATGGGAGGTAAAAACCGACCCATCAATACTTGCTGCCTTTCCGACTGTTATTGAAGTACAACCATCCGGGACTGAACCGACCCAATCCGACTTGTCAACCTGGGTAAAAGCGCCCGTCGCAAAAAATATATTCCAAATAATTAAGCAAATTATTATCCTCATGTCACCATATTTTTATTGTGAGAAACTTAAATCAATTTAACAATTTATTTCACCCATTCGTACAGTCTGTAATGTTCACCATCCATTCCGATCCTTGAGTAAACTTCCATTGCGTTTTTATTTGTTCGAACCACATAAAGCCTTAATCCCAGGTATTTGTCGGAAGCCAGGACTTCAGATTTTATATGACGGTACATTGCCTTAAATATTCCTTTGTTTCTGAATCCGGCATCCACAAACAAGGATTGGATCCACAAAAAAGTTCCGTTACGCCAGTCGCTCCATTCGGGTGTTAGCATCATTGAAGCTACAACTTTGCCGTCTGATTCTGCAACAAGGTAAAATCCCTTAGACGGATCAGCAAACACAGCCGAAACTCCTTTAAATAATATGGCTGCATTGAGGCTAATGGCTTCAGTCTCCGAGGCCATTATTTGCTGGAATTCAGCGATGCGGTCTATATCTGAAATTGTGGCTTTTCTAATATTGATCATCAGGGCAAAGCTAAGGAAAATGCTTCATATTAAAATAGTATTTTTGCCGTTGAATTTTGAGGCTAAATTATTAAAAGCGATTGAATCGCTTTCAGGTTATAAATTCATGAGCGATATTGTTAAACATGAGTGTGGCATTGTCCTGATACGGTTGCTTAAACCACTTGAGCATTACCTTTCAAATTACGGCACCAGCTTTTACGGTTTGAAAAAGCTTCATCTTTTAATGCAGAAACAACATAACCGCGGGCAGGATGGTGCGGGAATCGCAGGCTGCAAAATTGGAGTTACTCCCGGGAACAAATATATCAGCCGTATTCGTTCAAATTCCGATAGCCCGATAAAAGAAATATTCAATCAAATTTTCGATAAAATAGCCGAAGTCCGAAAGAAAAGCCCCCACCGGTTGAATGATACACAATGGGTAAAGGAAAATCTGGATTTCAGCGGCGAATTATTCCTAGGCCATTTGAGATATGGAACTTATGGGAGCAATGAAATTGAAAACCTCCATCCTGTGATCAGGTCGAACAACTGGAAAACACGCAACCTTGTTCTGGCCGGAAATTTTAATATGACCAATGTAGATGAACTTTTTAACCGCCTCGTGGATTATGGCCAGTACCCGGTAGAAACTTCCGACACCATTACTATTTTAGAAAAAATTGGTCACTTTCTCGATCAGGAAAATGAATTTCTATATCGTCAGTTAAAAAAGAAAGGATTTACAAAAAAAGAAAGCACGGAAAAAATTGCAGATGATCTGGATGTAAGACGGATCTTACAAAAATCATCGGTAAACTGGGATGGCGGATACACGATCGTTGGATTTTTGGGGCATGGCGATGCATTTGTCATGAGGGATCCGGCGGGAATAAGGCCTGCTTATTATTACAAAGATGAAGAAGTTGTCGTGGCAACTTCAGAAAGGCCTGCCATTCAAACCGCATTTAATGTAAGTATTGATAAGATTAAAGAGCTCAAGCCGGGTCATGCACTTATTATTAAAAAGAATGGCAAAGTGAGTGAACTGCAATTTCATTCACCGGGTCCTAAAAAATCCTGTTCTTTTGAGAGAATTTATTTTTCAAGGGGTACCGACAGGGATATTTACCTTGAAAGAAAAAAATTAGGTAAGCTTCTTTCACCCGAAATCCTGCAGGAACTTGATTATGACCTTAAAAACACCGTTTTCTCCTATATTCCCAATACAGCCGCAGTAGCATTTCGCGGGCTTGCCGAAGAACTGGATATATTTTGCAATCGAATTAAGAAAGAAAAGATTCTTCAATTGGGTTATAATATTACTGCTGAAAAACTGGATGAAATATTTCAACTGAGGCCACGAATAGAAAAAATTGCAGTTAAAGACATAAAATTAAGGACATTCATTACACAGGATAATCAAAGGGATGACCTTGTGGGCCATGTGTACGATGTTACTTATGGAATTATTAACCGGGGAGTTGATAATCTGGTTGTACTGGATGATTCGATAGTTCGAGGTACCACATTAAAGCAAAGCATCATCAGGATACTTGATAAACTGGGGCCTAAAAAAATCATCATTGCCTCCTCAGCACCTCAAATCCGTTACCCGGATTGTTATGGTATAGATATGGCCAAGCTCAGCGATTTTATCGCATTCAGGGCAACCATTGATTTATTAAAGGATTCCAAACGACAGGACATTATCAACTCGGTTTATAAAAAATGCAAGGAACAGGAAGGCACGCCAAAAGAAGAAATTATAAATCACGTAAAAGAAATTTACAGGCCATTTAATCCTTCACAGATTTCGGATAAGGTCGCTCAAATGCTGACCACTCAGGGAATCAATGCCAAAATAAAGATCATTTATCAATCCATCGAAAACCTTCATGAAGCCATACCTGAGCATACCGGTGACTGGTACTTTACAGGAAATTACCCAACTCCCGGCGGGAATAAAGTAGTAAACAAATCCTTTATCAATTATATCGAAGGGAGAAACGAAAGAGCCTATTAAACGAGGAATGTTGTTGCCTAAAGTTTTAAAAACTCTTTATAAATTGAATCGGCTGTTGTTTTAAATTCTTCAGGGGTAAGATTAATCTTCGGATTGCTGAAGTTAAGCTCATTCCCTATTCCTTTTAAGGGCACAAGATGAATATGGGCATGCGGAACATCGAGGCCATAAACCATAAGTCCGACACGCTTGCAACCAGTACTGCTTTTAAGGGCTACGGATACCTTTTTAACAAATGCAAATAATCCTGTATAAGTTTCAATATCAAGGTCAAATAAATAATCCACTTCTACTTTAGGCACTGCAAGTGTATGGCCCATTGCCAGAGGATTAATATCGAGAAAAGCATAGTAACGGTCATCTTCGGCCACTTTATAAGAAGGAATTTCTCCGTCAATGATTTTTTTAAAAATACCAGACATCGTATGTGAATTTATCTTGAAATTTCAACTATTTCAAAGGGTATGACTCCTGCTGGTACCTGGATATCAACAGTATCACCAACCTTTTTACCTAATAGTCCTTTAGCAATTGGCGAATTTACGGAAATTTTTCCGGTTCTAAAGTCAGCTTCCTGTTCGGGAACCAGGGTATATTTTGTCGAAGTATTATTTTTCAGGTTTTTAATGATCACAGACGACATCAGTAATACTTTAGTTGAATCCAGTTTGGATTCATCCAGTTCTCTTGCATTCTGTATTAAATCCTGCAATTTTGAAATTTTCAGTTCGAGCATACCCTGAGCTTCTTTAGCCGCTGCATATTCTGCGTTTTCAGAAAGATCACCCTTATCGCGTGCTTCTGCAATCTGTTTTGAAATTGCAGGCCGCTCAACCATCATTAGCTGTTCAAGTTCTTCTTTAAGCTTTAGTAATCCTTCTTTGGTATAATAATTCACCTTTGTCATAGTAATACAACTTTAAGATTTTAAAAAGAGAAAAAGACCCTTGAAATAAGGGTCCTTTAAATCATTAAAATATAGTATCCGGTTAAACCGCTATTGCTTATAATGTAAATCTAACTCCAATAGTATGAATGGGTTTGAAGTTCTCAACAGGCCTGAATGAATAATCAATAGCAAATACTGAACTTGATCCTTTTTTTAATGGTGCCTGAACAGAAAATCCACCGGTAAATCCCCTTTCAACGTTTGTTTTTGTAGGGTCGGTAATCGGTTTCGCTATACCCTCTTCATAAGTATATGCTCCTCTTAAAATTACATAATCCCTGAAAGAATATTCGGCGCCGAAAGCAAACTGGTCTTTTTTAAATGAATTCGAAATGAAGGTGCCTGCAAGGGTAAACCTTGATTTTTCAATCAGAAAATCATACGCTGCTCCAATGTTCAACTGGGTAGGGATTTCAAACGATGCACCCCTTTGGGTAAAGGTAAACTGGTTGTCATTGTTAGGGACAAATCCCTGCAAAGCATACCCGTCACCTGAGAATCGCATTTTACCAATACCGATATTTCTCAACGATATTCCGAATTTAATATTCTCTTTTTCACCGGTAACATATTGGATACCGGCATCAAGTGCAATTCCCTGGGCGGATGCATCTGAAATGGATTCGGAAATCACTTTTAAGGTCATGCCACCAAAAATGCTGTTGGAAAATGCTTTTGCATAGGAAATATTTACGTTAAGATACCGGGGCGAAAATTTCCCGATACCTCCGTCGGGCAGGTCCTCCTCCGTAATTTCAATTTCTCCGAAATTGAGCGACATAAAACTGAAACCAAAGACACCGGATTCACCGACCCGTTGAGCAAGGCCAGCAGTCATGAGCCTTATGTCGGCTCCTCTCATCCAATCGGCATAGGAAAACGACAACTCAGTTTTCGGAGTATGTGCCAGCCCGGCAACATTATTAAAAATGCCATCAATTCCTCTTACACAGGCTACATTAGCTCCTCCCCAACCTGAGTTTCTTGCCCAGGGATTGATAAGCAATTCGTCGGCCCCAGCCTGTCCTGCCCTGTCTTTATTCCCGGCATTGACTATGTCCACCGGAAATGTTACTATCGTCATTAAGAATATTGCTACCAGGTATTTATAAAAGTTCTTCATGCTGATATAATTTTATTGTTTTTTATTTTCAGATCATTTATGTTTTAGAATTGTTTGAAGTCTTCAATTCTCAATGATCCGAACCATTTTACAATTCTTTCTTCTTTTGAAATTTCATCTTTTACATGCACCAGGTAAATACCTCCGGCAATCGGAATCCCGGCCTGGTTTTTCAAATCCCAGTCAATGTAAGTGATAGGATCGTCTTTTGTGAATTTTCTGATCAATGTACCACTGATATTATAAATTGATACTGTACATTTCTCAGGTAAATTGGTTATTTTAACCCTGTTATCGAGAGGCACAAGTTCATATTTTGAATACGCATAATACGGATTCGGAACCACGCTGATCAGGTCGAGATCGCTGAGAGCTTTATCCTCATTGTATTCGGTTGTTGAAATGCCTTCCGTAGAGAACCGGTACATCGGGAAGTGGTTGTTTTCACTTCCGTCTTTGCTAAGTGGTGAAGAATAATAACTTTCGTAAGGCTTTGCAATGTTTATCCTTATTTTCACTTCATTTGACAGCCAGGGCTTACCGGTAATTGACATCGGAATGCCAACATACATCGCTGATGTGTAAATATAGGGCAGATAAATGGGTTCATAAATCTTCCGGATCGTATCAATTGAATAAACAAGAGCTTTTCCGGCATCGTAAGCAGGGAAACTATAATCAACGGTTATTCCGCTGGCATAAGTATCATGAATTTCGGTGCTTGACATCACATAAACATAATGCTTACCGCCAAATAGAATTTCCTGAGTCGGAATTGTGACATAATTCGGTGAAGGATTGAAAAGCATGTCACGTCCGTTTTCACCCGAGAGCCAGGAATCTTCACCGAACATAATATTCAGCCGTTCTCCGGTTTCGAGGTTAATAGCGTAGCCTGGAAACCATCCCATACCATGAGCATAGATATAATTGGGATCATCAGGATTGGCAGATACCGCATCGGTTGTCGGCCAGTCAGCCGGTGCACCATTTTTATCAACAGAGGCTGCTTTTCTTAATTTGAATTTTTTACCATGATTTTCTGCCAAAAATGTATCGGCACACATCTCTATTACCGGGCTTCTTGTCCATTTGGATTTATCGGGAGTCATTACAATTTCCACACTGGCAATACCTGCAAGAGTTTTACTCTTGGTTTTGGAAATTGTATTATAAACCGGACCATTTTCATCTTCAGCATGCATGGCACACATATAATAAGGAGCCCATGTACCTGAGGCAATTTTTTCATAGGATTCAATATCATCCCACCAGGTAAACTGATCACGCCAGTCGCCGGCACTTGTTCCGGACCGTATCCAGTTAAATGACGATTCCTCGTCAAAATCAGAAACACCGCCCAGCCATTGTCGTGAGCTATCGGTATATTCAACTGAAGAAGTCAGCAAACCGTTATTATCAGCAACAATGCGGTTAACGCCGCTAGTGTCAGTTCCATCCGGTGTAACGTTTATTCGCTTTCCTACTTCATATAAACCAGGATAGAAAATCGGTTTAAACGTGACCGATATACCAAGTGCGGGAAAAATCTGCTCGTAATTAAGATTAGTCCCAATATCCGAACTATATTTAATCCCGGTTGCATTATCAATAAGCCACCATTTCTTCACCGCATTCACTCCGGCAGTATCACCTCCTGCGAGAACATCCGGTGCTTCTGCAACGTTGTAAAAGGTATGACGGAACCAGGAGGTATCGAACTTTATTGTATAAGTGGCACTTTTTACATTTAACGGATCAATGACCTTAATATTTACCGGGCCAAAGCCACTTTTATAGGTTGCTGTATATGCAATAGGATAATCATCCTGTCCATAATTATATTTAAATACAGTATCGGTTACAAGCCCGGTTACCGAATCTGTAACAAACGAATCAATAACAAGGTATGCGGGAGGTTTGCTTAATATTTCATCTATCGTTGCATCTGTAAGGTCAAGAACCATTCCGCCGTTTCCCTGTCCTTCTATTCTGGTTACTTCCGGGCCTTCGCCAAATTCGGAATTCATTACAACTCCATTGATTGACTTGTGAGGGATTACAGTATATAATGAAATATTTTTGCGGCCGGCCAGATACGGTTTTTTCTGACCATCAAGCGCGTTCGGATCTGTCGGATCATAATCTTTATAATTATTATATCCGTAGGCTATGGCGCTGTAATAGTATTGTTTGTTATTGATAAGAGTTTTGTCGCCTGTAGCGAATGCATCCTCGGTAATCCTGAAAGCGTGTACTACATTATTGTCGCCACCCTCTACTTCGATCACCGGTACATTTGCACCAATGTTATTATCGTATTTATAATTAACTATTTTACCTATGCCATTCTTCACATCAAACTGCCCAACCAGCCTGACTTTATCTACATCATAGCGACTTTCGGCAACGGTAACATTGGCATCTTTAAGCTGAAATATCTGGTATCCTTCAAAAGTAAAATAAGGATCGAAATCATTGGATACGGCCTTTATTTGCGGATCAATCTCTTTGTAGCCCTCCTTGTAATTATTGGAGGTAGGGCTATTGGAAATATATACTATGATCTCTTTTTCAAGTTCTTCAAATGTTAAATCAGGTGCATCGGGGCCGTCAATTACTTTAAAGCAATTTTCGAACAATGCCTGGCATTTATCATCAACCGTTCTTAATAACTGTACGGATGCCCATGGGCCTCCGGCTGTCGCCCTTGCCCACGGAATACCGACAGTAATGTAGTTTACGGCTCCGGATTTTAAAGTAAATGGACCTGCTGACTGCATAAAACGACGATCCGATGGAGGATTTCCGGCAGTTTCTTCTGTCCAGTAAAGTCCGTTTGCATTATAGCCCCCATTAGGTGGTTGCCCGGCTGTTCCCCAGTTACAGGGATCAGAATCTCCGGGAAACATGAAATCACATTCGGGGCCGACTGCACCGCCTGCTGCATTATAGGCATTGCCGCCATAAAGCATCCTCTGATTATTTTTCCAAATGCCACGGAGGAAAAGGTAGTACTCAGGTGCATTATCTGGATCGCCCTGATCGCCACCCGAATTGTTATGGTAAACAAACCGTCTCATTCCGAAACGTTCATCATCAACAATTCCATTTCCGAAATTAATCCCGTTGATGGCTTCTGCCCGAACTTTAAATATATCGGAAAATTCATTATCTTCTCCATAGGTTCTTAAAACTTCTGAACCGTTGTGGCTGACAATTTCGCAACTTCCATCGTAGGAAGGTCCTAAAAGCCCGTCCCCCCTGAAAGAAGGATTATCGCAGGTATCGGGATCCATATAAGGCCCCTGGAAAAAGTCAACACCAATGGCAGGCGGCTGTTCTCCATACGATTCCGGTCCGCCGGCATCAACCGGTATTCCGTTATAGCAATAACCCAAACCTCTGAGAACATCACATCCAATATAATCATCCCATGCATATCCAAGATCGGTATCTACCCAGGGACTGAAGTAGGTTTGCGTTAATTCATAGGTTGAACGGTTTATTATTTCATAAGTATAAAAAGTCATGTTATTGATTTCATCATTGGTGGAGAATCCAAAAGCCTGAGCCCTGATTTCCATACCAATTGCGGCGCCATCAGTTTCAGTGTGGATGTTTCCTTTATCATTAAAAATCCACCACATCGTTTCATCGCCTTTGAGAACCTGGTCAACGAGTATACCGCCAAAATATCGTTCATACAGTTCGGATTCCATAGTTGGTGTAGGAACATAACTTGGATCACCGGCGTAATTGAGAGGGCATAATTCATTAGTCAAATCATAATAAGGATAGTCACCTCTTGTCGGGTCATATTCTCCATCGCCATCGGCATCCTTAAAAGGTGCAAGATAAAAACTCTGGCCTTTTGAAATATCGCCATGAGCAGGGTATTCATAAAAATATTCAGGTATCTGATAATCCGAACTTGGAATAAATGCACCGGTTTCAGGATCGGTATGTTGTATGTACTCATCAACATCGGCCCTTTTTATAACGAAGAATTTATCCCAGGAATTACAGGTTTCTTCATCAATGGAAGCAGTGCCGTCAATTGTAAGGGGACCTGTCCAGTAATCCTGTCCAACCTGACGATATCTTAATGCGGCGAGCTTCAGCTGGTTATTGATGTCCAAACCACCGATCCATAATGACCCGGAAAACAATGATGTTGCCGAACTATTTGCAGGAACGAAATACTGTGCTCCAATGCCACCCGGCAAATCCCACCACATATCGCCGCCTGTATTAATACGCGCACGGACATTATTAACCTGTAAAAAGCGGAATCCTGAAGGAGCGCCGCAACCTGCCGCTGTAGATTTAATACTTTGTGTGCTTTTAAAGTTGCCAAACTGGAATTCTTCTGCAGAAACCCATCGGGCAATACTCAAACACATCAGTAAAACAAACAGAATCCGGACTATATTTCTCATAACTGACATAGTTTTAATTTCTTCAATCTGTATTATTAATATTTAAAAGTTAAATTGCAAACCCAATCTGATTTGACGGGGTGAGCTGTAGCTACCCGGAGAATTAATTCTTACACTGTAAAGATCACGATAACTCTGGGGATCAATTTGTGTATTTATTTCCCGTTGCCATTCGGCTGCAGCCAGATAACCATCGTCATCCGGAATACCCGTAGCTGCATAAACTCCAAGCACATTTTCTGTATCGAACAAATTCAATACCTGTAAATAAACATCGAAATATGCTTTGTTTTTCCCTTCACCCATACCAATATAAAACTCCTTATCCAAGCGCATATCTACTCTGAACTGCCATGGCAACCTGGAACCGTTTATTGTTCCCTTCAGAACCTTGGTACCGCTTGAATTAAAGGCAAGAATATTTTCCTGAGCCGTATACGGAGTACCTGAACCGCCTGTAATTGTGAAATTTACCCCGGTGTTCGACAAAAACTGCACTGCCTTTTCGTTTTCTGTTCCTTTTCTTGTTCTAAAAACAGGGCCATTATAATCCTTACCTTCTCCATACCTGTAGTCAAGTGAAATATTGAAATTATGACGCCTGTCCCAGTTTAAAGGATTGGTTGTACGAAGATTTGGAAGCCCAGAGGCAACAAGAGCTGCTGCGGTAGTTGTGCTCGAACCGGTTCCTTCGGCGAACTGCAATGTATAACTTGCATTCAGCCTTGTATTGCTGCTTAAACGACGCAGATCGTAGGTAACGGTCAAACCTTTTACAGTACCAAAATCGAGATTACTAAATGAAGTGTAATCTCTTGGATAAGCCCCGTTGAATCTGTAAATCTGAATATCATCACGCATTTCACGGTAAAAAGCAGTAAGCCTGAGTGAAGATTTCATGGTCAGTTTTTGCTGAAATCCCAGTTCGTAGTCAATTGTTTTTGTCGGCTTAAGGTTTGGATTATCAATGTTCCCGCCAATATTATTGATAAAATAATATGCTGACGGATCAAATCTTTGATTTTCCAAAGGCCTTTGAGTAAGTACATCATAATGGGCAAAGAATAACGCTTCATCAGAAATTGGGAATGAAAATGAAATCCTGGGCATGACGTTTATCTGAGGTTCATAATCTTTAAATGCTTTTGAATTCACATTGGTCTGGCTTGGATCTTCAAGTAAAGGAGAAATACCTGCACCCCTGTCAAGAATAAATGGATCCTGAATTTCAACTCCTTCAGCATTAAACCAGGTAAATTCGTTTCTGTAGCCTGTTATTTCTGTAGGTGCAGATACGTTATCAACATAAACAACATAATCATCTCCCATATTTCCCGGGTGATTTACGAGTGTACCACCTAAATTAGTGACTTCACTAACTGTTTTTGCAGGATACATAAGGAAAGGATCCTTCAGAACCGGCTGATTGGCATCAAACCTGTCAACCCTTACGCCAATATTAAAGATAAGATCATTGAAAGCAAATTTATCCTGTATGTAACCGGCCATATAGATCGGTTCGTAAGCAGGAATAGGACGAGTATGATCGCCGTTTTCGTCTAATTGTGTAAAGAAATCTTCTATGCTTGGCTTGGAAGTTAATTTATTTCCATAATAGTCATAACCGTAGGCATAAGCGATGTAATTACCGTCATTCAGCAATTCATCAGCACTGAACATGTCAATTGAATAAAGATCCCCATCCACCTGGGTAGTATGAATAATTCCGTCTTTATCATAGTATTGTATAGTATGATCGTCAAAGCTGTAGGAGTCAATTAAAATGAAATCGAGCCCCTTTTCGTCAAGTCCAAGTTTATTTCTAAGGTTTTTATCGAAAGTAAACTGAGAAATTTCATCATACTTTCTATAATAGAAAATAACATTGTCGCTGGCAAGGTAATCGAGCTGAGGGTTATCCACGTCCAGTTCCTTGATATGAAAATTGGTCAATCCTCTCATCTTTGTCCAAAGGGCTCTTGCGCCATAATTATAACCGCGTTCAATTCTCTGGTCATAGATGAAACCGAATTTTAATTCATGATTTCCTATATCAGCGGAAGCAGAGGCGTTTAAAGAAATCTGGCTGCTGTTAAATTCGCCGAAACCCGTTTGAATGGTTCCGGGCGCATTCCATATCCCATAATATGCATCGGGCGCATCACCGTTCAACAAACCACCCCTGAGCTGCAGCTGATCTGAATTGCTCCAGTTTCCCTCTGTTGCACCGTCTTCCCAGTTGGTCGGGAAAAGCTCATATATCTGTTCGGTATATCTTGCAATCAGAGGATTATAATCAGCGGCTTCGAATACATAAGCGGTATCAAAATCCCAACTGTTAAGAACAAATACATTCTCGTAGGTTATATTATCTATCGTTATTTCATCTCTGAGTTCATAAGTCGGCATCTTAAAGGTAGAATACTTGCCTAAATAGCCGTATTTGAAAATGTCGTCCTTATGATCAGGATCCATGGAGCGGGTATTTTGCTGTGAATAGTCCAACTGAAGGCTGTAATATACATTTTTTATTAAAGAGGTACTTTCACTGCCCGAAGGAAACCGCTGGGTAAATCGTCCAAAAACTCTCCATGATTCGTCCTTATACAAATAGTTTTTATCCGCATTGAACATGGTATTTGCAAAACTGTAAACCTTACCGTCATCAAGATTATATTGCCCGCCAAATGTAAAATTCGCTGTAGTGCTTGCCCTGAGGTCCAGTTTGGCAGAAAGGTTAGCGCCATACCGGCTGGCATTGGGATTGGTTTTAGTGAGTTCGAGATTGTCTTTTCTCACGAATTCTCCGCTGCGATACGTTCCGCCTGAAGACAATCCTGATGGAACCAATGGATATTGTTCAAGATTTTGCTGCGTTGCATCATTAGCGAGGAAAACACCTTTTGCCGTAGGCCTTTGATCCTTATTATAGTAACCATCACCTGAAATAAAATAACCAAGTATGGATGTTTCAGATTGTTTTTTGCTTTTAATAATGGGTCCCTGGAGATTAAGCCCTACCCTGCTGTGGCCGTAAGCATCAACGGACTGTTCGAGTTCAATCCCGGCGCCAAAGGTACCCGAAGGGCCTTTTGTAGTCACATTAATAATACCGCCCCTTGCATCGCCATACTGTGCGGGAAGCCCACCAAGATAAACAGCCACCTGTTCGATAGAGGACTGAGGCAGTGTTGCAGAACCCAGAACACGAATACCATCAATAAACATGATGGTTTGATCAGATCTGGCCCCCCTGATATTACCCCTTTCACCGTCAACCGAAAATACACCTCCTACTGTGGTAGCAACTCCGTTAACGCTCCGGTTGGGCATTTTCTTGATTTCTTCCTCGGTAATCTGTCCGCCCGAAACAGTTTCGTCTTTGTTAATCAGCGGAATAGCAAAATCCGAAACAACAATTTCCGGAAGCTGTTCTGCCGTAGATTCCATTTCTATATCATAAAACCGAATCTGGTCGGCATTAATAACCATACCCCTGACCAAGACCGTATTATAACCGGCATAGGTAGCTCTAAGGTCATAGGTTCCGGGGGGAATAGGCTTAATCATATAATTCCCTTCAAAATCAGATGTGCCTCCACCTTTTTGTGCTCCGCCTAATTCAACAACTATGTTGGCGAAAGGCATTGGTTCTTTTGTTGCTTTATCGATAACCTTACCTTTCAGGGTACCTGATTGGGAAAAAGCAACCAGATTTGCGATTAAAATTAATCCAATTGTTAATTGTAGATTTCTAAACATACCATCATTATTTTATGTCAGATAATTCACTGTGCTTCAAAAAGGGGGTAAAGTTAATAATAAAAAAATGTCATCTCCAAAATTTTTTCTTTACCGTCCCCAATTCACTGCTTATTTATAACTAATGTAAGGAGTACTCAAAATTTCAGAATAAATGACTGCACTCCTTAAATCAAAATCTCTTTCTTTTACAACTGTTTCATAGTTCATGCCCTGCACGGTCAAGTCCAATTCATCAGAAATAATTCCGCGCTGGCCTTCCTGTTTAAATTGCGAAAGTTCCTCCTGGAGAAAAGGACTTTGTGTCTTTATCCTTGGTTTGGAATCCACCTTTTCAAATATTTCGGAAAGTGTTGAATCTTCCATGTTATTGGTTTCATAAGGCATAGGTTGCTGAAAGGATTCACCCATTAATATCTGCTCCAGTATAGAGGGGGATTTGTTTTCTTTTTTTTCAGCAGGCTGTTGCATTTTTAATTTGCCCTTTTTCTTTCCTTTAGTATATAATGTATAGGCCAGCCAGATAATTCCAATCAGAATAGGTAAAAATTCTTCCATAAAAGCTTAATTTAAATGCCATTATAAATTTGCGGGTAAATATAGTACAATAATTATTATTTAAAAGAAAAAATCAGTTTACGGCGGTATTTAATCAGTTTTCGGTTTTTTTGAAAAGAGAAAAGGATAATTATTTCTGACTGGAAGATTTTCTCTGGTTTAAGAATTTGAAAAGTTGATTTGAAGGCAAGGTAATTTACAGATGGCTGATTGTTTCAATAATTTTGTCTCTTTTCCTTCTCGACACCGGAACTTCGCTTCCATCTGTCATTACAATAAAGCCGCCCTCGATCCGTAAAAAACTTTTAATGTATTTTACATTAATGAGGTGTGATTTGTGAGGCCGTATAAAATTATAATCCTTAAGCAATTCTTCATTTTCCTTTAGAGTTTTTGAAACTATTAGTTTTTTTCCGTTCGTGAAGTGGAAAAAAGTATAATAATTATCTGATTCGCATCTTATTATATCATCCACGTTTACCACATTAATTTTTTCCGTAGTCGAAAGGATGATCCTGGGAGGTTCATTGGGTGGCTTTTTAATATTATCAAGAAGGACATTTATATTTTCACTGCGGTCATGTTTGAGTTTATTCTCTTCGGCTTTGTTCACGGCCTTTACGAGGTCATCGTGGAAAATTGGCTTCAGAAGATAATCAAGTGCGCTGAATTTGATAGCCTTAATGGCAAACTGGTCGTAAGCAGTAGTAAAAATAATGTCAAAGCCAATATCGCCGATTTCTTCCAGCAGTTTAAATCCGCTGCCGTCAGGCATTTGAATATCGAGAAAAACTACATCAGGTTTTGAATTACGGATGACCGCAATACCGTCCTGAACATTTTCGGCTTCTCCTACGACTTCAACATTTTTGCAAAACAATTTCAGCATTCCTGCCAGGGTATCCCTGGAGGGTTTTTCATCTTCAACAATGACTGCTTTTAACATGATTCGGAAATTTCTATGGTTAATCTTCTTTAGTGTAATGTATTACTATTTCAACCTTTGTTCCGGCCGGATTGCCTTTATCATCCTTCAAATCAAATACCCTTACTGAAAACTCATCTTCGCTCTGCCTGTTCAATATTTCGAGCCTGGCCTTTGTAATGAGCATCCCCCTTGCTTTGCGCTTTAATCCGGATTGCTTTTCCAGTTCCAATGATTTTTCACGACCGATACCATTATCAACCACGGTACAAATAACCCGATTACCCATTAATTTAAAATCAATATCTATTTTACCTTTGGTCGGCTTATGCAGTAATCCATGGATAATTGCATTTTCGATATAGGGCTGTATGATCATCGGAGGTATTTCTATGAATTCTTCGTCAATATTTTCATCTACATTTACAGAATAATCAAACTTATCTTCAAACCTGAGCTTTTCCAGGTCGAGATAATAGCTTACTGCCAGCAATTCATCCTTTAATGATATAAATTTATGCGCAGAGTGTGTTAGTATCAATCGCATCAGTTGTGAAAATTTGCCCAGATACTGGACTGCTTTTTCTGCATCATGCGATAATATGTAGCTTTGAATTGAATTTAGTGAATTAAAAATGAAATGAGGATTCATTTGAAGCCTTAATGCCTTTTGTTCGAGATCAAATTTTTGTTTTTCGATTTCAAGCAACTTCATTTCTACTTCATGTTCTATTCTTATCCGCCTTATCCTCCGGTAAATTATTATCCAGGCAAAAAAGACAACCATCAGCGTTAATAGTATTCGGAACCACCAGGTTTTCCACCAGGGCGGAGTAATGATGATGGTGAGGGTAATTCCTTTATCGTTCCAGATACCATCATTGTTTGAACCGTTTGCCTTGAAAGTGTATATTCCGGATTGTACTTTTTTATATTCCGCAACACGATTATTGGCGTCAGTCCGGACCCAATCCTTATCCACATGTTCAAGCATATAACGGTATTTATTTTTGGCCGGATTGGTATAGTCGAGCGCAGAGATATCAATTGAAAAAAAATTGTCGTCGTAGTTTAACCTGATGGTATCTCCATCAAAGTATTCTTCAGGCTGTTTTTCATTAAATTTCCTGAATCCCGTAATAACCACGACTGGTTTATTGGGATTGAATTTAATCTGGTCAGGATCAAATACGTTGTATCCGTTCATTCCGCCAAAATAAAGTTGTCCATCACGGTCCTTATAACCTGCGCCCAGGTTGAACTCATTGCTTTGTATTCCGTCTTTAACATCATAATTTACAAATCGCTCACTGATTACATACAATTTGGAAATACCTAAATTAGTACTAATCCAAATATTTCCTTCATCATCCTCAAGGATACTGTAAACAATATTATTAGGAAGTCCCTCCTCAGTTGTATAGACCCTGAACTTTTCCTTTTCGGGCTCCAGCCTTGATAGTCCGCCACCGGAAGTTCCAATCCAGATCTTATTGGTTTTATCCTCATAAATCTGAAAAACACTATTATTACCGAGGCTATTCTTGTTTCCCGGTTCATTCCTGTACACAGTAAATTTATTAAGCGCTACATTATATTTATTCAATCCGTCATCAGTACCAATCCAAATATTATCATGGCTATCTTCGAAAAGACAAATGGTAATGTCATTCGAAAGGCTGTTAGGATTTTTTGATGAATGTCTGAATGTTTCAAACCTGTATGTCGCAGGATGCAGGCGGCTCAATCCTTTACCTGTTGCAATCCAGATCATTCCCTTTTTGTCGAGGAGAATATCATTCACATAATCATCACTGATGCTGTTGATGTTTGGATTGTGTTTAAAATGTGTGATTTCCTGCGTTTTCAAATCGTATTTATCCAATCCTGCACCCCAAAGCCCGAACCAAAAACAATTATATTGCGGAGTATAAAGAATGGATCTTATGTCGTTGTTTGCAAGTGATTGTAGATCATCCGGGTCATTGACAATATATGTATATGTACCTGTAAGTCTGTTTTTAATATTTATTCCGGATGAAGTGCCGATCCATAAATTGTTGCTGTCATCTTCAGCAAAGGACCAAATGATGTCGTCATTCAAGCTTTTGTTATCGTTGCTTGTGCGGTGAATATGCTCGAAATTGTTATAATACCGGTCAATTTTATTAACGCCATTGTAAGTGCCGATCCACAGATTCTCCGAAATATCTTCAAATATTGAATAAACTTTATTGTTGCTCAAACTATTTTTATTTGAAAGTTGATTTTGGAACCTGATAAAATTACCATTTTTCCGGTCGTATAAATTTAATCCGCCATTTTCAGTTCCGATCCAAATCTGTCCGTTACGGTCTTCAAAGATGACTCTGATCCAGTTATCACTTATACTGTGGTCGTCGCCAGCATCAAAAAAATATTGCCTGATTTTTTGTGAGGTTGTATCGAAATAATTTAATCCGTACTTTGTACCAATCCAAAAATTTCCGGATTGTTCCTGCAAAACATACCTTATATTATTATGACTCAAACCGGAGGTATCACCCTGAATGTGATAATATCTTGTTGATCTTCCGGTTTGGGGATCAAATTTGACAAGGCCATAGGTAGTAGCAACCCAGATAATCCCGGATTTGTCCTCATAAAGATTGAGGATGTAATTGCTGCGAAGGCTATTATAATCCTGGTTCGTAGATAAATAAGAAGTGATGGTATTCGATGTTTTATCCAGCTTTATCAAACCCGCTCCCGTCCCAAGCCAAATTGCACCATCGCGGGATTGAATGATGGAAAGAACCCGGTCATGAAATAAATTGGTGGTATCGCCGGAGAGTTTGGTATATTGAGTAAACTTTTGCTTTTTCCGATCGAATTTATTCAACCCCTTGCCAGTTCCTATCCATAAAAAACCTTCGTCGTCTTCAAGAATGCAGTAAATGGTATGATCGCTTAATCCATCCGCTACATTATAAATTGTATAATTATATCCATCATATTTGTTCAGGCCTTCCCATGTTCCAAACCACATATAACCGTACTTGTCCTGATGAATTGCATATATCCAGTTTTGCGAAAGGCCCTTGACGTATTTAATGTTTTCCGAAAATAACCGGTCGAATGTAACGTCAGCCGGCTCCTGAGCCCTCACAAAGAAATTCTGAACCACAATCAATGTGGTCAGTACAATTGAAATTAATACTTTAGGCCGGTGCTGTGTTTTCATCAGTAGTAAATCAATTACAATCCCATCCCGCCTTATTTTTTTTTGCTTTCGCCTCTTTCCTGACTTTGCTGTAATTCTTTTTCATTCTCTTTTTCGTTTCTTTCGATTGCATTTTATAATGGGCTTTAATTTCCTGCCGATAGGCTTTTTGCAACTGTTCACTTTCTTTTTGTTCCTGTTTCAGGGCTTTCTTTTCAGGATTGCTGAATTTCAAAACCTTACAACTCCCATTAAGCAACAATAATGTCGAAATGAAAAATACCCCAGTAAATCTACGAAATATCATGTTATTGTGATAACTTTTACAGTCTATATCAATTTTTGTTGTATAACACTCGTTGTTTATTTGTCGAAATTAATAAATAATTATTTTTGTTTGATCCAATAATGATGATTTTGAAAAATATTCAAACTGAACTTAAAATTTCTTTCATCTTTCTTTTTATATTTCCTGTTGCCTGTAACGATAAGAACGATGAATACCAGAATCTTATTCCCAATGTTTATGTTGACTTTTATATACAACCCGATGGGATTGATTTTATATCGTTGGGAAACTGGAAGGTTTACAATTTGGTTGGCTACCGCGGCATCATAATATACCGTATTGACCAATATACATTTCATGCCTATGAACGATGCTGCCCTTATGATCCTCAGCTTGACAGCGCAATTGTGGAAGTGAATAATTCGGGTATTCTTATGGTTGATTCTTTATGTATGTCATTATACAGTATTTTAGATGGATCACCGGCCGGAGGCCCAGCTACGATACCCCTGAAACAATATTTTACCGAATACGACGGCAACCAGCTTCATGTTTATAATTCACCGTAATATATCAGAATGTCATCTTAAATTGTAAACAATAAACTGTCCTTCAGGTTTTATGAATTGAATACGTTACCACTCCCCAAACCTGAAAGTCCATTTCTTCAGTCACTTCTATCGGTTTAAACTTTTCATTTTCGGGAATTAAAAATAGTTTTCGATCTTTCTTTTTTATTCTTTTAACTGTAAATTCACCGTTAAGAACACCCAGGATAATCTTCCCGTCGGCAGGTTCCACTGACCGGTCAATGACCAGTATATCACCCTCAGAAATACCCGCATTGATCATTGAGTTTCCAGTGACTTTAACCAGGAATGTTGCGGTCTGGTTTTTTATCAGATAGTCATTTAGATCCAGCCTCTTTTCAAGAAAGTCCTCTGCAGGAGAAGGAAATCCTGCAGGAATTTGGAAGGAATACAAATCCAGTTCCTTAAGCTTGTCAAAATCCGGACGAAATATTTCGGGCTTATTAGTATTTCCGGGTTTTTTCTTTAATGTCATATTGCAAATCCAGGCAACAAATATAAACATTTATAAGAAAAAGGTCCCGTCTGACCGGGACCCTGAAGCACCTTACAAATCCAACATACGTTTTATGGTAGTTTGAAGAGGAGACGAATTCTATAAAATTGAATTGAATAATTTTCATGGTTTAAATTCGTCCGATACCGAAATTACGAACATCATACCATTCGAATCAGATCACTGGCGAACAGGTGATTAACTATTCTAAAAAGCATAGAAGATGGTTGAAAGAGTGTACGCAATTCAAGGATTCTGTTCACAAATGAACGGTTATTCAGTCTTTATTTCCGACTACAATCACTATTTCGCCTTTAATGATTTTGGTTCTATAAAATCCGATCAATTCGGCCAATGTTCCACGAACTGTTTCTTCGTAAATTTTAGTCAGCTCCCGTGAAACTGATACCCGGCGTTCAGCTCCAAAGTACGCAGCAAAGTGTTCCAGGGTTTTAACCAACCGGTGAGGCGATTCATAAAATACCAAAGTATGATCAAGGGCAGCCAGTGTTTCAAGACGGGTTTTCCGCCCTTTTTTATGTGGAAGAAAACCCTCAAAAGTAAACCTGTCTATCGGCAATCCTGAATTAACCAGGGCCGGTACAAATGCGGTAGCACCCGGCAGGCATTCGATTTCAATGTTGTTTTTGATGCATTCCCTTATCAGGATAAAACCCGGATCGGAAATACCAGGAGTTCCAGCATCACTTATCAGCGCTGCTTTTGAACCGGACAGGATCCGGTCAACAATACCCTGAAGGGACTTATGCTCATTATACAAATGGAAAGCCTGCATTTTGGTATCTATCCCATAATGCTTCAGGAGCTTTGACGAAGTACGGGTATCCTCGGCAAGGATAATATCTGCTTCTTTCAAAATCCGTATTGCCCTCAAAGTTATATCTTCAAGATTTCCAATAGGTGTCGGAACTATAAATAACCTGCTCATGGTGAATGATAATCTTTATGCCCGATTTATTCGAATAAGGATTCAAAATTAACCAATAACCTGAATACATCTTCATATTCGGTCAATGGTACATTTTGGGTGATATCATATATATTATGGTATTCCTTACATTCCGGGCCGAGGGTATAAATAAAAAAACAAGGTATCCCCTTTGTATAAAATGGGTAATGATCGCTGTTCGGGGCTTCACTGCGTTCGCTAACCTTCAATAAATATTCGTTTTCCTTATTCAGTTTCACCAGCGAATCAAACTCTTTCGTAAAAATAGTACCATTAACCACCTTAATTCCCTCGCTTCCTGAACCTACCATGTCGAGATTAACTAAAAACCTGATTTTATCCAACGGGATCAAAGGATGATTTGCAAAATAATCCGAACCTGCCAATCCTGCTTCTTCAGCGCTGAAAGCTAAAAAAGCAATGGAAATGTCCGGCTGGTTTTCGGGTAAGGAAAAATATCCTGCAAGGTTGAGTAGCATAGCGGTACCGCTCGCATTATCATTGGCTCCCGGGAACCAGGTTTCGGCACCCATCTGACCCAGATGATCGTAATGAGCAGTAAACACAAAAAAGCTGTCCGGACTATGCTTACCGCCAACAAACCCAACTACGTTTTGAGTGGTATATTTTTCATAAAAATGATTTCGGGCGTTGAGGGTGATTTTTTTTGCCGATGCTGGAATTTTTTCTTTCAGCACCTGAAGCTGAAAATAATCCTTCACTGAAGTTCCGTTCGAGATATGCCACCAAACCTTATCCATTATAAAAATAACGCCTTTCGAACCGAAGCGATTCTCTTTTTCAAATTCTTTTTGATTCAAATTAGTAATGACAACTTTACCGGTAAGTTCCGGCGAATCCATTTTCACAGAGTCCGGCAGTTGGCCGGAAGTATCTGTAAGTTGCCAAACCAATTCAAATGTTCCTTTAACAACTGGTGATGAGGAAAGAATTACAAAATCTTTACCGGGAAATAGTTTTTGATCATCAATCCAGGCTTCTACCGTATCAGGAAAAGTATTGACAGAAATTTCGAATGGCTGAAAATAATCATCATTAAAACTTTTTAATCCGGATTTTTTGAATTCATTGCCGATGAATCCGGCAGCAATTTTATCGCCGTTATTTACATAGCCGCGGCCGTGCATTCCTTTGGCAGTTAGTGTGTCTATTATCCATCGCGCATATTCTTTGTCCTGGCCATACACCAACTGGCACCCGATGAAAAATATAATAAGGAGTTGCAGCTTCTTCACCAGGGATTTTATTTAAACTTGCGTTCGATGAATTCAAATAGCTTTCTAACAGCATTGCCTTCCGTATCCCAACTGTTTTTCCTGCACAGGTTATCAAGAAAATCTTTTGCCGGCTGTAATCCTTCAATCTGATCAAGGGCACTTAGTGTTTCGGTATATTCCTTCATGTTTCCCTGGAACAGTTCATTGATAAAGAAAAATTTTTCATTAATACCGATCGCTTGTTTCAATCCTGTAATTTTATGTGACCCGATTTTGTCCGCAATCGTCTCTGCCTGATTTTCTTCCGCCAGTTTTTCAACAACGGTTTTATCCGTTTTTCTAACTGCGGAAGCAATTGTTCCTGAAAACAAATCAGGTATGGCTTGTTCAATGTCTTTATTAGCAGCATCTCCGGCAAGAACCTCATCGCTGTGTCGGGGCTCATCAGAGATTGGCTCTTCTGTATCGTAAGGTTCAGCAATAATATTTTCCGGAACGCTTTGTGGCTCTTCAACAGGAATCATTACTGTCTCACTCGGTTCAACCTGTGATTTAATTTCATCACTTGCCGGGTGATCCGGTTTACGTTCCTGAATATTAGTTTGAAACAGGATGTCATAAAGTCTTCTCACTTTTTCAAGGGCAAGGTCAAGCTCAATGCGGCTCATGGATTCAAAATTATTGTTGTAAGGCTGGATCAGTCGTTGCAATCCATTGATTAGCTCTTCTATCTGCTTATATTGATTGTTGATGTTCATCATTCAGGAATATTAATATATTATTTAATGTATGACTGAATTATATAACTTTGTAAAAATTCGAGGGAATAAAATTATAAAAATTAAGCAAAGCAAGGCAGATGTTTTTAGAGAACACCACAAAACAGTCTATTGGCGGTGGCTGGATAGAAGTGATCTGTGGCTCGATGTTTTCGGGCAAAACAGAAGAACTGATCCGCCGGCTGAGGAGAGCGAAGATAGCCCGTCAGCGGGTTGAGATATTCAAACCGGCAATAGACACACGATACGACAAAGAGGCAGTAGTTTCGCATGATGAAACTTCCATCAAATCAACTCCGGTTCAGGCTGCCTCACAGATAATACTGCTGGCAAATGATGTAGATGTAGTAGGAATTGATGAAGCTCAGTTTTTCGATGACGAGCTGTCCAATGTGTGCAACTTGCTTGCAAATGATGGTATCCGGGTTATAGTAGCCGGACTGGACATGGATTTCAGGGGTAAACCTTTTGGCCCTATACCTTCTTTGATGTCATCAGCTGAATACGTAACCAAAGTCCACGCCATTTGCATGGAATGTGGTAGTCTAGCTCACTATTCCCATCGTTTTGTGGAAAGTGAGAGCCTGGTACTGCTGGGTGAAACCGACCGGTATGTTCCGCTTTGCAGGAAATGCTTTCTCAAAAAAAAGAAGGTGAAATAGTTCAATGGTTTGCTTAAGGCTTCCGCGAGTCGGCGGACAGGTTTCAGGTTTTTACAAGTTTAGTAATGAACTTTCTGCCCTCGGTAAATACCGTTATTAAATATACACCCGCAGACAAATTCCTTAAATCAATTTGTTCATTTCCCCGAATCATACCTTCATAAACCAAACTATTATCCTGATTTATAATATGAATGTCCGCTTGTTGGGCATCTTCAAGCTGAACGCGGATAAAATCACTTGCAGGATTAGGATAAACCTTTACTTCTAATTCTCTAATTTCAGACAGTGAAGTAGAGGTATTGAGATTCCATGTGGTATACATAAGCCCCCTGCCATGCGTTGCAGCTAACACTGTATTATCCGAAGTCCGTATTTGAAGCATATCAATCCTGACGTTAGGCATACCGGCATCCGGCTCCCATATCACATCAACCTGGCTTGCATCGCTTGTTGACCAAATCCCAACTTCAGTGGCCAGCATCACCTGCCTGCTGTTTTGAGGGTGATACAAACTCCATCGGACCGGCATATCCGGGAGGTTGCCCGAAATATCTTCCCAGTTTGTTCCCCCGTCATAAGATTGCCAAACAGAAGCAACGCCATAATTGGAGAAAGTAACAAGCAGGGTATCCTCGGAACCACCAATTGCCAAACTTGAAAGGTATGCAACCGGGAAATCATCAGAACCAATCTCGGTTACCACCGGGTTGAAATGTGCATTATTCACCCTGAATAGTCGTCCGCATTGCGATCCCAGGAATAAAGTAGTGCTTCCATCAGGACTAAAAGGCGAAACCTTAACATGTGAAAAATAAGAATCAAGGTTCACAGGCAAACTGATCAATTGATTATCTGGATTATTGGGTATTCCTGTAATCCGTAAAATCTGATTAGGGTATGAGCCATTAAATTTTATTGCATTGGCATAAAGGATATTATTTTCACTGTCGTAATCAGCAGGATTAATAAATACACCGGTCTCATCAATACCCATATCGTCGTAGTGTTCCCAATTGTAAAATATTTTATAAACATTAAAAATGGTGGAAGTAATCATGATATTTGATTGCGTTTTATCAAAAAAGCAGTACGCTCCGTCACATTCATCAATCATGTCGTTTATATCAAGCGGCTCACCGGTATAAAGTAAAGTACCGTTATCCTGCAGTCCACCGACAAAATAATTAACGCCCGTAACAGGGTAAATAGCACAGGTGTAAAATTGAAGTGTGTTATAGTTTTTATTTTTCTCCTGGAAAACAGGATTGCTGGAATAAGCATTATCCGTAAAGAATACCCCCCCGTCATTGCTCAGCAACATTTCACTGGATGAATTTTCTTTATAGAGTTTTACATGCTGGTCACAATGCACATAATCATCGCCTCCTCCTGAGTACATCAGAGTCCAGTCAGACACTTTCGACCAGGAATCTCCTCCGTTGGTCGTTTTCCAGATATCCAATCCTCCAACATAAAGTTTATTCGAGTTAGTCGGACTTACTGCGGCGGCAAATGCATGCCACGAAAGGTTTGCCCAGTCAGAATTACCGCCCGGCAAATTCGTTTCTGTCCAGCTTTGTCCGCCATTGTTTGACTTGAGGATATACCTTCCTTCTGCATAATTGAAGCTGGTAGAATTTAACCAGCCAGCACCAACGAGTGCGTATACCCTGTTTGCATTAGAGGCTGCACAGGCTATAATAACCCGGTCAGGAACATTATAATAAGGATCGTTTTGTATGATATTTTCATAGTCATCAAATACAGTCCATGTACCCGCTAAACCTAGATCAGAATAAAGTATTGTTGCACCACCATTTCCTTCAAGGTTTTTCAAAGTTCCGACAAATATTCTTCCATTCGGGCCGATTTCAAGATCGGCCGGAGCATAAGGGAGCACCTCTCCGGCAATATTTGGCAGTACCTGCTGCCATGTATTCCCTCCGTTTATTGACCTGTAAAGGCCGTCAGATGGCTGACTTTGATAATTAATTCCGTGATAAAAACCGGAAACAACACCTGCATATAAAACACTTGTGCCATTTTCATCCCTGAATTTCAAATCGGAAATATATCTGAAGTTTTCTGTAGAAGATATGATGTTCCAGGTATCTCCCCCATCTGTTGATTTCCAGATTCCGATCCCTATGCCGGAAGATTCGCGGTATATGATCCTCGCCGTTTGATATTCGCCTGTTCCTGCATAAAAGTGCATCGGATCATTGGGATCAGAAACAATACAACTCACTGATAATCCGGGCCAGAAGTCGTTCACTGGTTGCCATTCAGATGAATTATCATAAATATCATTGTTGAACCATAAACCTCCGGTTACACTGCCGGCCCAAACTTTCTTTCCGGCCGTATCGTTAGGATCCCACATAATGGCACGGGTTCGTCCACCCATGTTGGAACCTGTTTCAATCCATTCGAGGTCAGTTGGTGATATTTTATCTCCCTTTTGCATTAATAAATCCCTGGTCTTCAGGTAAGCGCTGTATAATCTTTCTGAAGGAACACGTTTTAATTCAGGATCTATGGTCATATAGTAATTCTGGAGGGCCGCCATATCGGGTTTGCCGGCTGCAGCAGGCATTTTTTTATATTCATCCGACAGGTATTTTTCCCATGAGTCACGGAGATCACCATTTACCTGTCGAAAACAAATAATTGAAAAAAGTAAGGCTGCCAATAATAATAACAATCCCGAAAAAGTATATTTCATTGTTCAAAAATAAAAAAATTTTCTCAGATTCAATTTTAATGGGATGAATCAGGCTGGTCTTCATTCAAAGTTTATATTATACAAATGTTTTTATCTGTTGCGGGCTAAATTATTATTTGATGTGCCAGACAGAAAGTAATCCTGAAAACTCATATCCCCAAAATTCATGAAATACATTCTTATTTTCGTACGAGAATGGAAATTGTATATTGTTTAGCCCATAGG